>Ga0209641_10002517_pt1 | contig 15738 bp, 16 predicted proteins | sample RifCSP16_1_FD_184022 | JGI IMG/M metagenome (GOLD analysis project Ga0209641, IMG submission 184022) | Soil microbial communities from Rifle, Colorado - Rifle CSP2_sed 16_1 (SPAdes) (version 2) | ecosystem: Environmental > Terrestrial > Deep subsurface > Rock core/Sediment | place: Rifle...
GGATTGATTGAGAGACCTATGGAGGGTTTGTTACGCTTGCTTAGGTATACCAGATTTAAGAACTCTATGACCGTTTTTCCCTAAGTGTTTAATTTTACCCACCTTTGTTTTTCTCCCTCCTTCGGATCGGGTGAATCGTTTCATTCCTCTTTTTATCGACAATGCATCGAAAAAATGCTTTAATTACCGCCAGTGCCTTTCAAAATTTATCGATGATGTGGAAGGTATTGTTGACCTTATCTAAGGGAGCACTACCCCATATACGAAGGCTGAGCGATGATGAAACACTCACCTATCTGCACTCAACAATCTCGACAAAATATCACAGGGTAAAAGGTCCTGATACTCCTATGTACCTCGATGCTGTTGTGCCTGATGAGCCCTTAACTCCCGGACTTGAGCCCAAATTAGGCGATTCATTTTTAAAGGTTATCTGTCTGAGGTCTTTCCCGGGCACGTCTTTTCCTGTCCTGTTTGATGGTCTTAACAACCTTCATCTGCTGTACCGCTGGACATCCCGGTTCATCTGCCTTGATAAGGAATCAGCCATCAGGGAGCTGAAAAAATACAAAAGGCAGTGGTATGCCAAAAGAAAAACCCTTGAGACCCTGATAAAAGATGTGTTCTCAAAGGATTCTGACCGCGAAAGTATCATGACTGACACTGACGCCACAAACAAGGCACATGACAGCGACCTGGCTCTGCAGGAGGTAAGCGATGACCGTGTCGCGTACGGTTTTTACACCTTCACCGTTATTGTCAGCGATAGAGACAAGGCAAAAGCAGAAGAAAAAATAAAGGCTATTGAACGGATCATCAACGGTCTTGGTTTCACTACCATACGGGAAGGCGTTAATGCGGTTGAGGCATGGCTTGGAAGTCTGCCCGGACATGTTCATGCCAATGTGAGACGGCCCCTCATAAGCACGTTAAATCTTGCTCATATGATGCCTATATCAGCTCTCTGGGCAGGAGAAGAGATGAACAGCCACCTCAACGGTCCTCCTCTTTTCTTGGCTATTTCCAGTGGAAATACCCCTTTTCGTTTTACCCATCACATCGGTGATGTGGGACATACACTGGTGGTTGGTCCCACAGGAGCAGGCAAAAGCGTTCTCCTGTCTCTTATGGCTCTTCAATTCCTCCGCTACAGAGACGCCCAGGTCTATTTTTTTGACAAGGGCGCCTCTGCCCTGCCCGCCACCGCAGGGGCAGGGGGTGATTTTTATGACCTTGGCTCAGACAAAGGGGGACTTGCCTTTCAGCCCCTGGCCGCGATTGACAGCAATGCAGAGCTGTCCTGGGCCTTTGAGTGGGTGATTGATTTACTCATACTCGAAAATGTGGGCATCACGCCCGGACTTAAAAAAGAGCTCTGGTCTTCTTTAACCAGCCTTGCCACTGCTCCTAAGGAGCAAAGGACAATAACCGGTCTTATCGCACTGGTTCAAAATCGTCTTATCCGTGAAGCCCTGACTCCTTACTCTCTCAGAGGTACCCATGGAAGACTTCTGGATTCCACCCATGACGGGCTGACCGACTGCCGGTGGCAGTGTTTTGAGATGGAAGAGATCATGAATACACCCCGGATTGTTCCTCCGGTTCTGATGTATCTTTTCCACTGCCTTGAAGGTCGTTTTAAAGAATCACATCCCAGCCTCCTTATCCTTGATGAAGCATGGCTGTTTTTGGATAACCCTTTTTTCAGCGAAAGAATTAAAGAATGGCTTAAGGTTCTGAGGAAAAAGAACGTCAGTGTTATCTTTGCCACCCAGTCGCTGTCTGATATTGTAAGCAGCCCTCTTTTTACCACGGTTGTTGAATCATGCCCCACCCGGATATTTCTCCCCAACAGCTCAGCCCTTGATGAGACAACAAAGCCTCTTTATCAAACCTTTGGATTGAACCAAAGGCAGATTGAAATACTGGCAACAGCAACTCCCAGGAGAGATTATTACTACTCCTCGCCCAAAGGCAATCGTTTATTTCAATTGGGACTTGGTCCTTGTGCCCTGTCTTTTTGTTCAGCTTCAAGCGAGGAAAAAAGAGAAATTCGTTATCTCTTACGGACAGGAAAGGCAGTACTAGGGGTGGGAGATATTGTCTTTGATCCCACGAATTACGTTGAAAACGTGATACAGGCCTACAACACAGCTGAGCAGCTTGCACAAGAGGCTGAGCAGATAGCTCATCAGATAACGCAGATAACGAATCAGGTAAAGCAGATAGAAAACCAGGCTCGCAATCTGGCACATCTTGACTATAGCAGCCTTGATGATATGACCTATGCATTGAACAAATTAGATGGGGTGATTAATCAGGCAGAGGGACTTGGGTTTCATCTCTCTCAGATGAACGATCAATTTGATGAGCTCTATCCTGAGATTGGCAATTCACCGGAATCAGCTCAAATATATAGTCAGAAATATACTACCTGGCTTGAGCAGACCAGAAGCAGTATCAATAACGCTCTTTTGGCTCAGGGCCTTGTTGAAAACAACAGTGAAGATAGGGACCGGTTGACCAGGCTGATTGATGAGTCTCAGGGAGCTGGGGGGAATTTGCAGGTCCTGCAGGCTTCAAATCAGATATCAGCATTACTGGTTCAGAAAACCATGGAGCTTCAGACCATTGTTGCAGCGAATGGCCAGGCAGCAGCCTCTCGATTTGCACAAGAGACAGCAGCAGAGGATTACTCTAGAGCCTGGAACGAAAAATTTTTCCTGAAGGAATTTAAAATTAAAAAGAATAATGGTTCAAAGGGCTTGTTACTACTTGAATAAATGGAGGATAACTATGTACAGAGTTGTCATTATTATCACTTTATTTCTATCTTTATTATCCTGTGAGAGTAAAAAAACAGCTTCTTACTATGCTGAACATCCCAAAGAAATGGAAGCAAAGATGCGGGAATGTAAAGAAGATGCAGCGAAGATGTTGCAAGACCCTGATTGTATCAATGCAGCAGAAGGATGGAATATGCACTTTTGGGGTTTAACAAAAAAAAATAACAATAAGACACCAGAACAAGATAATAAGAAGATTAGCCATTCAAAACAAACTAATAATAAGAAGACCTCTTCAAGGGGTTTATTACTACTTAAATAAAGAGAGAATAGTATAAGAAAATGCCTCCAGAAAGCGGCTTACTAACTCAACTATTGCAGATGTACATGAGTGCCTTTTCCATTGGTATTGGCAATATAACAATTGACGCAATGCACATGCTCCAGTTGCTTACCTTTTTTGCTATAGTTTTGTATGGTGTTGGGGCATCTCAGGGCTATGTCGATTTCACCGATGGAATTTTTAAGATCATAAAAATAGGCGGGATGATTTGGATTGTCTCAGATTATAAGGATATGGTTAATACGTTATTGCAGGGATTTGATTATCTTGGGGCTCGCGCAGGCGGAGGCAATGTTGTTGTTAATATGGATGATCCTTCTGCTATTGCAGAGCAGGGTATTGTACTGGTTAAGCCGTTATTTGAAGATGTTACTAGTTTTTCAAGCATACTCAATTTACCCGGTATTTTGCTCAGTTGGATTATGCTTTCATTTTATTCCATTGGCTTAAGGATGTTTACAGCCTATATAACATTCTATACAACAGCAACTCTTGGGTTATTTTTCCTGGCAGGAGCTGTACTGAGTTTCACTCGTCCTGTTGCAGAAAGTGTTATAGGCATGCTGTTGAGAGAAGGATTTAAATTCATGGTGCTGTCCTTTCTTGTCAGTATTATGCAAACAATGGTTGAAACATGGGCCTTACCTGAAAAACCTTCCATAGAAGAGCTTTCTCTTTTGATGTTAGGGACTATGACAATGGCTTTTATCGTCTGGTATGTCCCTGGTGCATTAGGCAATATATTCAGTGGGGGAAGTATTAGTCTTACACGAGACAAGAAGTAAGGTTATGTCCATGCAGAGAAAAGGCTTAATTCCACGAGCACTGTCTATGACGATGTTGATTCTTCTGATACCCGGGGCTCTTTTATTTGAGTATTGGGGTATCACATGGAAACATGTCTTTATCTTTGGAGCTATTTTTTTTCCTGGCTGTGCAGTAGCCGGTCACTTTAGAAAAAAGAAGGGACGACTTCATGAACCGCTTTTTTATGAGGTGAAACTCTATAATTTTCTGGACAAGCACCTAAAATACAGACCCTTTGACATCCAGACCAGACGAATAGAGAACTTTTGGAGAAATCAGGTTGAAGATGGCGTGGCGTGCGAGTTTAAGATATCACAAAATCTCAAACTCTTTCCGGACAGATGTTACCTCAAGGGAGTGTCTTTTATTTTGAAAGCCAGCAGGCTTAATGTAAATCCTTTTTCATTGAAAGAATTAATCTGGCTTTTCTTCGGCATGGGGATGACATTTCCCTTTTTTTTAATCTGGGAATTTCCTGAAGAGATACAAGGAGTTGATCGTGAGCGAAAATAACCAGGTCACAAAATTCACCCCGGAAGGGGACATTGAAACTCCCTATACCCGTGCCCAAAAAGAATGGGACGACCGGATAGGGTCATCAAGGGTTCAGGCGTATAACTGGAGACGGGCTTTCTTCATGACCAGTATCCTTTGTCTGGTGCTGGCGTGTGGCCTTATCTACATGACCACACAGCAGCACGTCATCCCTTACATCATTAAGGTGGACAAGATGGGAAAAGTCCAGTCAGTGGGTCCAGTCAACAAAATGAATCACACGCCCGGTATACCTGAAATGAGATACTTTCTCTCTGAGTTTGTCATGAAGATCAGAACCATCAGCTTTGACCCTATTGTGATGAAACGGGACTGGCTCTCAGCCTATGACTTTGTCACCTCACGGGGAACAAACCAGCTCAACAGCCTTGCTGCACGTGACAATCCTTTTGATAAACTTGGTCAGATGACGGTGTCTGTTGATATGGTCAGTGTCATCCCTATCTCTGACACCAGCTTTCAGGCTGAATGGTCTGAAAAGGTTCAAAATAAGTTTGGCAATCTCATGAACACTTTTCGCTATAAAGGGATATTCACCATTGTGATGAAAGAGCCCAAAGATGAATCACAGGTGTTAAAAAATCCTCTGGGCATCTTTATTGACAGCTTTAACTTTTCACGTCTTTAGAGGGAAACGATGAAAAAAATTATAATACTTGTCGTCATCACGATATCTTTGACAGGATGCGCACATTTAGTAAAAAAAGAGACAGATCAGGTTAAAGAAATGGTTGCTGCACAAAAAGTTGAAAGAGATTCTGATCACGATGATGAAAGACAGATACAACACGAACGGTCTTTTACATCAAAGACTGGTCACAGAACGATGAGACCCTTTCATCGTGATGACACAGAAAAAACAGAGGATGATCCTCTTGATGTTATCAATGAAGCACATGAGATGGCTCTAAAAGAGCCATCACGAGATGACCTCATAAACGCAATGGCTGTATATGATTATTTCCCCCATACGTTGTATAAAGTATACTGCGCACCTTTTCGGGCAACTGATATTCTCCTTGCACCCGGTGAAAAGCTTATTGATATCACCGCAGGAGACACGGTCAGGTGGCAGCTTTATAATTCCACAAGCGGTGAAGGAGACCGGGAAAGAGTCCACATTATCATTAAGCCTTTAAAACCAAAATTAACAAACAATATCATTATTCTTACCAATCTCTATTCCTATTATATTGAGGCTCACAGCACAGAGAAAACCTATCAGATGGCTGTCAGTTGAAACTATCCCCAGTCTTTTATTAAAAGGATGAAGGAGAAACAACAAGAGGAAAAAGAGAATGAGGAAACACAGATAAGAGCTTCACATCTGAGCTTTGAATACGAGATAAGAGACACAAGAGGACTGTTTGCCCGGTGGTTTGGGAAAGACATTGCGTGGAGGCCGGTAAGGGTTTTTGATGATGGCTCTAAAACGTTTATCCAGTTTCCACCCGGCCTTGCCAGTAGTGAAGCGCCTGCTCTTTTTGTTGTCAGTTATCAGGGAAATACCCAGCTTGTCAATTACCGCGTTCACGGTGATTACTATATTGTTGACAGACTCTTTGATGAGGCACGGCTTATTGTGGGACAACAGGACCCCATCATTATAGAAATCAGAAGAAAATCATAAGTGCATGAAAGTAGGATTTCATTATGGCGGTAAGAAATAATCACGACATCGTTAAGCTGAGAAAAGGAGTGTTTGTTGCTGTCTTCTCTGTGGTGGTCATTGTGCTGGCCATTGCATTGGTTGCAGCTTTTCAAAAAAAAGAAGCCAGAAGAAAAGAGGTTCAGGAGACATCTGAAACAGGAACTCCGAAAATAACTGAAAGCATAGCTTCTCTGCCTGATGATTACTCTCAAATTCCTCAGTATGAGGAAAGTGAAGGGTTCGTCAATCCTGCTTCTGAGATGAAACCAGATGAGGCGGTGACAGATACGGAAAATCTCTCAAGACAGCCCCGGTATTCTGCTCATAATGTCGCTCAACCAGCCCCTCACACTCAAGGGCCTGATGAAGAAGACTTAGCCAGAAAGTCTCCTTTGGCATTTAAGATACAGACACGCCATCAGGGTGCTCAAAAACAAGTTCCCCCCTCTGGAAAGACACCGACTCTTGACCCCAATGCTCTGATGTCTGCATCTTTGAATCAGACGGCTCAGACTCCCCTCATTGAATCTGATGCCAATCAGAATATGCAGCTTGAAAAGAGGGATTTTAAAAAGAAAAAAGAGGATGATGACGCGGTATATGTTCACCATGCTCTTCAGAATCCTCTTTCCCCGTATCAGATTATGGCCGGCACAATCATTCCTGGTGTCATGATAACCGGTATTAACTCAGAACTTCCCGGTCAGATTATCGGCCGGGTGCGGGAGAACGTGTATGACACGGTGACAGGCAATTACCTTCTTATTCCTCAGGGCACAAAAATTATTGGCAGATATGATTCAGTGATTGCCTATGGTCAGGAAAGGGTATTAATCGTCTGGAACAGACTCATCATGCCTGATGGCTCATCACTCATCATTGACCGTATGCCCGGCACTGACCTGGGAGGGTATTCAGGGCTCAAAGATAAAATGAATAATCATTATCTCAAACTCACGGCCGGCGTTATTTTAAGCACCCTTTTAAGTCTGGGAGCCTCTGTATCAGCAGGAACACCAGGGTACCAAGATGATGATAATGGATACGACATTACCAACAGGTTTGCTGAAAATGCAGGAGAGAGTATCAACCAGGCAGGTCAGAAGATTATTGGTAAGATGCTCAATATTCAGCCAACCCTTGAGATACGCCCAGGATTTACCTTTAATGTGATGGTGAACAGGGATATTGTTGTCAGGCCCTATAGAAGTATAAAGGAAAGGAGGTAAAAGGGAATCTGGTCCATTATCTGTCAGTGATATCACAGAAAAGACGATTTCTGCCTCTTGCAGTGGGCATATGCCTCTGTGTCCTGTCATGCCTGGTGTCTTTCAGTGTCCATCATATCCTGGGAATTATCATCAATTACACGGCCAGCCTTCCCATGGGGGTGTATCGCCTTCATCCCCTGCCTCCTGACATTGAACGTGACATGCTCGTTGCCCTTCATGTGCCTGAGCCTTTCAAGGACATGGTCTATGGCAGAGGATGGCTTTTCAAGGACTCACTTGTACTGAAACCCGTGGCTGCTGTGGCAGGCGACAGGATTCTGATTACTGATGAGGGACTTTCGATTAACAAAAGATATGTTGGCCCTGTTTACTCTTACGACACTCAGGGGCTGCCCCTGCCTGTGCTCCGCACGTCATACACCCTTAAGGAGGGTCAGGTATTTCTTGCCAGCCCCTATCCACGGTCTTTTGACAGTCGTTACTTTGGCCCTGTTGATACAAAAGATATCATTGCAGAAGTCATCCCCCTCTTTACTTTCTCTCCCTGATGGGGGCGCTTAAGAAGGGTATCTGACTCAGGGATTAAATAGATTAATAGGTTATGAAAATATTGTATTTATCGTAATCAAAGGTGAGGATGAACGTCTTCAGGAGGTGTAACCTGATGTTTTAAACTCATACTGAAATGGTATAATTATCGTCAATGATGAGCAAATAGTGAGAACAGGAACATAACAGCTCATAAAAAAAAGAAACCGCTTCCGTAGAGGCTCTTTGGTCGGGGCTATCCTACAGAAACGGCTTGCTCTTGTGATGGGTTGTGATATTATTTTGTTTTTTTACTTCATTATAATATCACATAAAAAGCCCTTCATACAAGCCCTCTCTTAGGATTTTCTACGGAAGCACAAGGAAAAATCTCAAGGAGGGCACATGTCTCATTCTCTCTCGGATTCTGAATTCAAAGACTTTATCAATGGCAGCTTTATTTTTAAGGATGACAGCCTGGTTCAGCTTGCCGTTCAAGACGTTGTGAAAAGTGGTCTGTCTCCAGAGATTCTCAGGAGAGCACAGGTCACTCTATTCAACGGCGGCAGGGATAAGCTAAAAGAACGATTAGGGTATGCTTCCTTCAACGGCCACCCCCTGTTAAGTCATAAGCTCATAGAATTTCCTTTTTTTAATGAAAGCGGCAAGATTATTCTCTATCGCTACAAACTGATCCCTTCTGCTGACAACGGCACTAAGTATCTGCATCCTCAAAATACCTCTGCCTATCCCTATATCCTCCCTGAAGTCTATGACATTAAAAATAAACCCCATATACCTCTCTGTATAACAGAAGGTGAAAAGAAGGCTCTTAAAATGATTCTGCATGGCAGATACGCTATCGGCCTCGTGGGCGTCTGGGGTTTCAAAGCCGGCAAAAACTCAGATGAAGGTGAAGGTGACAAGGTGCTTTGGGAAGAGCTGGAGACGTTCACCTGGAAGGGCAGGATTGTGAATCTCTCTTTTGATTCTGACCTATGGATAAACCCCCAGGTCAGAAAAGCTCTCTATGAACTGGCTGTTAAACTTCACCTCAGAGGTGCGATTGTGAAGTTCTTCACCTGGAAGGCGTCAGAAGGAAAGGGGATTGATGATTATCTGGTTTTTCATGAAAACTCAGGTGCAAAAGCTGAAGTCATTCTTGAGCAGCTTGAACTGACTGCTCAATCATTAGTTAGTTTTATCTCCTATGACCATATTGATGACATTATCAGGGCTCTGGCTTTTAGTGGTTATAAGAGCTTTGAAGCTAGGCAGTTGATAGAGGGACTGTCAGCGAGACTTGATATCAAAGTCAGTATCCTCAAAGATGCGATAAAAGAAAGACATGCAGAGATCACGAGAGCTGACAGGGCAGTCAATCAGAATGTCTATTTTATCCATGAAGAATACTGGTGCCGGTGGAGCTTTGCGAAAGAAGGAAAAGTGCCGGTGAGACTTGCGAACTTCCAGGCACGGATTGTTGAAGAGATAGTAGAGGACAACGGCATAGAGCAGATTCATAAATATCTCATTGAAGGAGCACAAAAAGATAGAAGATTACGACTGATAGAAGTTCCTGCTTCCACTTTTCAATCTATGTCCTGGATATATAAGTGGGGAAACAGTGCTGTCATAGAGCCGGGCTTTATGATCAAAGACTATGTCAGGCATGCTGTTCAAATAACATCAGAGCCCAAATCAACTTTCTGCTATACCCATACAGGATGGAGAAATATTGAAGACAGGTGGGTCTATCTCTCTTCAAATGGCGGCATTGGCGGTAATGTGCAGGTAAAGCTGCCCCGGGAGATTAAGAGATACGCACTTCCCTTTCTCGCTCCTGATAATGAAAAAGAAGCTATTGAGGCATCTCTGTCTTTTTTGGATATCGGAAAAAAGGAGATAACCCTGCCTTTGTTTTCCATTCTCTACCTGTCAGTCTTGACCACTCTTTTAGAGCCTCAGCCCAATTTCTCTGGTTATCTCTATGGAGAATCAGGGTGTTATAAGACCACTCTGGCTCTTTTACTTCTCTCTCATTTTGGCAGTTTTCAATCGGCCAATAATCTGTCTAATTTTGAAGATACAGCTAATGCCCTTATGAGGAGGGCTTTTACCCTCAAAGATACCTTGATGGTCGTTGATGATTATCATCCAACAACGCACTCTCACGATACAAAGTCAAAAGAAACCATAGCGCAGAGACTCATACGGTCTTTTGCTAACAGAACAGACAGGGGACGATTAAATCCTGATGGCTCTGAAAAGGGCAGGCATGAACCCCGGGGGATGCTCCTGATTACTGGTGAAGACCTTGTATCTGTTCAGAGCACCTTAGCACGAGCACTGGTGATTGAAATAAAAAAAGGATATATTGATACAGAGAAGATGGCAGAGCTTCAGAAGAAGAGTGACCTTCTGCCCTCAGCCATGTTTTCTTTCATATCCTGGTTAAAGGAGAGGATTGACAGCATCAAGAAAGAATTTTCCGAACGGTTCATGTCATTAAGGACACTGGCCTTTAATGACACCATTCATCGGAGGCTGCCAGAGCTGTCCGCATTCCTTCAGTTTTCCTATGAGATAATTCTCTCATGGGCAGTTGATAAGGAGGTTATCACAGAAAAAGATAAGATTACCCGTATGGCAGAGAGCTGGGGAGTATTTAAGGATGCCATTAAAGAGCACTCTGACCGACTTCAGCAGGAAGACCCGGTAGAGAAATTTAAAGATATCCTGAGCACTCTTATCGCTCAGGGTAAAGTGAGACTGGATGGCAAGAATAATTCTGATGCCATTATGGGCAGCGGTATGGGAGAGCTCATTGGCTATCATGATGAGGATTTTCTCTATCTCATTCCCTCGGCGATATGGAAGTCAGTGCAAGTGTTCTGTAGAGACAGCAACACCCATTTTCCTGTGTCAAAGAACACCTTATATCAGATGCTGCGCAATAGAGGGTTGATTGAGGTGCAGGGGATGGAGAATGTTGTGAATATAAGGATGGGCTTAAAGACTAAAAGAATTTTAAAACTCTATAGGCATAGTATATACGAAAATTAACGGAACAAACGGAACAAACGCTATCTTCCTTAGAACCATAAGGTTAAATCTGTTCCGTTTTCTTTAACAAAGACGGAACAAAGACGGAACAAAGACGGAACAAGGGGTGGTAGCTTTAATAGGTGTTCCGTTAATGTTCCGTCTTTGTTCCGTTAAAAAATATAAAGACGGAACAAGTTTTCCTTAGAACAACAAGGGTAATTTGAGTTTGTTCCGTATGTTCCGTCTTTAAAAGACTATATCCTTATTTAAAGTAGTTAAAAATTTTTGTTTCGTATGTGGTGACATGGAAACAGCATACTAAAGCTAATTATAACTACTCTCAGTATAGCTTTCTTTAATCAGATATTTTTCAAACGCAGTAAAAGTGGGATATAGAGAGACATCGCAACCTGTTACGTAAGGAACTTGGCGCTATATAAAACTTGCAATACTTTTTACTTTAAATATTTATTGTTTTAAATTATACTTTAAAACTTGCTTTAAAGGTGACCTGATGATAATTTCTGTGGTAAATCAAAAAGGAGGCACAGGTAAAACAACTGTAGCTACTAATTTAGCTGCTACCTTTGCTAGTAATAGTAAGGATATTCTCTTAATTGATGCTGATCCTCAGCAATCGGCTCTTGACTGGAAACAAGACCGCCCAGAAAACCTTCCTCATGTTTCTGTTATTGGTCTTCCTCATTCCAATCTTCATCGAGAAATTGAGAGACTCAAAAAGAAATACGATCTGATTATCATTGATGGCGGCGGTAGAGTCACAGCAAGTGCCAGGGCTGCCGTTTCATCTGCTGACTTTATACTTATCCCTACCCTCGCAAGTAAACCAGATGCGTTATCAACGCAAAAATTCTTTAAAGAAGTAGTTGAAGAAGTTGCAGCTATAAAAGGTGGAGTATCTGGAGCAATACTATTCACTATGTTAAAGACAGGGGCAGTATTCAATATATCTGGTCAAGAGCAAATAAGAGAGCTTGGATACCCTATCTTTGATACAGTTCTCTACCATCGTATTACTTATCAAGAGGCTATATCCAAAGGAGTAAGTGTTATTGAATATAATCCAAAAAGTAAAGCAAGTGATGAGATAGAAAGTCTTTATAAGGAATTGCAGGAGGTGTTTTAAGGATGGCGAAAAAGAGCTTCGATATTACAGGAACGAAGAAAGCCCAAGAGAATGACGGATCGACTCATAAATTGGAAACTTTCATTTCTGGATCTGAGCGCCAAACTACTATTACAGTGCAACTACCAGAAAGACTAAAGTTTTCTCTCAAAAAAGAAGCTCTGGACAGAAGAACTACGGTAAAAAATCTTTTAATCAAGATACTTGATACCCATTTTGCAGAGAGCAAATAAAACTTTAAAGTTTAATTTAAAACTTTATTTAAGTAATATTTAAAAGAAAGAATGAAAGTTTTAAAACAATAATTGTTGAATCCGGCAAAAAAGGCTTGTCAAATGATTGATAAGGCTGCTCTGGGTTTAAGGTTAAAAGAGGAGAATCGATGAGTAACTTTACATAATGCCTGATTAGCAGACGCTGGCAATTCAAGAAAAAAAGGCAGAGCTATTACTAACCACGAAAGAAGCCTGATGTGTTAAGACCAATTTTTTAGAAAGCAGTTTCGCTTTTTTTTAATTCTCAGGTCTCTCTATTTGATAATCCCTCTTATTAGATAAAGAGGTGATAAAGTAACAAAGTTATCCTTAAATTCATAACCAGAAACTCGCCGCACTCCCCTAAAAATACCTATTTCATAGAATTACGAGTGACTTCCTCTTTACTCTTGATGAAAAATATGTTAAAAATAAAAATAACTATTTGAAATTAAAGGAAAGCTCTCATGACAAAGTCCCAACTTATAAATGAAATACATAAAAAACAAAATTCTGACTTTACGAAACAGCGAATTACCATAGTCACTGATAATATCTTTGATTTAATTAAGGATTCTCTTGCTCAAGGTGAGAGAGTCGAAATCAGAAACTTTGGCAATTTTAGCCTCAGAAAAAGAGAAGCCAGAAAGGCAAGGAATCCAAGAACAGGAGAAATCGCAGATGTGCCAGCTAAAAGTGTTCCTTTTTTCAAAGCTGGTAAAGAACTAAAAGAGATGGTTGATGCAGAGTGAGTTGCTGTGGTAGTGGCTGCTTTAACAATTATCATAAACTATAGATGAATCTTGCCGCATTAAAGAAAAAAAGAGGTAGTAAGATAATGAAAAGTCTTGAAGAAAAGATTAATACATTGCCTCCTGAGCTTCAGAAGGAAGTAGAAGATTTTGTAGAATTCTTAATAGAAAAGCGGTTGCAACAGCCTAAGGGGCAATTAAAACTTGACTGGAGGGGAGCTTTGCGAGACCTAAGAGATCAATATACATCTGTTGAGCTCCAGCATAAAGCTCTTCAATGGTGGGGTGATTAATGTATCTCCTTGATACGAATATTATCTTGGAACTTCTACTTGATCAAGAAAACGCCGATGAAGTAGAGCAATTGTTGCGTAATATTTCACCTCAGAGTTTCCATCTATCTGAATTCTCTCTCTATTCACTGGGTGTTATCCTCATACGGCGCAATATGCATGACCTTCTTGTTCAATCGATAGAGGATTTATTGATAACAGGTGGAATTCGGCAAGTTCGCCTTGAAGTAGAGGATATTCAAAACATAGTTAATATATCCCAGAGATTTAATCTTGATTTTGACGATGCTTACCAGTATGTTGTTGCTGAGAAGTATGATTTAATTATTGTAAGTTTCGACAGAGACTTTGACCGCACCGAGCGAGGAAAAAGAACACCGTCGCAGGTATTATCATGACAAAAGCAGACATAGCAAAAGAATTGTATGAAAGAAACCATAAGTGGCTCTCTAGAAACGAGGCCTCTGATATGGTTGAACTTTTAATTAAGACTCTTAAGGAGAATCTTGCTGAAGGAAAAACCGTCAAGATTGCCGGCTTTGGAACGTTTATGGTCCGAAAAAAGGGTGAGAGGAAGGGCAGAAACATCAAGACAGGAGAAGAGATACCCATAGCTCCGAGAAGAGTTGTAACCTTCAGAGCAAGCCTGCAGCTTAAGGCGATGGTGGACAAGGTGTAAGCGTGGAAGCATGGAAGCCCCCAAAGTCTTTATCAGTTACAGTCATGACTGCCATGACCATGCCAGACGTGTGCTGGCTCTGTCAGATAGACTCAGGCAGGACGGCATAGACTGTCATATTGACCAGTATGAGATCTCCCCGCCTGAAGGCTGGCCCCGATGGATGGAAAACCGAATTGAGTGGGCTGATTTTGTCGTTGTGGCATGCACTGAGACCTATAATCTCCGATTTCGGGGTAAGGCTCCATCAAGTGAAGGAAAAGGTGTGAAATGGGAAGGTGCAATACTGACGCAGGAGCTTTATGATGCCGAAGCCCGGAATACCCGTTTTATCCCAGTCCTTTTTTCTTCCCTTGATACAGATCATATCCCGATAGTCTTAAAGTGGCAAACCTACTACAACGTAAGCACAGCTAAGGGGTATGAAGCCCTGTACCGCCATCTAACAGGTCAGCCTGCAATCGCAAGGCCAAGGCTTGGCAAATTAAAGCCCATGAAACTGTTAAATCTCGTGCAAGACAAGGAATCCATCATGGCCGATTCACCTTCCATCAAAGAGAACCGCGAATCTATGAATAATAAAAATCAAGAAAGAGTCACGATCTTACATCTTTCCGATATTCATCGGACTCCAGATGAACCGGTGACAAACGACAATATTCTTCACGCATTAATAGCAGATCTGAAGCGTCAGCAAGTTAATGAAAAACTGCCAAAGCCTGACATCCTGGTGATTTCAGGAGATCTGACGCAGGCAGGCCGTGAAGAAGAGTATGAAGAGGCATTTAATCTTATAGATGCCCTAAAAAAAGAGTTAACTGTTCCTGATTTGAGCCGTGTTGTTTTAGTACCTGGCAATCACGATGTAAATTGGGATATATGTGAGACAGTTTTCAAGACAGGCCGTAGCAAACCCTCGTCAGTTGATGATGCGTTGATAATCCCCACAGGACCGCTTTATCTCTGGACAGATGAGAAAAGTTTTTCGCAGCGTTTAGGTTCGTTTTCTGAATTCTATCGCCGAATTCGGAATCGAAGTTACGGTGTTGAGCGTAAAGAGCAGTACGACATATGGATCTACCCTGAATTTGGAATTTGCTTTGTGGGTCTAAGTAGTTGTGATAGAGTGGATCACGTAAGATTTCAGGGAGAAATTTACGAGGAAGCGTTATTTGAGGCGGAGAAGCGTCTGAAAGATAAGGTAAAGGAAATAGAGAATTATATAAAAATAGCAGTGTGGCATCACGATTTGAACTGGCTTGGCCGTCCAGAGCAGATAGATTGTTTAAATCCATCAATACTAGGTCATCTTGCAGATTCAGGCTATGATCTGGGTTTGTGCGGCCATACGCCTCGAACAGAGTTTAATGAGTACAGGTATCACAATTTTCAATTGCCTGTAATTGCTTCCGGTTCTCTGTGCGCAGGCTCCCGTCAGCGTAAAGAGAGTATCCCCCGTTTGTACAACCTTGTTTGCATAGATAGCAATAGAATACGGGTCCATACACGTAGCCGTCAGACAAAAGATGTACCGTGGCGTCCTTATGCAAACTGGGGAACACCTCCGCTTTCTTCCTTTGATATAGCTTTAAAGAAAATGATACGTTCACATTCTCAAGAAGAGGTAAAAAATGTAATGCCCCAAGTTGACTTTACTTATTAC
>Ga0209641_10002519_pt1 | contig 15725 bp, 17 predicted proteins | sample RifCSP16_1_FD_184022 | JGI IMG/M metagenome (GOLD analysis project Ga0209641, IMG submission 184022) | Soil microbial communities from Rifle, Colorado - Rifle CSP2_sed 16_1 (SPAdes) (version 2) | ecosystem: Environmental > Terrestrial > Deep subsurface > Rock core/Sediment | place: Rifle...
CGATTGCCGCACCGTTCTTCATCAACGGCAGATTGTCGAGGTGCGAAAAGTCCCGTCCGTATTTCAGTCCCTGATAGTGCGTGTCTTTCAGGATTACCCCAATATGGCCGATGGTTTTCTTGTGTGTCATGGTCGTTCCATCTTCTGAGGTTTGAGACAGTTTGGCGGATTTCCACTGAGCCGTGTACGTCAATCCGATAATCGCAGAAGTCACCGATTCGGTAATCCCGGTAATCTGCCCTCCGGTCACAATATAGGTTCCAAGGTCTTTACCATTAGCCCATACGACTACCGATTTTGCTTCCAGATGTCCGAGTCCGGTGATCGTGGTTGTAGCCACACCGGAATACTGCAAATAACTGTCCGCCTGATGATTCAGAGTGGCCCCCACACAATTTGATTCCAGCGCCCATTTTTCCAGATATCGCTTGGTCACGCTGTTGATAGTGCGATTTATGGAATAATAAACCGCATCCTCGCCATCTCCAGTAGCTCCCGGCAGGATCACGACATCCTCAACCGTTCCATCCGTTTCAAACAGGAACCAGCATAAGACTTTCTCAATCTTGTCGATCAGCAGGATCGCCACCTTGCCGTCCGAGCGCACAAAATGAATCCTTGTGTCAGGTTGGCGTTGCACCGCAATACGGATGATACTTGGCTTGCCGATCTCTGGAATGAGTGCCGTCAGATCGCCGGAGCCGTATTCGTAGTCATCTTCCTCAATAGCAACTTCGTACACTTGCACGCCGCCACGAGTCACGTAAATTCCGCGCTTGTCAACCTTAATGGCTCCCACCGTGAACGAACCCTGTGTCGAAGTGGATTTTGGATTGAAGTTAGCCGCTGTCAGTACATTGTCGTCGTTCGATGATTTGCACACGATTTCCGAACCATCTGCTCCCAGCACCAAACGTGATAACGACAGAATCCAGTTCACATTATCCACTGGCCCGGAACCGATGCTCCGGTTGATCGGTGCCGCATCACCTTCTATCTCATCGTCGAATTGATAGAAATTGTCCGATCCAGACCCCCAGACACTGCCCTTCCCGGAAAACCACAAACGCCCTTCGTGCAATGAAACAGAAGTTGGAAAACCTTTTCTCGCAGACCATTCGCTTTCGGCCCAGTTATCCGTTGCCGCCGTACCGCCGAATTCCGTCAATACTTCCGCGCTGACAACAGTATTGCTGGTATAACCCGTTATTCGAGCTACACCATCGATAGAACCAACAGTGTATGTCAAGGTAACTTGATGTGTTCCCCCGGCTGTAAAATCACCAGTTTTTACACCCAGTCTGTACCATGCAATCTGGTTTGTGAGCGTATCGTCATAGGTCGCCGTCACATCCGCCGTCCATTGTTGTACATTGGTCCATGGACCCGCGTCAGATTCCAAAGAACGCTGCAATGTAAATGTACAAGCAAAAGGACCGCCTACAGAATCTTTATCTATCGTTACTGTAAATACACGACCACTTCCAGTACCTGTAACACGAATCGCTCCCGTGAACGTGTTCTCAGCAGTGACTGTGGCAGTCACTGTCTGACCAGACGAAGTAAGACGAAACAACGCTCCTACTTGAGAAGCTCGGAACAGTTTCTTCGAGGCCGTCAGTGTGATATTTCCAGACAAGGCGCTCGCCGCAATCGTGATTGGTCCGTCGTTCGTAAAATCAAATGGCCCATCATCGGCGTAATATTTCACCAATGACCATGACCTTGTGGCGCGACGCTCGATTTTATATTGCTGATAACCGATGGTATCCGTGGTTTTGCTACAGGCCAGAAAGATGATATCAGCGGACTGGGTATAACGAATCAACCCGAGATCGGCAACGGCATAAGGAGAGGTGACAGTCATGACACCAGCCGCTTCCACGTTGCAGGAATCCACCAAGACCTGACGTTTCAGACGATTCAGAAACTGGACAAAGAAATTCCCCGTGGGAGTAAACGCCAACGAATGGGTTCCGGTGTCGAGTGTGGTCTCGGTTACGTAATCATCATCTCCGGACGTGGAGCCAACTCTAAAGATCACCGGGCCGAGCTGGATCACAATCTTCAGGGCATGTTCCGTTCCCGTCTCAACCGTCGTGACTTCCTGAGTGCGGATCGCCGCCGCTGTGCCATTCCCGGTGAGGCCCAGATAACCTCCAGTCACCCATGCCGAGGTTCCACCAGACTCATCGTTGTCCGTCCAGCTTGTTACGTTGGCATCGAAATTCCCGTTGGCGACGGCGCTAGTCACGGCGGGTCGGGTAATCAATGCGTCATCCACCCAGACACGCATTATCAGATTGGTGAATTCGACAATGGCCGTGTCATTCGTGCGGAAAATAAATTCCAGATATCGTGCGGCGGCATCGCTCTGGGAACTACCAAGATATTTTCCTCCGGGTCGCAGGCTCATGGGGCCGAGCTTGCGTGGCACCCAGTTGGTGTAGGTTTCAGCGGATAGAGCAAGGCGCTTGAGATCGGTGCGTCCCAACGCCATAGCTGAAACCAGTCCTCTGTTGAGAGCATAGAGGGCGTAAGTTTGTGCCATGGCGCTTACGTCGGGATGTTATCGGTGCCGCGACTTCTCCAGCTTCGCCCGCGACTACGACGCGCGGAAACCCAACTGCCTTCCGGGGGGAACTGCGTCGGTCCGGCCATGGCATCGATATTAGTGGCAAGACGCAGATATTTCTCGCGCAGCGCGAGAACATTCTTTTGTCTGTCAGGATCGGAAGTCAGCTTCAAGACGATCTTCGAGGCGAAGTGCGCCGCCACAAAATCCGCGAACCGCGATGTCCACTTCGACATATCGCCGCCATAAGCCGGGTCGTTCGACACGTATTTGACGTAGATCAGATCGAGATCGCAGTAAAGAAAACCGGCTTCTTCATTGTATTGAAGGAGAGGAACTTGGAAGAACTCGTCGCTGCATACCGCGCAGGTCAGAATCCAGTCGGAGGCTTTCTCGAAGGCGCGTCGATAACCGAACTCGGGATCGTAAGCGGGATCGTAATCCAGTTGCGCGGCTTTGGTGGCGAACTTCCACTGGGCGGCTTCGAGACAATTTTTAATGCCGTCATTATCCCAGACGTGATCCAGCAGCCTGCGCGGTTCCCGATCTTCCGTGAGTGAAGCCAGATGCGATTCGCCGCAGGCGGTCAGGGCATCGTTATACAGCTTGAGCCTGCTCGTGGACATGAAAGTTCCTTACGCGGCTTTGACGTACCCCTTGAGCCACAGGTCAGCTTCGTCGCGGGTCTTGAACTGATCGCGGATGATCGCGCCATCCGACTTGCGGATCACTGAATGCAGATAGTGATTGCCGCGCCACTTGATGTCGAACTCACCGGGCAATACTTCATTCGCGCCTTCGGTGAGCTTCTTGAAGTTGAGTTCATGCACCTTGGCCCAGTTCTTGTCGCAGGATACGACCAGATACTCGGCGTAGAAGCTGTTGTCGTCCGGGTACACGATGAGACGCGACATGGGAACGAACTGCGCCGCCACCAAGGCCCAGAACGACGGTTCTTTCAGGTGTTCCTGCGTGATCTTGGGATCGACGATGACGACGAAATCCCGCTGGATGTATTCGCGCAGTTTCATGCGCGCCGGCATCAGGATGGGTTGCTCTTTTGCGAATTGCTCGGCCATGATGACTCTCCTTGTTGACGTTGAAAATGGTGGAGCAGCTAAGGCTCCACCACCGTACTGCAACTCGACGTTACCGCGTGGAGCTGAGAACGCCGCCCGTTGAACCGAGCATGGCTCCCGACGTGCTGGACGCGGAACTGACAACACCCAAACCGACGCTGATCGAGGAACCAGTGGAACACGTGTACATCACGAAATCACCGGGACGCATCCCCAACTGCCAACCGTCCGTGAAATAACTCGTGTCGCGGAGATTGGTGGCCTCGTCGGACGTGGCATACAGCCACAGGGTCTTGGTTCCCTTTCCAGCGGCCTGACCATGAGCCGTGGAGTTGGCGCCACCACCGAGATAACTGACGGCGGCGACCGGGGGATTGGCAATGCTGCTCGCTGCTGTTGCGCCTGAATAAGACATTTTATGCTCCTTTCAGTAAATTTAAATTTCGCTCAGATCGTTATCTCTTAGGCGTAGGCAGTGCCATCAGAAACAATATTCACAATCCCGGCGTTCTGGAGAACCTTGGCACCCATGTCCATCGAGGCACGCGCCCACGAGTACGCCTGTTCCTCGTTATAGCCGACCGCGCTATCGAGGCCAGCCGTATTGGCGGCGTGTCCAATCGCGGACTTGTGGAACAGGAACGAAGTTTCGCTCGCCGTTCCCTTGCCCGGAAGATTGGGATGCTCACAGATCAGGGCATTGCGCCACCGATACGACATGGGCTTGTCACGCCACGCCGCATCGGCTTCTCCCGCATACGGGCGCATGTTCACGTAGTCCGCACTGGCGAACTCGGGAGCCTGCTCCAGATAAGCGATGAAGGATGCGGTGCACAGAAGGGTGATGTTGGAATCCCACGGCACCGAGGCATTCGAGAGTTTCACACGACCGTTCTGGAACAGATCAACGGACGGGATCGTGCCAGCAGCACCGATAACCACAGTGCCGGTATCCAGCTCCGTGATGATCTGGCTGTCGATCTTGCGGTTGATGACGGCCATGGTCGTCATTTGCATGATCTGGCGCTGGTTACCCTGAGAAGCGAAGATATTGAAATTCGTTTTCTCGACCAGATCGTGCCACTCGGACAGCGTGCATGAATTCTGCGTGTTGTTGTCGGAGCGCGGAACGATACGACCATTGGTGCCACGAGACTGAGCTTCCGCGCTGCCGGAATCGGCCACGAGAAAGACCGCCGTGTTGCCCTTAATGACCGCTTCGGTGGTTACAAAGTCGCGCGTGAGAGTCTGATGCTGCTCGAAGCCGGCGATGAACTCCTGTCTATATTGTATCTGGAAAGCTGTTGCGGCCATTGACGGCCTCCTTTTTTCAAGTAACGATTTTACAACCGTCGCTCGGAGTGACCGTTATGTGCCTCGTCAGGGTGACCGTGAGGGTCTGACTCTGGTGTTCCGGGGCCGTGCTCTGGTATTTCTGTTGCCGGGTCCACTGGAGTAGCCGGTAACACGACTATCTACTCACATCGTTGGGACAAGAACAAGACGCAAAAGCGTCCAACAAAAAAAGCCCCGGACATGCCGGGGCGAAAGTCCTTTGGAGGGAAGAAAAGTTACGCGGCTTTGTTCTTCTGTTTATCGCGCGCGGCGACGAGTTGCCGGTAGCGTTCCTGCATCTTCTCAGCTTTAGGACCACGCCAGTAATCGCTGGCCTTGTTGCCCATCAGTTTCTCGATGTTGGCAATTTCGTCACCGATGGCGGCTCCAATATCACCTGTTCCCGGAGGCACCAATGTCGTGACGGGATTGATTTCTCTAGCCAGTTGCGCCAGCCACTTGAGCGCACCGGCATTGGCGAAGATCGGGGTTCCGTCCGCCATACGTCCGCCCAAAATACCGTTCTTCACGTCATCATTGCCGGCCAGATCGAGCAGGCCGTGGATCACGTTCATGTTGCCCTTGTAATCCGCGCCCCATTCAGTCCGCAATTCTTCCTGTGACGCCGAGGCCAATGTCTTGTCGGCTTCGTTCTGGGCCGTTAGCTCGGCCTCCTGCTGGGCGTAGCTCCAGCGAATGAGATTCTTGGTCACCTCGTTCGGCAGATGCAATGCATGGGCGGATTTCAGGAACGACGCAGTACGTTCCTTGTCCTCGTCACCAACCACGAAACCGTCATCGAATTTGAGGTCGTACTTATCAGGGGTTTCCGGCACACTGTTCGCGGTGCGCCATGCGTTCTGTTCATCCACCGTGCCCTTGGAAGGGAACGGTTCTTTCAGGCCAGCCTCGGAAATCTTGTTCTGCGCCGCAATCAGGGCGTTGAAAGCATCAGCGGGACCGGGATACTTGGCCAGCCGGGAAATCTTTTTTTCGTCTCCATCGGCATACGACTCGCGCCATTTGTCCGGCCACTTGCCGGCGGGGCGAACCTTGTCGAGATTCTGGGTGACGCGCTGGTGATATCCCTTGAGGCCAGCTTCGTCCATGGAATCCAATAACTTTGGATCAGGCACAAACTCGGAAAGAAACGTCTTAGCCGCAGCGGAATCGAATTGCGGCGTACCACCGCCACCAATGCCATCACCTTCCGGACTCATATACGAAAACAACGATCTAAGCATGTTCATCTTTCTCGCTCCTTGCTGATTTTACGATTCGCAACTTTTGTGGCATGGCCACAATCTGTTGCCCCACAAATTGTTTCGCTGCTGCAAATACCGTGTCCCGGTCACTGGCGGAATGATACACCATGTCGTAGGTGCCACAGAGGTTCTTGATGATCCAATCCATCGCTCGCCGTTGCATGTCTGCCGAAGCAGTCCCTTCCATTAACGCCTTGATAGCATAGGCATCGGCTTCTTCCCATGCCGGAGGTTTCCACGGTGCGTGATCCTGCTTGGCCATTACGCCGCCTGTGCTGTCAACGGGATACCGGCCTTGCCAGCCGTAGCGGCCGCATCAGCCCCTTGTTGTGCCAAGGCCAAGGCTTGTTCGGCTCCCATCTGTTCATTCTTTTCTTCGACCATGCGGTCCCCTTCTGACTTGTCGCGCAGCCACGTGGCTGGAGCTTTGATACCGATCAGCGCCTCACGCAGCGCGGTGCGTGCATCCAATTCGACAATCGCGTTTTGATCGATGGTCAGGGCTTGAGTCACCAGTTCCTTGGCTTCGAGGAATTTCTGGCCTCTCTGTTCTTCGATAGCATCATGTAACGGACTCTCGAAGCGGTAAGTCACGTTACGACCTTGCAGGGCTTTTGGGATATTCATCGGAGAACCAAAACCACCGGCCCGGAACATGATGTCGAATGTCATCTCGCATATCTGTCCGTTGCGCTCATACTCCATCGGCTCGAAGATCGGCAGGGCGTCGCGAATATATTGCTGGATACGCTGACCCACTTCGTAAGCCGTCATCTCCGGACCACGAATCGGCAACGTCAGTTTGTTGAGAAACCATGCCTGCGCGATCATCAGCCGCGCGTCTTTCTGCATGTCGATGCCAATCGGCATTCCCTTGGCATCCAGCGCCATCGGACGCAATGCTTCTCCCAGCTTCTCGTCATAGTCCTCGTCCACCCACGTCACACCGCCAGCGTAGATGGCGATGTCTGAACGCACGACGTTCTGCGTGGCGATCATGGGAGGATTGGTCAGTTTCTCGCCGGCTTCCAACAACGTGTAGGTCATGGCCTGCAACAACCGAGCCTCGGGAAGCGCCGCAAGAGCCGCAGGCGACAGAGCATACTGCGAGTTCGAGACGCGTTGCCAGCGCGAAATGCAATATTCACGGTTCCAGACGGATTGTTGTTCCAGCACATGGTCGCCATGCTGGGTGTCGAGGTAGATCGAGAAGAATGGCCGGCCCCGGGAATCCCCATCGAACAGTTCCGACTTAATCATGATATGCAGACACTCGACTTCCCCGAACGGATTGGTCCGCACTTCTCCATCCAGCGATGGATGATTCTTGGCACCGAACAACCGCTTCAGATCGACGGCGTGCGGTTTCCACTTGCGGGCGATGAAACAGATTTCATCGTCCTCGTCCTCCATCCACACGACATCGCGCAGATGATAACAACGGTACAACAGGCCATTGCGAACGCGGTTGAGACGCACGCTCACCACATCATTTCCAAACGTGATGTAATCGTGATCCGCCTGTTTCATGGCACCGGTGAACTGGGAACGAGTATCGTACATGGCGCGTTTCTGCACCGTGGTCTGATGCTCCAGCCAACGCCGCGCGTCGATATCCTTCACTTCCTCGAAACCCACGGTCTGGTGGAACCATTGTTTGGCCGTGGGCCGCAGCATGTTCCCTGTCTGATCTCCCAAGTCCCGGCGAGTCAGAATGGGATAGCTGCTCATCAAGTCACCGGCAAACTCGTCGCTGATCTCGCGTCGCAGCGTGAATTCGGCTCGCTCGGGAAAAAAGTTCTCCCCGATCTCCTGCATCAGCATAAGCCATGAAACCCGTTTGCTGAACAGGTTGTCGGCGGTCTGGCGACAGAGCTTGATGTCCACTCAGTCTCCCAGCGCCGCGAGGTCGCCGGTTTCGGACAGGATCGTGCTTAACCGGCCCTTGCGGCGACGTTGCGCGCCAGTGGCGCGTTTCTTGGCGTCCTTGATTGCCTGGTCATCCGGGATCGGCATAGGTTTTGGCGGTTCGACAACAGGGGGTTCGGGTATTTTCGGTTTGCTGAATAGTCCGCCCATAATTATTCTCCTAAAGAATGTATATCACCGTATTCATCCAAAAAAGAATCTGCCGTAGTGCGTCTGCTGAGAGGATCAACGCCATGTTTTCTGAAAGTTCTCGCTATCCCAGACATTTCATCTCCTGCCCATTACAACTCTGGGTTGCTGACCGCGCTTACGCTGTTTCTGGTCAATCCAGTCCAGTGCATTCGTGATTTCCTTCGGTCCCTCGAACCACGCCATGACCACGGCATCACCGTCATCGGTGGACCGGCCTAATCTATCACAAACATCTTCCTTGGATTCAACGCGAATTCCATTCGGGGTCGGCTCGAAAGTAGGAGCCGTCAGATCGGCCAGCAGCAAGGGATCGTTCGGCAACCGGATCGGGGAACCACCGGGTTGACCGGGGTCCAGAGCTTCGCGGAATATCCACAAGGCCGCTGAACGGGTATTCGTGAACCGCAACTTGCCATCGTGAGAACGTCTGGCCGTGGCCTCGGCACCTTTGTAACCGCGCACCTCGACCTTGTTTTCCTTTAGATGCTCGAATGTCGAACTGCCATAACCTCCGCCCAGATCGATTATCACCAAGGCGTCATTGCGACGATACATGATTACCTGACCGGCACAAAATGCTCCCGCCCGGTCCATGGGAATCTCTTTGCCCGGGACACGAATGTTCGGCGCGTACCAACCATCATGTCTCCGGGCGCTCACCATGGGATCGTTTCCGCCTCCAGAGGCATCCACCGCCATGGTACACATCGGGATATCCTGCGGAGGGACGGACTTCCAGCGGGCCATGGCTTCTTTCACCCATGCCGTGGGAATGACCTGATTCGGTTGATCCTGAAACGCGGTCTTGAACTTGCCCAGCAGGATCGACCGATGCGGCTCAGTCATGGCGTTCAACTGGTCACGGTAACTGCCCGCCGCATAAAATGGGTTGTCATCGACCGAGGAAGGAATGAAAGTCCGAGACAGGGGCTTGACCATCTTGCCCTTGATCTCAATGGCCGCAGGACCATCCACCCACCGATCCTTGCCTTCGTCATCAGAGATCACCCAGCGCAGTTCTCCGGGCAAGGCGGGGTTTGGATACTTGTCATCCAGCCACGGCGCGAACATCTTGATGACCCACATGCCTTCGGCGGTCAACGGAGGGTTGGTCGGCAACAGAACACGACAGCGTTGGTTCGCGTCTTCGTGTCGTAACCAGCCCATGAGGAACCTGATCTGGACCTCAAGAAATTGAGTCGCTTCATCGGCCACGATCAAATCATGTGCTCGACCCATCCAGTGCTGTTCGTCTCCAAGACGCGCGCAAGCCCCGAAGTCGATGTGCTTGGCATCGTTGATGCGGAGCATGGGCGGAGGAGAACCGTTGAAACCATCACGGGTGCCGTTGATCTTGAGAGCATCCGCGATCAGTCCGCTAAGATCAGTGTAGTACCGGCGCAGGATGAGAGAACGACAATGATCGTTGAATGAGAGACCGAGACCAAGTTGCGACTTGCCACCACCGGGTTCACCACCAAACAGGATCGTATGGGCTTTGGACAGATACGCATCAGTCTGCGGACCGGGATTCGGCGTCCATTTCAGACGCCGCCCGGTGATGGCCTGCTTGGTGTTCTTCTTGAGATTATCCAGTTCCTTCGGCGGCAGTTTGGCCAGCCGTTCGATCATCGTATCGATTTCGGAAGCGGGAGAATTCATTCAACGTGTTTCCCCTGACGAATTGGATATCCAACTGCTGTGCTGATCTCGGAAACAGTCGGTTGACCAAAAATCTCCATGAACTTCGTTCCGCCTTTGTCGAGCTGCACCCATGTTCCCAGCATGTAGGTAAGATCATCGATGGCACCTTGCAGGAAAGCAACATTATGCTGATGCGCGGCGAGTGCATTCTGTTCATAGGCGAGCTTTCCCTGTAGCTCGGCTTTGCGCGAGGTGAGCTTAATCATCATAGGGTCCGATTCTGCGATCCCGTACAAGGGAGCCGGCATTAACAAATCGGACTCGGGAGGCACAATGACTTGGATATCCAACTGCTGTGCGATCTGGGCAAAGAACTGGCAACCGGCACGCTGATAACCGTACTCCTCGGTCGCAGCCATATCGACACCCCAGAGGCCGATACTGTCAGGTCCGGTGGGATCAGCAGGCGTTATCCCGGCGCGTTCATCCAATATCGCTTCAATCGCCATGGCGAACATCCATGCCAGCGATGAGGTGAAAAAGTACGGACCATACTTGCGAACCAGTTCTTCCGCTGGCAAACGCCGTGAGTTCGGAATCTCGGGAACAGGTTCAGCCATCCACACGAGCGGATGTCTCGCCATCCACAGACAGTATTCAGGCGAGAACCATGCCACTTGTTGTTCGGCTTTCCCGATAACAGGTGGCTCCCATCGGTGCAGTTCAAACCATGCTTCCGCACGTGGAATCTGCGGGTATACAGCGGGACTACACCCCCAGATTTTCCAAACAGGGTCTCCATAAGGAGCCAACTTGATGGATGAGGGGGCCGATCCAATTAAGGCGATTCGCATTGAACATATCCTTCTGCCTTCATCACTACTCCTTGAATGAAGCGATTACGACGTTACCGAGAGAGCAACCTCAGTTGTGCCATGCGTAGTCATCAACGCATAAATGGCGGAAGAAATGCCCATCAACCCAATCATGATACCACCGCCCTGTGCAATTAAGCCGATGTTCGTGGAATTGGCGCTGGACCGAATCGCAAAAGTACTGTCTTTGCGTATGATGGTACGAATGCCGGTGGAAGTCGATCCGGTGTAGAGCAATTTCTCCACGCCGGCAATCGGGTTATCGAGCAACCACGTATCGTCCGTGGTGGTATCGACTGTCGTGATACCCCAGCCTCTGATGTTGGTGCCGGTGGTATCGGATGTTGCCGCCTGAACTTCCTGACGAAGCCCACCGAAGTTGGCCCCGACGAGAAAATCCACCGGGATGCGTTGGGCACCCGTTTGTGCGCTGCTCAGTGCTTGAAGGCCGAAACGACGGCCATAGAGACTCGTTGTGGGTTTGTAGCCTGCCATGATAATGCTCCTTTGCTTTGTGCTTGCCGTACTGGCTGCTTATGGAACACCCGAGACAGTCGGGTTACTGCTCCTTGTTCAGTCCGCCGTGAGGCGGAATAATTCAGTGCTTCGTGACTCCTTTGATCGTTCCTTTCTGCTCGCTCGCGTAAAATACGCGCTTGCCTTTCTTGGCACCATAACTTTTCATCATGATGGCTTTTACTTTGCGGCCTTTCGCGTTCAGCGGCATGTGCGGTTCCCCCGTCTGGATTCATAAGCAATATCACGCCGCCTGCGCTGGCGTTTCACGTTGGCCACAAACCATGGTTGGTTGTCACTCAGATCACCCAGCCATTTGCTTTTATTCTTGCGGTGCATTGGCATATCAGTGCCTCGATGCAGGTTGTTCCTGCTGTTCCTGCTGCTCTTGAATGGTGGAACCGAGACGAATCAGAAAAGCGACTTGGCGCGCGAGTTCGAGAAGCGAGGCGTCATCCACTGTGACTGGTGTAAGTGCTCCGCGTGTATCCACATCGCGCCAATCCTGACGACGGCGATTCTTCAACCAGAAGATGCAGGAGGTGGGATCGGGCGGATAGACCTTGGTGTATCGAGTTTGTGTAACTTCACCTTCATAGGAACTGAAATGAATGTCGGGATGCTCATAACCCAGCGCACGTTGATATAAACGACTACCGACATTCGCATCAGCTTCTTCACGCCCAGCTTTTAGGGACTCCAAAAACTTTGGGTGTCCAATCTTCCATGAATTAAGAGTTGATTCTGTTACATGGAAAAAATCAGCAAGTTCCTTATCGATGGCACCCAACAAGCACAGTTTAAATGCCTGTTCATTCATGGATACCAGATACTTGGTCGGACGACCATCTGGTTTATGGTCCTTGAGGTCTTTACGTTTGGTCACAGCAACATCCTGAAATTCAATGGAGCAACCAGATTACCCCTATTTCATGGATTCACTTAAACGCTTTTGCGTTGAGGCTTCTCCGCACATATCCGAGTGTAATCGGAGCAAGGCATTGGCTTGGCTGTACTTGGGTTCGCTGCCTTCAAGGTATCGCTGGTAGGTTGACCATTCCAGACCGAGGGTTTTGGCCTGTTGGACGAAGGACATGCCGGTGAAGTGATTCTGTTTAATCTGTTGGCCACGGATATCCTCAGCAATCTGACGCCAGTTGAGACACCATTGACTGGCTTCGTAGGCGGTAGAGCTGAAGGTACTGTTCACCGTGGTTTTTCACCATAGGCGTCACGATAATCAGGATGTGATCGTTCTTTACACTGGTGCTTCTTCGCCAGCGCACAGCCATGTTTGCATTCCAAAGGACGATCATGCTCCACACACACATCTTCAGTAGGTTTGCCTCCCCAGCGATTCGGAGGTCTGTATCGTCTGTCACTCACGTATCAACCCCCATGAAATAGGCTGACCAGCGCGAACAGAGGTAGTAAGGCGTTTGCCAATCAGAATCTGCCAGCGATCAGGGGCTATCCCCTCAGCAGGTCGCACGGTCCTGAAATGAGCTGCGGTGAGCACAGTGCCAACCTCCAGATCGTGGGTAAAGTATAGCGAACGCCGCAGGGAAAATGAAGGCATCTCGGATTCCGTTGGGCCATAATGAACTGCTCCCACCGCCAGCCATGCGTCATTGATATCTCGCACATATTCCTTGAATTCAGCGGGGATCGTGGAAAAACGGCTATCCGGGGAAGGGAAGGAATCATCCAGCTTCAGATGTTTTTCAAATACAGAGGCTCCCAGCGCCACAGCCACACAGGCCACGGCAGACCCAAGTGTGTGATCCGAAAGTCCTATATCACAATGAAGCCCACACTGAAAAAAGTGCTGGGCCATGTCGCGGATCGTCTCCAAATTGGCGTCCGATGGCTCGGCGGGATAAGCACTGGTGCACTTCATCAGCGTGACCTTGGCCTGATGTCCCACGATTTGCATGATGTTCTGTATCTCCGCAAAGCTGGCCATGCCGGTCGAGACAATCATGGGCTTGCCTTTCGAGGCCACATACCGGATCAGGTCCAGATCGGGCACCTCGAAACTCGAAATCTTGTATTTCGGGCATCCGATAGATTCAAGAAAATCCACCCCCTCACGGTCGTAAACCGTAGAGAAGGCTTCCAGTTTGAGTTTCCGGGCATAATCGAACAGCGGTTGATGCCATTCCCATGGAGTGTGGGCTTCGCGGTACAAGTCGATCAGGAGTTTCCCTTTCCATGGACCTGCGGTGAGACGATACGCGGTATCAAGCACCATCGATTCCGGATTGAAAGTCTGGAGTTTGATGGCGTTGGCTCCCGCCTCGGCGGCAGCTTCCACCAGCGCGTGGGCGACATCCAGTGACTGACAATGGTTCGCGGACAGCTCCGCAATGATGTAAGGTTTCATGACTTCTCCAAGATGTCCTGCAACCACAGTATCTCGTACACTTCTTCCGGAGATTCCTGCACATACACGCGCGCCAGCATTACACCATGCTCTAGCGCCGTACCACAGGCAAGCTGGAGTTCGGTACACATCACGCGCGGATAATGTTCAGGGTGAATGGCGGCTTTTGACCACAGCGAATACGCATGATTCACCATCTGGGAGGTTTCGCGTGCACGGCTCATCCATTCCACGGCAGTCGGGTCTGTCATGTCAGGAATATACTGACCTACATGATCGACAAGTTTCTCGGTTGCGGACCACAGATCATGTTGCAGCTTCTGTTTTTCATCGACGCTCCATTGCTTCATGAATTGCACGGAAGCTCGCTGAATACCAAGAACGCGCGTAGCATCGACATAAATGGCGCACGGCACCCCGTCGTCAATATCCGGATTTGATACAGCAGTCAGCTTAATAAGAGCCATTAAAAATCCTCACAGGATATAAGTATTGCTGTTGTGGGTGAACCCGAGTTTGGTAAAAAGCCGAATCGACTTCTCGTTCTTGGGATTGATATTCGCTATGAACCGCCCAGATCGCCGCCCGGTAATGGCCTGCATGGGCTTGTGTTTCGTAATCAGTTTGTTCAATGCCTCAATAGCGAAGCCACGGCCTTGATATTGTCTGAACAAAAAAATTCCCACCTCATTCATGCGGGTGAGGTAACAAGCGCCCACAATAGCCGTGGCATAATTCATGCTCCCCGGCTCCAGCTCGATCTTCTTTGCCGTATCCCATGAAACCGCTTCAATCAGATACCATTTACGATATGGTTTTGACTCAAAAAAATTCACATGCTCTCGCCATGTCGGCATTTTCTTGTGGCTGATGTTGATGCTGGTATCACGTTCCAGTAATAGATCGAACAAGATTCTGCACGAATCAACGTGCTTGTACGCATCGATCAGCCTGACGCTGATGAGATTGTCCGTGATGGGAGGATTCGGATTATTCAAGTCTCACCTCGATTCCGTTCTCCTGAAGATACATCGCGCATTCTTTCGGAGTGACATCCGTGAACTGGAACATGGCTCCTGCGGCTACCGCCGAAGCTCCGGCCTGAATGGCTTCCAGCATGTGTTGTGGATTTCCGCAACCTCCATGAGCGATGACCGGGATACTAACTGATTCCGTTACACGCCGGATGAGATCGATATCGTATCCGCGCATGGTGCCTTCATAATCAATATTGGTTAAGAGAATTTCTCCGGCTCCCAATTCTTCAACACCTTCCGCCCATTCAACAGAAGACATAGCCGGACCATCATTTACCTTCATCATTACATTCGTTCCGCAATCAGACCACACCATGTCATTTTTAACATCGATACTAACAACAATACATTGAGACCCGAAAAAATCATGGCAATCAGCAATAAAACTTGGCTTTTTCATTGCCGCTGAACAAATCACCACTTTATCGGCTCCAGCTTCCAGCAATCGACGCACATCGGAAACCGATTTCACCCCACCACCTACCGTCACCGGAGAGAAAAAATCTTCGGTGAGTTCACGCACTAGGTCGAAATCCGGCCCGCGTCCTTCCGGGGTAGCTCCGATATCGAGAAAGATCAGTTCATCAACACCTCGGACGTTATGCGTGCGAACAGACTGAAGCGCATGGCCCACCACGCGCCATGACTTGAACTGTTGGCCTTTGACGAGGTTACGTCCCCGTTTTAGCAGCGTTGGAATGATTCTCTTGGCTAACACGTAGCTTCGGTCTCCGTGAAAAGTTATCCGGTTTGTCGGTGAACAAGCTCCAGTCGGTAAACTGATTCATGATATCCATTAACCGCGTGTCTGTGATGCCGATCTGTTCCAACACTTCACTGTAATGCACGCCGGCATAGTTGAATGGGAATAGTCCATCATCGAACTCTGCAA
>Ga0209641_10002521_pt1 | contig 15717 bp, 11 predicted proteins | sample RifCSP16_1_FD_184022 | JGI IMG/M metagenome (GOLD analysis project Ga0209641, IMG submission 184022) | Soil microbial communities from Rifle, Colorado - Rifle CSP2_sed 16_1 (SPAdes) (version 2) | ecosystem: Environmental > Terrestrial > Deep subsurface > Rock core/Sediment | place: Rifle...
CTGCGCTCCGTCGCCGAGGCGAAAGGCTACGCCATTGGCTTGCGGTCTGTGTTGCGATATCTGGATGTGACCAGCGGCGACATGGATAAGGGCGCCATCCGCTTCGAGGCCAACGTATCCGTTCGCCGGCGCGGCTTGTCCGAGTTCGGCGTCAGAACGGAGATCAAGAACCTCAACTCCTTCCGCGCGATGCTGCGCGCCCTCGAGTACGAGATCGAGCGCCAGAGTGGTGTTCTGGCCGCCGGCGGGAGTGTCATTCAGGAGACCCTCGGTTGGGACGAATCACGCAGCGTCACCGTCTCGCAGCGCGGCAAGGAAGAGGCCCACGACTATCGCTACTTTCCGGAGCCGGACCTGCCCCCACTGGTTATCAGCCCGGCCGAGTTGGAGCGCATCGGCGCGATGCAGCCCGAGCTCCCCCTGGCCAGGCGCGAGCGCTTCGCGCGCGACCTCGCTCTGACTCCCTATACCGCCAATATCCTGACCTCCGAAAAGAAGGTGGCCGACTATTTCGAGGAGGCCGTCAAGGTTGCCCCAGCCCTACCACCGTCTCGCATCGCCAACTGGCTCACGGGCGATTTATTCGGCCTGTTGAACGAGATCGGCGCAAGTATCCACGACACTAAGGTTTCCCCTGGATCGCTGACCGAGTTGGTGTCGCTCGTTGAAGGGGGAGAGATCAACCAATCAACGGGGAAGATGCTCTTGGCGGAGATGGTCAGGCAGGGCGGGTCTCCGCGCGAGATCGTCCAGACGCGCGATCTTTCTCAGCTGACCGACGAGACGGCGATCGAACCGCTTGTCGATCGTGTGTTCCTCGACAACCCAGATCAGGTTGAGCTCTACCTGGGAGGGAAGACCACCGTTTCGCAGTGGCTTTTCGGGCAGGTGATGAAAGCCGCGGGCGGCAAGGCACACCCGCCTACGGTCCAGCAGATCCTGTTGGCCCGTCTTGCGGCGCTCGAAGCACAGCGCCGCAAGAGTTAGCCTGACATCCTCGTGCCGGGGATCTCGACCTGCACGCTCCAGGGGACTCATCGCCGAGCCGTTCGGTCTCCTCTCGAGCCAACGTGGCGGAAAGGGGGAGATATGACAGCGAAACCCCGCCCACCACGATCGGCGAAAGCGGGGCAAGAGTTCATCTTCCGGCAGACACATTTCTCCTTGAGGGAACAACCACGTGAACGCATTTGACATCGCACAAGCTCAGTTCGACGACGTCGCCGCCAAGATCAATCTGGACGAGGGCGTCGCCTCGGTCTTGCGCTGGCCTCTGCGCGAGTTCCGCTTCCAGATCCCGGTTCGAATGGACGACGGAAGCATCCGCGTCTTTTTTGGCTATCGCGTCCAACACAACGACGCCCGCGGCCCCAACAAGGGCGGCATTCGCTTCCACCCCAGCGAAACCCTGGACACCATTCGCGCCTTGGCGATGTGGATGACATGGAAGTGTGCCGTGGCCGACATCCCCCTGGGGGGAGGCAAGGGCGGAGTCGCCGTCGATCCGGCCACCCTGAGCACGGGGGAGAAAGAACGCCTATGCCGGGGCTGGATCGATCAGATCTGGAAGAACATCGGCCCACGCCTAGATGTCCCCGCCCCGGACGTCGGGACCACACCCCAAATGATGGGCTGGATGATGGACGAGTACACCAAGCTGGTCGGGGCCTACAGCCCCGGCGTGATCACCGGCAAGCCGGTCGGCGCCGGCGGATCGCTCGGCCGCACCGAGGCCACGGGCTTCGGTGTGATTTACACCTTACGCGAAGCGATGAAGCACCTCGGGATCGACCCCACCAAGACGACGGCTTCAATCCAGGGCTTCGGGAATGTGGCCCAGTATGCAGCCAGCGGCTATGCCGAAATCCTGGGGGGAACGGTCGTCGCCGTATCGTCGTGGGACCGCCAGGACAACACCTCCTACACCTTCTATAAGAAGACCGGCATCGATGCCTCCTTCCTGCAGAGCATTACCGACATATATGGTTCGATCGACAAGGAGAAGGCCAAGACGGCCGGTTACGCTGTTGAGACGGGAGATGCCTGGCTGGCCAAGGATGTCGACGTGCTGATCCCTTCGGCCATTGAAGCCCAGATCACCGGCGAGTCTGTGGCGAGCATCAGCCAGGACGTGAAGATCGTCGCCGAAGGTGCGAACGGACCGACCACGCCGGACGCCGACAGCGTGTTCAAGAAACGAAATCTGTTCGTGATCCCCGACTTTCTGTGCAACAGCGGCGGCGTGACTGTTTCCTATTTCGAAGGCGTTCAGAACGACATGAACTTCTACTGGAGCCGGGACGAAGTCCTCTCCCGCCTTGACGACAAGATCACGGAGGCATTCAAAGCCGTCTTAGACGTGTCCGAAGGACAGGGCGTGTATATGCGCGACGCGGCCTACATGGTCGCCATCGACCGCGTCGTCCGAGCGATGCAGTTCCGAGGCTGGCTGTAGGCAGCCCCAAGATCATCGCCATTACACGTCTCGCCCCATGTGCTGCAAAGAAACGGTACCCCCGGAGCAAGAAATCGGAGTTGTCGTTTCATCGTTCTGTCTTCCCACAACTGAACCCTCCCCTTTTGGAGAAGATTCCAACTTAGTAGTCGTAGTAGGGAGAGGGGATATGTGGAGTGAGGATGATTAAGCCCCGCAAGCCCTCAGTGCTGGCGACACCTCGGGCTTAGGCGCCAGAGACGAGGGAATAGATAGAGGGAGGTCTCCCCACCCTGGAGGTGGAGTGTGTGGGGAGAAAAAAAGGAGTGAAACGACCCGTCATTTCAAATACCAACATCTGGGGATGCAAGGGAATTCAACCGCCATGGCTAGGAGTCTCGGAGGAATCCGTCGTCAATTCGCTGCTCAGTTTTCCCCAGAACGGGACCGTTATCCACAGATTCGAGCGAGTTATCCACAAGCGGCATCGGCTACAATGAGCACATGAGCGAGCAAAAAGCACGCAGCGGGTTCGATGAATTCATCGGCCGCTGGCAAGAGGAAATTGGCCGGGCATGGGATGATCTGCCGGCGGACAGGCGGGCGGAGCTTGAGAGGGCGATCGACCTTCTTCCCGGCGACTTGAAACGCTGGCGAGGACTGGTCGATCAGGCAGTGAGCCACCTGAGATCGGCCGTCGGCGAGAAGAGCCGCATTGCCATCGTCGGACCGGTCAATGTCGGCAAGTCGACCCTGTACAATCTGTTCGTGCGTAAGCGCAGCGACTGGTCGCAAGTCAGCGCCGTCCCCGGGACGACCCGCCAGGCACGGCTCGCAGACGCCGGCCTCTTCACGGCGGTTGATACGCCCGGGGCCGACGCAGCTGGGCCGATCGGCCAGGTGGAAAGGCAGAAGGCGCTGGAAGCGGCGCGGCAAGCAGATCTTCTCATCGTGGTCTTTGATGCGACGCATGGGATCCGGCCGGCCGAGCAGGCCCTGCTGGCCGACCTGGGGGGGCTTCAAAAGCCGATGGTCGTGGCGCTCAACAAGATGGATGTCGTCGGCCGGGAACGCTCCAGCGTAATCGGCAAGGCGGCGGCAACACTTGGGCTGAATGCCGAGCAGGTTATCCCGATCAGTGCCAAAGACGGGACCGGGGTCGATCGCCTGTTGGTCGCCATCGCCAAACTCGAGCCGGGAATTGTCGCTGCCCTGGGAGCGGCCCTGCCGGACTATCGGTGGAAGCTTTCACAAGCTGTGATGGGCCGGGCCGCATCGACCGCCGCCGCCATCGCCGTGACGCCGATCCCAATCATCGATTTTATTCCTCTATTGGCCGTTCAGGCAGCCATGGTATTAAGCATCGCCCGAATCTACGCATATCGGATTACACCGGCTCGGGCGCGCGAGCTGATCGCCGCGTTTGGGCTGGGGATTCTGGGGCGCACGCTGTTCTACGAGCTGGCTAAGATTGGTGGACCACCGGCCTGGCTGGTCGCGGCTGCTGTCGCAGGCGGCACAACCATCGCCATGGGGACGGCGGCGGCGGTGTGGTTCGATAGGGGCGAACGTCTCTCTGGAGAGGCGATGGGGCGGATCGGTCGGACCGTGACACAAGGGATCGTCGGGCGGCTGCTGCCCCTGGGGAAGCGCAAGCCCAAGCGCCTCACCTTGCGCGAACAAGTGGACCAGGCGCTCAAGGACATCCCCTCCGCGGATCATCCTCCAGCGGTCGAAGGGGGTGGCACGCCGCCGATTGCCGCCCTCGAAGCCCATGGGGGGAAGGAAACGCTGCTTTCAGAGTGAGTTCGTCTCAAAAGGCGCAGCGTGCCAGCCCCCGGATTCATGCAAATCGAAGGCGAATGCGGGCCATACGCCAGAGTGAGGGAAACCCCATCGATCGATGGGGGTTTAACCCTCAGGCATTCGAGCTTCACGGCCCTGCGGCCGGCCTTTCTCGCACCTCAAGCCGCGTCGATGGAGGGAACGCCTTTATCGACTCCCTCCACGCTCATCGCTGACGATGAGGTCCAGATCGGATGCCGGATCTGAGCGCAAAGCTGCCCCTTTCTACGGCCATACGGCCGCTGGCTGTTGAGGATCTCACCTGCCGGTACGCCGCGCGCCAGACGCCGGCGATAATGGATATCTCGTTCAGTCTTGCCGCCGGGCAGATTGTTCTGATCGCCGGGGCGAGCGGCAGCGGTAAGACGACGCTCTTGCGCTGCCTCAATGGGTTGATCCCGCGCAGCTACAAGGCTGAGCTGAGCGGCAGGGTTTGGCTCAACGGAGAAGACTACAGCGACCGGCCGCTTGCGGAAGTCTCCCAGGTAGTAGGCACTGTGCTGCAGGACCCGGAGCGTCAGATCCTGGGGGCCTACGTGCGTAACGAGGTCGCCTTTGGGCTCGAAAACCTTGGTCTGCCGCGAAACGAAATCGCTCGCCGGATCGATGAGACGCTCGAGTACCTGGGCATCGGCGGGCTGCAGAACCGGGAGACCTTTTCTCTGTCGGGTGGCGAGAAACAAAAGGTCGCTCTTGCCGGCGTGCTGGCAATGCAACCTGCTGTCCTGGCGCTGGACGAGCCGCTGGCCAATCTCGACTCGGCCAGCGCCCACGACGCACTGACCCTGGTCCGTCGGCTGGCCGATGAAGGTAAGGCAATTCTGATCATCGAGCATCGCGTCGAAGATGCCCTCAGGTTGAAGCCGGACCTGGTAATGTATCTTGAGAACGGGAAAGTGACCTACACTGGATCTGTGGAAGGCTTGATGCAAACCGCCGACTATAAGGCAGTCAAGCTGCCGGCCCCGGTCGTTATCGAGCGTATGCGTGGAATGCGAGCCAAGCCACCGGCCGCTCCGGCACCTTCGGCGCGGGCCGATGCGCCGGCCGTCGTCGAGTTCGAAGGGGTCTCGTTCAACTATCCCGAAGGCCCGCCGGTCCTGCGAGGGGTGGATCTGGCAATACGCCAGGGAGATCTCATCGCCGTGCTCGGGCCGAACGGCGCCGGCAAGACGACTTTGCTGAAACACGCCGTTGGTCTGTTGCGGCCGACGGAAGGCCGGGTACTTCTTGAGGGGGTTGATAGCCGGAGCCTGACGATCGCCAAGATGGCGCGAGCCGTCGGATACGTCTTTCAAAGCCCACGCCACATGCTCTTCGCGCCGACGGTCGCCGAGGAGTTGGCCTTCGGACCCCGCAACCTCGGGATCCCCGGAGACGAGATCGAAGAGAACACGCGCCAGGCCCTGGGGGTCGTTCACCTGGTTGGCGAGATCGACCGCCCCCCTCTGGCATTGAGTTTCGGCCAGCAGAAGCGCGTGAGCATTGCTGCGATTCTTGCGATGAGAAGCGCGATCCTGGTAATGGACGAGCCGACCGCAGGTCAAGACTTTGCCAACTACATGAGCTTCATGGACTCGGTCGCGGGGCTAGCCAAAGAGACCGGGAACGGGAAGGGGTACGACTTCTCGGCCATCATCTTCATCACTCACGACGTCGACCTGGCGATCAGCTACGCCAACCGGGTCCTGATCGTGAGCTCCGGCCGGATCGAGGCCGATGGCCCGCCGGATGAGGTGCTGTCCGACTTCGATCTGCTTCGCAAGAGCCGAATCGTGCCCTCGTCGCTGCTGAAGGCAAATGTGGAACACTATGGAGCAACCGGCCGGTTCATGCGGGCCGAGTGGTTGGCGGGAGCGTTGACTGTTAAGTGAGGGACGATCGCGAGGCTTGAGGCAGCCCAACCTCGCGTTGATCCAACTGTACTCAACCCGATCATCAGAATCTCGAAGGAGGCAATCATGAGCAACAAGTACGTGAGAGGCGCAGTGACCGTCGTCGTTGGCTTTGTCATCCTGGGGGCTCTGCTATGGCTCGGCGAGGTGATCGCCACCAGCTCGAGCCCCGACGCCTACGGCCTGTCTGCCCAAGGGGCCTTTGGCAACGGAGGCTGGCTGACCTGGCTTATCGTCGGTGCGGTCGTGCTGTATGTGATCTACGTGCTTTTCGCCGACGCAGATATGTTCAAGATCGGCACGCGCGATGTCGTCATGATGGCTATCGGGGCGGCGCTGTACGGCGTGCTCTCGTGGGTCTTCAACATCGTGCCGGTACCGTCCGTCAGCCTGGTCTCGCTCAGGCCGGTCGTGGCTATCCCGATCTTCTTCGGTTTCGCCTTCGGCCCGGCGGTAGGGTTCTTCGTCGGGGCCTTCGGCAACGTCTTGGGTGACGCCCTGACCGGATGGGGCGTGTTCCCGGTGTGGGACATCGGCAACGGCTTAATGGGCCTGGTACCGGGTCTGGCCGGGATGTACCTGATGGGCAAGACCCGGGGGCAAACGCGGCTGCTTCTTTGGATCTCGGCCGCGGTTCTGGCGCTGGGCGTGATCCTGCCCTTGATTTCGCCCAATATCTCCGATCCGTTCTCGGGCGAGCCGGCGAACTTTGGTGCCTGGTGGTACGTCATGCTCGTCGTGCTGGTGGTCATGCTCGGAACGGCGCTCGCGCCGCGCTACTGGCCATACATCCTGGGGGTGTTGACCCTGGCCTTTGTCGTTTTCGGCCTGGTCGACATGCTCAACAACGGCTTCTCAACAGGCGTGCTCGTCGTCTGGCTGGTGGCGGTTGTGATGGCCTACGGCGCCTGGTACGTCAACAGTCGCGCCAAAGCCATCACCAACTGGCTTGACGATAAGGAGACGACATCCCTCGTGATCTGGGGGACGTTGGGCGTGATCGTGGGAATGGGCTTTTCATCGATGGCCGACATCTGGGTCAACGGCTACAGCTTCGCCACGGCCTTCGTCGGCGAGTTCGTGCCGGCGGCGGGACCGAATACGCTGTTCGCCGTGATCCTGGCGCCGCTGCTGTATGCCGCCTGGAGACAGGCGCGCGCCATGGCCGGGCGCTAGGCCGCATCAAATAACCTGGTCGGGGCGCGAGCCTCGCGCCCTGACCAGGCCTCGCAGTCGGATATGCTTGTCAACTGGGCCTACGTTAAGCGGGACACGCTGATCCATCGGCTCGACCCGAGGTCGCGCATCATCTTCATGTTGTGCGCGCTCCTGGCCGTCGGCTTCATCCCCGGCCGAGGCACGGGCATCGGGATCTGGGACGCCCGGCTGATTCTGGTCTTCCTGGTGCTGTCTTTCTCGCAGATCTTCCTGGCTCGTCTCACCTGGCGTCAGACGCGCCGCTTCTGGATCGTGATCACATTCGTCGCCGTCATTTTATCCCTGGTCACCCTCTTCACCGGTCGTGGTGCAGCCGGCACCTACGACGTCGCCACCGAGCATGTCTTGTGGTCGCCGGTGACCGGCATCGGTTGGTTTGACGCGGCACTTCGTATCAGCGCCGAGCGTTTGTCCTACCTCGTCGCACAGATTATGCGGGTCATGACGTTCGCCGCGCTGTCGGTGACGATCCCCTACACCATCGATCCGGCGCTGTATGGGATTTCATTCAAGCGATTGGGGCTGGGGGACAAGTTGGCCTATGCCATGGATTTGGCTTTTCGTTTCATCCCCAGTCTTGGGCGTGATTTTCAAACGACGATGGACGCGCAACGAGCGCGGGGGTTCGAGTTGGACGCGGGCGAAGGGACCAATATCATCCAGCGCGTGCGCAACTTCGCCCCTCTGCTCATCCCGCTCACGGTTGGGGCGCTGATGGGGGCCGAGGAAATCACCGACGCCATGGACCTGCGGGCGTTCGGCGTGGGCCCGCGGACGTGGCTCCCCCAGCTTAAGTACCGCGCCGGCGATTGGGCGGTGATCGCCTTCGGGGTGCTGCTCGTGGCGGCGACGATCGTGCTTAAGCGGGCCGGATACGGCGGGCTGTGGGTCCCCGAATTCCTTCTGAATTAACGATGTGAATTAAGTCTGAAGGAATATCGAGGCGAGATCCGCCGTTGTGCTTAGGATTAAATCCGCGCCGGCTCGCTCGAGTTCCTCCCGCTCGCCGAACCCACAAAGAACCCCAACGGTCTGCGCCCCGGCAGCGCGTCCCGACCGGATGTCGACCGTCGTGTCCCCGACGATCAAACAGGCTTGCGGCCCGACGCCGAGCTGCTCGGCTGCACGGCGGACCGGCTCCGGGTGGGGCTTGATGCGCCGGGTCGACCTCGCCGTAACAACGACGCCGAAGAACCGATCCAGATGGCTATCGGCCAGGAAGCGGCGCGTGCGCTCGCGGCCCCTCGTGGTGACGATGGCCAGGGGAACTCTGGGGGAAAGGTTCGTCAGCAGATCTTCAACCCCCGGTATTAGCGCCGGTTGCGCTCCCGCTGGCCCCGCTCGGATTCGATCAAGTTCCTCCAGCCCCGGACCGATCACCTCGTCCAACATGAAATGGTCTGCCAGGTTGATCAGTGCATTGAGCGGGCCTTCGGCGGCCATGATCAGGCGGCGAGCCAGAACCTTGGGATCGCCCTGAGCGGAAACGATACTCAGCGGGGCCAACAAGCGAGCCGCGAACCGGACCGCCTGGTCGTCTGTATCGGCCAACGTGCCATCGATGTCGAAGAGAACGGCTTGGATCCTGGACAGGTCGATCGTGCTCATCGGTTGGGCATCGGAAAAACCAGGCCGGCCCGGGCTGCTTCCGCCGTGGCCTGGTCGGGGGCGAGGATCCACAAGGTCTGATCCGAGGCCCGCTCGAGCAGGCTGTAGCCGACTTCCCATATCCAGGTGTCGCCCCGCTCGGTCGGTCGTCGCTCACCGAACCGCGCCTCCCCGTACTTCCGAAACGCGAGGGCGAAATCCTGAGCCTGCCGCAGGTTGTCCCAGCGCGAGATCAAGATCAACAGGTCCTTGTCGAGGGAGGTGTTGTGATACACAACAAGGACATCCCCGCCCCAGTCGGCCGAGGCCTCGGCTGCCTCGTCGGGGGGCAGATACGCCTGGAGCATCTGGCGCATCCACCACTCTCCGAGCCCACTCGCCTGGCGGGGCTCCCATGTCGGTCCGAGCGCCTCGCGCAGGTCGGGGGCCTGCATCGGAAGGGGATCATCCTCAGGGTAGCGCTCCGGATGCAGGATCTGCTCGGTTGAACTCGGCGGATCGGCATAAGCCTGATCGACCGCCGGCCAACCTCCTGAAAGGTACAGGCCGTGAACGAACGCCCGGCCCCCGCTGAGAACGAAGTCGTAGGTATCCTGCAGAAATCGCGGAGCCCGGGATAGGCTATATTCTCGAACCGGATCGTTGAGCGATTCAAATCGTGCGGCATCCTCCTGGCTGCCGTAAATCCGCACCCACTGTTCCTGGGTGAGGCGCGCGTCCCCTTCGAACAGCGCCGTGATGGCGAGCCCGGCATCACCCGTCGACGTGCATGCGATCGGGCAGCACCCGGATTCCCCACCTTCGAGTCTCTCCGCTCGGAGCGCGGAGAGATAAGCGGAGATGTAAGCCAGCCGCGAAGAGGGGTCGAGCGCCGGAGGCTCCGCCAGGGCGATCATCTGCAACTGTTCGTCGTAGTGGCTGGTGAGCCCGGCTGCCCACTCGGCGGCCACGGCCTTGTAGAACGACTCCAAATCGACGTCGCTCCGGAGAAGTCCAAGCAACGCCAGCGTCTCGGGCATGAGTTCTTCGCCCGACACCTGCGCCATGCACCTTTCAAGTGCCTTGGCGCGCAGACGATCCGGCGGCAGAACCTGGATGGGGATCTCCGTCACGGGTCTCAGCCCGCGCAAGAGCGATACCTGGTCTTCGAGACGTTGAATCGCCAGCCCAAGATCCGAGGCCAACGCGGTGGTCGATTCCGGCGCATGCTCGGCCGCAGCAGAGGATGGTGACGGCGATGGAGAGGACGACTCGACGCTGGGTGGAAGGGTCTGTCGCGCCTGCGGACCCTCCCAGCCAAATGTGCATCCCGAGACTACCGCCAATACGACGATCACAAGCAAGATCGCTTGGATGTGGGTTTTGGCCAACCCTGCCTCCCAATGAAGCGTGCCATTCTAACATTGGGCAGCGCGATCACGACCTGCGCAGACCGGGAGGCAGGGGGCTGAGGTCAGACTTGCCCTTGGGCGGAAGCGGTGACACACACAAGGACTCCTCTTGGTGGGTCGCAGAGGGGACAATCGCGTGAGCAGACTGGTCCCATTGTCATGTGCGAGAGCTACCAAAATCATGGTGGTTCGACCGCGAAAGCTGGACCGCGATGCGGACGGTTTCGAAGTGGATGTCGATTGTGTCGGAGATATCCCTGGCGTAGCCGCCGGACATGGTGAGGGCAACCGGGAGGTGTGCGGCTCGGCAAGTTCCAAGGACCATGTGATCGCGCCGAGCCAGCCCGGCCTTGGACATGCCCAGGCGGCCGAACGTGTCGCCCTTATATGGATCAGCGCCGGCCAGGAAGATCACCAGCTCGGGCTCGGCGGCCTCCAGCGCGCGCCGGAGACCATGTTCGAGGGCCTCGAGGAACGCTTCGTCGGCGGTCCCGTCTTCAAGTGGGACGTCCAGATCACTTTGTTCCTTGTGAAACGGGAAATTTCGGGTTCCGTGGATCGAAAAGGTGAAGACCTTGGGGTCGGCGCGGAAAATCGCCGCCGATCCGTTGCCCTGATGAACATCGCAGTCGACGATCAACATTCGCTCCGCTCGGCCTTCGTCCTGCATCACTCGCGCGGCAACGGCGACGTCGTTGAACACGGAGAACCCCTCGCCGTGGTCGGGGAAGGCATGATGCGTGCCGCCGGCAAGGTTGGCGGCGAGACCGTCGGTCAGCGAGGCGCGGCAGGCGGCGATCGTCCCGCCGACGGATCGGCGGGACCGTTCGACGAGTTCGGCCGACCAGGGGAATCCTAGCCGCCGGATTTCTCTATCGGAGAGGGTTCCCGCCTTGACCCGCTCCAAATAGGCTGGCGTGTGCACGCGCAGGAGATCCACGTCTGACGCTGGCGGCGGGACGAGCAGGTCTTTGACAGTCAGCACGCCGGAGGACAGCAGCCGCTGCCTCAACCCGGCGTATTTCTGCATCGGAAAGCGGTGCCCTGGGGGGAGCGGGAACTGGAAGATGTCGGAGTAGTAGGCCTTCAATGTCGTCTGAGTCGGTGGCCGTCGGGGCAGGTCATTCTGGGTGCGATTTCGTGGGCACTGGAGCATCCTGCCTGCCCAGGCCGCAGGCCAGGGAGGGGAGCGAGGCGAGGCCGAGCGCAGTCGAAGGAGCCTCCCCTCAATTGCCAACTTTCTTGGAATACACCCGGTCATTCTACCGCGCTTGACTCTGCCCGACTAAAATGGGATTACGGATGGGATGGGTCGGACCGTGTGCGTCCACCAACAGGAACACCATGGGCCACGTATCGGGAGGGCCGGGATGCCAGGGTACTCGGGGAAGCCGCTAGCACAGAAGCTCGGGATCAAAGCCGGCCATAAGGTGCTGGTGGTCTCCGGCCCCAGGGATTACCGGTCGCTCGTCGAACCACTGCCGAACGGAGTGAGCCTGCGGCGCTCCGGGAACGGGCCCTTCGATATGATTCATGTATTCTCCAAGCAAGCCCAAGCGCTCGAACCTGAACTTCGCCGGCTCGAGGTGATCATGCCCGACGATGGAATGATTTGGGTGTCGTGGCCCAAGAAGTCGTCCGGCAGCGCGACCGACCTTGACGAAAACGCCGTCCGCGAGGTGGCGCTGAGGATCGGGTTGGTGGACGTAAAGGTGTGCGCCGTCGACGAAACGTGGTCAGGGCTGAAGTTGGTCCGGCGGTTGAAGGACCGGGCCGACCGCTGAGAACTCGAATGATCGTGGAAAGTGGCCCCGTGTCTGCCCGTGCGCTCTCGGCTCCCGGTTAGCGAGTGACGGGGCCAATGAACGTTCGAAGGTGGAAGACGTCGACCTTGTCCGACGCCTTCAATTGGGAGAGGTCAGGGGTCGGTGGTCGAACGTCCATGGGTCCGTCGTCTCTGTTACATCCCTCGGATCAATCCACCGGGCTGGCATTCACGGCAGAAATTGGTGATCCGCTGATTGGCACCGACGAGCGAAATCGTACTACCACAGCGTGGACATGCCTGCCCGCCGCGCATATGTACGGAAAAGAACTCGCGCGGCTTGAGGTGGATGTCTTCCTTCATCGCTATGCGAACCTGTTCGATCGACTCGAGGAGCGTGGTACGCAGGGCATCGTAAAGCGCCTGAGTCTCTTGTGGCGAAAGACTCGTGCGCTTTCGATATGGATGAAGCCTTGCCTGCCATAGTATTTCGTCGGCATAGGCATTTCCGATCCCGGCCACGAACGAGCCGCGCGTGAGAACGCCTTTGATCTCGCCGCGGAAGGTTCGGAGGCGCGCAGTGAACTCCTCTCGGTCGATCTCCAACGCGTCCGGACCCATCTCGGTAAACATCGGCACGTCATTCGGAGACTGAGTCAGGTACAGCTGCCCCATTCGTTTCTGGTCGATGTAGCGGAGTTCCTCCGGGGGCTGTACAAAATGAAACACCACGTGCACGGGCCCGGCCTTCTTCTCTCCCGGCGGGCAAAGCTGGAAGCGGCCGGTCAACTTCGGGTTTGCCACCAGTACGAGGGCTACCGGGTCCAGATCGAAGATCAGGTACTTTCCCCGGCGGTCGATCGAAGCAACACTCTTGCCAGCAAGGGTCTCGGCGAAACCCAGGCCGGTCAGGTCGCGGACGACGATCGGGCCGCCTCGACCTGCAACCGATACGCGCTCGATGCGCCGGCCTACGAGCCTGCGGGAGAGGACTTCGCGGACTACCTCGAGTTCGGGAAGCTCCGGCATACTGGCGTCCGGTGCGCTGGTCGACTGTTGATGACGGCGGAGTGTTGCACCGAGTGCGTGAACCGACCCCCGGGAGCGATCCTCACTCCCGGGCGCCGGCGACGAGAAGTTCGGTTTGAGGCGTGCTGAGCCACTCTACCCCGGAGTCCGTCACAAGGACGTTCTCTTCGAGCGCAATCCACCCCCGGCCGGGGACCGGAGCCATGAGCTCGATTGCAAAGACGTTCCCGGCCTGCACCCGTCGATACGGTGTTTGGCCATAGCGTTCCCAGCGTGGGCCGAGGAGCGTCCCTCCATCGTGGGCTGCCCGGCCCAGGTTATGGCCGAACGCATGCAAATACTCGGGCAGACCGTTCTCGGTCAGGTACAGGCGCGCAGCTTGATCCACTTCCCAACCCACAACCCCGGGCTTGATCGCCGCCGCGCCGGCCAAGAGAGCACCGCGGGTGTGCTCCCAGACTTGCAGCACGTCTTCCGGGGGACTCGCCTGCCCGTCCTCGGGGACGTACCACATGCGCTGTAAATCGGAGCAGTATTTTTCCTGCCGGACTCCGAAATCGAGGTGCACCAGATGTCCCGCTCGAACCCTATGGGCCCCCGGCGCACTATGCCCTGGTGGGGAGTCGGGGCCGGTATTGACCAGGGGGTTCATCTCCCATTCCCAGGCAGGTTCGAGGTCCAATTCCTTAAGCCTGCGCTGAAGAAAGGCCGCCAGCTCCTTTTCCGTGCGTCCCGGAGCGATCTCGGTTGCCAACTCGGTAAACAGGGCTTCGGTGGTTGAAATCGCTTGCCGGATGAGCTTCACCTCTCCGGCCGACTTCAACCCGCGCAGACCTGCAATCAATCCCTCGGCCGACTCCACTCGCTCCGGTCCGATCCCGGCCTCTTCCAAGATCTCGTCCAGGATCATGCGCATGCCTACCGTCAATCCGTCGGCAGCCGGGTCGTCCCTGGAGAAGTCGATGGCCAATCTCTTGGGATTGATCCGGCGCAAGATCTGCACAAGATGGGGACGCAGGGCCTCGTCGTATCCGACGATCTCGCTGTACGCCTCCAGGGATTCGATGTTGCCAGTGTCGTATCGGCCGGCAACGGCGATGCGCTGCCCGTCCCGGCAAATGATGAAAGCCGATTCCCAGGTGACTCCGTAGGGATTGATAAGTTCAAGCGCGGGCTCCGGAATGAGGCTCGTCTCCCGGGCGAAGCAAAGCCAGCAATCGATCCCCATGAGTTCGAGCAGGTCGACGGCCTGATCGAGTTTCTCCTGAACGAGGCTTGAGGCGAGCGAATTCATCGATGAATCGTCCTGTCTTCCGCGAGGACTGAAAGGCAGATCGACGCGGGAAGTGATGGAAGTTTATCACGTGCCTCGCGCGGGTCGACGCTTGGAGGGCAGCAGGGGATCCGAACGAATCTGTCAGGAGGTTCCGGTTGGATCGCGCCCGCGAGGCGCTGGAAGGAGTCCGATATAATCCACGGGCGATGCCGATTGAAGATGCGATTGCCCGATTCCGGCTTGATGCGGAGTTTATGCGGAATGTGAGCGCCTGGTCGAAACTAGACGCCCGACCGGCGCGCTACGGAGAAACGCCTCCCGGTTTGGACCCGCGGTTGGTCGCCGCGCTGAGAGAGCTCGGGACCTCGCCGTTGTACCTGCATCAGTCCGAAGCTGTCCTGTCGGCCCTCGAGGGCGAGAACGTGGTCGTCGTCACCGGGACCGCCTCGGGTAAGACCCTATGTTACAACCTCCCGGTCCTGAATGATTTGCTGTCCGACACACAGGCCCGCGCGCTTTATCTCTTCCCGACGAAGGCACTTGCCCAGGATCAGGCCGCCACGCTGGTTGGCCTGCTCGGCGTGCTTCAGGCGGAAGAACAGGTTCCGCTAGCGACGTACGACGGCGACACCCCACCGGCCCGGCGGAGGCAGATCCGGGACGAGACAAGGATCGTGATCAGCAACCCCGACATGCTCCACGCAGGAATCCTGCCGCACCATCCTCGGTGGGCGGCGACCTTCGAGCATTTGAAATGGATCGTGTTGGACGAGATGCACATCTACCGTGGGGTCTTCGGCTCGAATGTGGCCAACCTGCTGCGCCGGCTGCGCCGGATCTGCAACTTCTACGGATCTCAGCCGCGCTTCATTCTGACATCGGCAACAATCGCCAACCCAAAAGAGTTGGCCGAGCGGCTGATCGAAGCGCCGGTGCGCCTGATCCCGGCCGATCTGGATGGCTCCCCCCGGGCCGAGAAGCACGTCTTGATATACAACCCGCCTGAGATCGATCCTGCTCTCGGGCTGCGGCGCGCGTACACTCTTGAGGCCTCGCGCCTGGCCGGGCAGTTCCTCGAGGCGGGCGTGCAAACAGCCGTCTTCGCCCGCTCTCGCCGGACGACCGAGATTCTTCTGGGCTACGTCCGCGACGCGGTCGAGCGCGCCGGCGGGGATCCGAACGCCATCCGGGGATACAGGGGAGGCTATCTGCCGCTCGAGAGGCGCGAGATCGAACGTGGGCTGAGAGACGGCACC
>Ga0209641_10002525_pt1 | contig 15711 bp, 14 predicted proteins | sample RifCSP16_1_FD_184022 | JGI IMG/M metagenome (GOLD analysis project Ga0209641, IMG submission 184022) | Soil microbial communities from Rifle, Colorado - Rifle CSP2_sed 16_1 (SPAdes) (version 2) | ecosystem: Environmental > Terrestrial > Deep subsurface > Rock core/Sediment | place: Rifle...
CCGAGCGCGGCGGGCGGCGGGTCACCCGAGGGCCGCCTGGATCTCCCCCGCGCGCGGGTGGTCGGCGCCGCGCTCGAGGCCCCTAGCAAGGGCCGCGCGCGCCTTTTCCTTGTCCCCGAGGTGCAGGTGCGCCGCCGCGAGCCCGACCCACGCGTTCCCGTGGGTCGGTCCGAACTTTGTGGCGATCGAGAAGCAGCGAAGCGCCTTGTCCCACTCCTCCTGGAGGGAGAAGGCCCGGCCCTTGCCGTACCAGGCCTCCGGGGAGGCGGGCTTGAGGACGGTCGCTTGGCCGAAGAGGCGTTCGGCTTCGGCCAGGTCGCCCGCGTCGAGCGCTGCTTGTGCCTTTGGCATGATTGCTTCAAAGGGCTCCGTCGGGGGCGAGCCTGAGTGGCGGGCGTGCGGCATATGGCCCATGGTAACCGGCCCAAGAGCGATCCTCAAGGCACTACTTGAAGGCGCGCGGGCGGCGCCGATGGCCGCTCCGTCCCTTGCTGGCGAGCACGGCTTGGTGAAGCAATTGGGCAAGGCGGGTGGGGTCGTCGGCCACCTTCGAGAACCGGGGCCCCAAGATCGAGCGCCCGGCCGAAGCGACTTCGTGGGGCCGGCAGGGCACTCTCCGGAGGTGCGGGTCGTCGGCGAGCGCGGCAAGCGCGGTCGCGACGACACCGGGCAGCTGGGCAGTCGGGTAGCGCCAAGGCAAGAAGTTGTCCTTCGTGGACTTCGGGTTGGGCGAGACCTTGAACACAAGTGTGTCGCGGCTTCGCGCCACGCGCTTGGCGATCGCGAGCGTCGGGATGAACCATGCGAACTCGCCGAGCGTCAGGGTCGAGGGGTTGAATTCGAGGATGACGAGGAAGGCGAAGGGGGCCGGCTGGAAGGTCGAACGGGCGACATGGACCTGGATGAGGCCGTCCGGCCCCGGCCCAAACGCGCCCTTCGGTTGAAGCCCGAGGAACACGGGCGAGCCGCTGAAGTTCACGGAGGCGTCGAGCCCCTGCCGGTCGACGAAGGGGTCCCAGGTCTGCAGCGCGCCCGCGGTGCCCATCGTCAGGTGCAATTTGAGCGCCGTCTCGATGACGAAGGCCTGGGCGGTTTCCGAGAGGGTGGAGCGGGCACGGGCTCGCGCCGGCGGCGCCTTGAGGCGCAGGGCGCGAGCGTACGCGCGGGCAAGGTGGGCTCGCGGGATCCGGAAGCGCTCCCAGCGGTTCGAGGGGTCGGGAACGCGCGGGACGCGGATGACGCGCGCCTTGGACCGGCTCGAACCGGCAAGGAGAGCGCGGCCGGGGACGAACCAAAAGTCGTCGGCCACCCATGGTGCCGTGTCCTTCATGGGGAAGAGCGCGGCAAAGTAGTTCGAGGGGTCGGAGGGCAGCTTCCAGAGAGGCACGCGGAATTCGAACGAACGGCCGCGCTGGAGAGTGAGCGCCCCTTTGGGCTGGATGAGCAGGCTGCGGTCCGTGCGCCCGGGCGCCGTCACGATGCGGTCGAACCCGTCGTCATCGTAGGGCACGCGGCCGCCAAGGATCGCCCCGCCGGACTCAACGGCCAACAGGATGTCTTGGGCAAACTCGACGACGGCGCCTTTTTGGCGCGCGGCGAGTCGGGATAGCGCCTGCCGGTCCATTCGGGGGCCTCCTTGACCGCGCCTTACTCGTTGAGTCGGGCCTCGACCCAGCCAAGGAACCGCCGCGCTTTGAGGACGGCTTCCTGCGCCTCCTTGGGCGACACGTCTCGGTCGTCGTACTCGGCCACGTGCTTCAACGAGAGCACACCCTCCATCTGCGCTGCCTTCTCGCGCGCGCCGGCGGCGCCCGATCTTCCAACAAGGCGCACGACGGCACCGTGGTCGCGGGCCCGCGAGCGCACGCCTTTCGTCTTTGCAAGCAGGGCGTCCGCCGCGGAGATTACGCAGTGGCTTGCCGCCGAGGCAGCCCCGTTGAACTCGCCGGCCGCAAGCGTGAGCTCCATGGAGCGGGCGAACCCCCGCGCCTTGCGCAGGAAGAACTGGTCCCCACCGGGGCGCACTTTCACGGTGGGTTCATCGACCATCGGCGGCGCCCCCCCGGAGCCATACACCCTCGGAAAGCGCCTCGTGGACGAACCCGTACTCGCGGCGGCTTTCGAACTCGCGGCGGGTAAGCACGACCGGAGCCAGCCTGTTGCCGAAACGCCAGAAGAAGGCCCCCGCCTTGCGGGCCAAACTCGCCTGGGCCCTTGCTTTCGAGCGAGCATCCTTGACGACCACAAGCAGGTCGACGTCGGAGCCTGGAGCGCCCTCGCCGCGAGCTTGGGACCCGAAGAGGATGAGGACCTCCGGGTTGACGTCGGCCACCACGCGGACGAGAGCCGCCCGAAGGGATTCTTGCGCCTTCGAATCGAGTTCGGCCACCGAGGAAAGAAGCCGCAGAAGAATGTGGCTTCGGTTCACGGTCCAGCGCATGCTGGGCGGGGTCCACGCGGGGTGAACCACGCCTTCGCCCTCGAGGAGCCGGAGGGTCAGGATGGCCCAGCGCGGTGTGACCTTGGCGGCGCGGGCAAGCTCGCTGCCGGTCCAAACCTTGTCTGGCCGCTTGAGCAGGGTGGTGATTACGGCCACGCGACCCGCGGAGGCTAGGAGCCCTTCGGGCAGGTTTCGGAATCGCACTGTTTTTTACTCCAGTATATGATCATATACAATCGTATAAGATAAATGCTCCCTCGCCAGTGGCGATGGACGAGCGTAAGGGGCCCTCGGAGCCCATGGGGAGCCGGCGGGTTCGCTAAGGGTGCTTGGCGCGCCGCCGCGCCATCCGCACCCGGACGCGCAGCTTACGCCCAAAGGCCTGCTTGACCGCCTCGGCGTGCCCCTCGGCGCTCCAGACCTCGAGGTGGCAGTCGCGCACGGCCTTGAGCTCGAGGAAGAGCCTTTTCTCCCCCTCGGCGCGCCACCCCGCGTGCGCCACGGCCGCGCTCCGGCTGCGGTCGAGGCTCTCGGCCATGCGAAGGAACACGGAGAGGCGCTCGACGACGCCGCGCTCGCGCTTCGAGAGCCCCTCGAGTTTCGGGTTCCAGCGCCCGGGCAGGGCCCTGCGGTTGAAGTAGGCGAGGGCGGCGATCTGCGCGACCTCCACTTGGTCAAAGCCGAGGAGGTCCGCGTGCTTCACGAGGTACCACGTGTGCTCGTGGTGGTTGTCGAAGGAGAGGAAGACGCCGATGTCGTGGACGACCGCGGCGTGGCTTAGCAGCTCTCGCTCCGGCGCTGCGTACTTGTGGAGGCCGGCCCCGCGCGCCGAGTCGAAAAGCTCGAGGGCGAGAGCCTGGACGACCCGCGCGTGCGGCTCGTCGAACTGGCAGGCGCGCGCAAGCTGGAGGACGCTGCGCTCGCGGACGGTGAGGCGGGCGAGCCGGCGGGCACCCCCGCGCCTTGAAAGGTAATCGACGAGGAGCCCGTCCTTGAGGCCCCGGTCGCTTACCCGGAGTTCCTCGATGTCGAGTTCGTCCATCACGGTTTCCAAAATCGCCGCGCCGGCGATGATGATGTCGGCGCGCTCGGGGTTCATCCCCTTGACCTTTCGCCGGCGGTCGAGCGGCAGCGCACAGAGCATCTTGACGACTTTGCGAAGTTGCCCGCGGGTGAGGGCGTCGTCGCGTCTGCGGGTGCGCCCGTAAAACTTGCGCGCGGCAATCTCGGCGAGGTTCTCGACCGTTCCCGAAGACCCGACGGCGATGTCCATGCGGCGCCGCTTGAGCCGCTTTAGGGGCACGACGCCGACCCGCTCGACGTGCCGGCAGATCGCATCGTACTCCTCCTCGTCGACCGCGCCCTCGTCGTCCTCGAGGAACTCCGTTGACAGGCGGATCGCCCCCAGGCGAAGGGAATCGAGGTATTGGACCGAATCCTGGTCGCCGAGGACAAGTTCGGTGGAGCCGCCGCCGATGTCGATGAAGAGAGCGCGGCGGCGCCCGAGGTGGATTCCGCTCGAGACGCCGAGGTAGATGAGGCGGGCCTCCTCGCGCCCGGAGATCGGGTGGACCTCGAGGCCCGACTCGCGCTTGAGGCGCGCGAGGAACTCGGCTTTGTTGCGGGCCTCGCGCGTGGCGGAGGTCGCAACCGCAATGATTTCCTCGGCACCGAGGGTGCGGGCCAACTCCCTGAAGCGGCGGCAAACGAGGACGGCGCGGTCCATCGCGGCCTTCTGGAGCCTGCGCTCGCCAAACTCGTGGTCGCCGAGGCGGATTGTTTCCTTTTGGCTGTTTAGCACGGCAAAGGAGTGGTTCGGGCGGATCCGGACGATGAGCACGCGGACGGAGTTTGTCCCAATGTCAATGAACGCGACGACTTTCCCGGCGCCGCGCGCGCGCCTGCCTGGCGTCACGGGAGATCGCCCTTCCCGCCCCCTCCCTTCGCGTGGCCGTTCGGCATCGCCGCCCGGGCCCGGCGGCTCCTCGTGTCGAGCATCCACTGCTGGGCGGACACGCGCGCCTCGCCGCGCCTCGGGCGCACGCGCTTGTAGGAGCCGTCGGCCTGCAAAGCGCGCGCCTTCTGGTTGTCTTTAAGGTGGACCTCGAGGACGTCCTCGAAGAGCCGGCGCTTCGCACGCTCGTCGAGGACGGGGAAAAGGGTCTCGACGCGGTGGTCGAAGTTGCGGGGCATCATATCGGCCGACCCCAGATAGACCTCCGATTGCCCTCCATTTCGGAACGCGAAGATGCGCGAGTGCTCGAGGAAGCGGCCCACGATCGAGGTGACGCGGACGTTCTCGCTCACGCCCGGCACGCCGGGCCTCAGGCAGCAGATCCCCCGGATGTTGAGGTCGACCCGCACGCCCGCGCGCGACGCGCGGTAGAGCGCGCGGATCACCCGCGCGTCGACAAGCGCGTTCGCCTTGATGGCGATCCGGCCGCCGCCCTGGCTCCTGTGGAGCGCGACCTCCCGCGCGATGCGCTTGAGGAGCTCGTCGCGCATGCGCCAGGGGGCGACGAGGAGGCGCCGGTACTTCCCCTCGCCCGGATAGCCCGTAAGCGCGTTGAAGAGCTCGCTCACGTCCGCTCCGATCGCGCGGTCGGCCGTGAGCACCGCGATATCGGAGTACGAGCGGGCGGTCACCGTGTTGTAGTTGCCCGATGACAGGTGAACGTACCTGCGGATCCCGTCGCGCTCGCTTCGCACGACGAGGCACATCTTGGCGTGGGTCTTCAGGCCGACCACGCCGTAGATCACGTGGACGCCGGCCGCTTCGAGCGCGCGCGCCCAAGCGATATTTTGCTCCTCGTCGAAGCGCGCCTTGAGCTCGACGAGCGCCGCGACCTGCTTGCCGTTCTCGCGGGCTTCGGTGAGCGCTTCGACGATCGGGGAGTTCTGGTCGATCCGGTAGAGCGTGATCTTGATCGCGAGGACCGCGGGATCGCGCGCGGCGGCTCGGAGGAAGTCGACGACCGGGGCGAAGCTGTCGTACGGGTGGCAAAGGACCGTGTCGCGCTCGCGGATCGAGGCAAAAGGGTCTTGGCCGTGCCGGAACGCAGCGGGCATCGCGGGCGCGATGGGGGGGTCTTTGAGGTCCGGCCTGTCAAGGGAGGTGAGCTGGTGGAAAGCCGAGAACCCGAGGGGGCCCTCGACTTGGTAGACGTCCTCGGGGGTGAGGCCGAGGTTCCGCGTGAGGATGCCGAGCACGCGGGGGGAGATCCCTTCTGCCGCCTGGAGGCGCACGACCGACCCGAAGAACCGGCGACCCACGACCTCCTCGACCGTGTCGAGCAGGTCGCCCGCCTCCAGCTCCCGGATCTCCTGGTCGGCGTCGCGCGTGACGCGGAAGGGGTAGGCGGCCTTGACTTTCATCCCGGGGAAGAGGCCGCCGAGGTTTGCCGCGACAACCTGCTTGAGCCAAACGAGGCGCAGGCCGGGCTTGCCCGCCTTCGCGCCGAGGTGGGGGACGACAACGAGGCGGGGGAGCTCGGCGGGGACTTTGAGGCGGGCAAACCGCTCGCCGTGTTCCGGGTGGTCGAGGACGACCGCGAGGTTGAGGCTGAGGTTCGAGATGTGCGGGAAGGGGTGTGCGGGGTCGAAGGCCAGCGGCGTGAGGATCGGCAGGACATTCTGGCGGAAAAAGAAGCGCAACCCCGATTTCTCCTTGGGCTCAAGCTTGGCGTGGTCGAGGACCTCGATGCCTTCGTCGGAAAGCGCGGGCCAGAGCTCCTCCCTCCACGCCCGGCTGTGGCGCTCGAGGTCGGGCTTCAACTCCCGGCGGATCGCGCGAAGCTGCTGCTCGGGGCTCATCCCGTCGGGCGGGAGCTTGGTCCCGCCGGTCTCCGCCTGCTTCTTGAGGCCCGACACGCGGACCATGAAGAACTCGTCGAGCAGGCTCGCGAAGATCGACATGAACTTCAGGCGCTCGAGGAGCGGCGTCGAGGAGTCGAGCGCCTCCTCGAGGACGCGGCGGTTGTAGGCGAGCCATGAAAGCTCTCGGTTGATGTAGAGAGCGGGCGCCGTGAGGTCGACGTCGGGAGCGCCGTTCCCCTTGGCCGCCAACCCCGCCCACGCCCCCGTTGACCGGAGGATGGAGCGTGCTCCGCCCTCAAGAAGGCCATGCAAGGGCGGGGGGAGGGTTTTCTACTCCTCTTCGCCCGTGGGCTGCGCTGCGCCTGCGGCCTTGGCAGGCGGCGGTCCGCCCCTCGATGGGCGCTTGCCGGTCACGAGGTACACCACGCGGTCGCCGATGTTCACGGAGTGGTCCGCGATGCGCTCGAGGTACCGGGCGACGAGGATGTAGTTCGCGCCCGTCACGACGCGCAGCGAGCCGTCCATCATGTGGGTGACGACCTCGCGGTAGATCTCGTCGTAGAGCGAGTCGACGGCCTCGTCGTCGTCGTAGAGCCCCTTGGCGAGCGCGAGGTCCTCGGTCACGAGGGCCTTGACGGCCTTCTCGACCATCGACACGGTGAAGTCGGCCATGTGGGGGATTGAGACGAGCCGCTTGAAGTGGTGCTGCTCGGGGAACTTGACGGTGGTCTCCGCGATGTCGGTCGCGTACCGGCCGATCCGGTCGAGGTCGGTGACGACCTTGAAGGCCGTGCCGACGCGACGCAGGTCACGGGCGACCGGCGTCTGGAGCGCGATGAGGTCTAGGCACCGGTTTTCGACCTCGATCTGGAGGTCGAACATCTGCCGGTCAAGCGCGAAGACCTGATGCGCCTTCTGGAGGTCGAGGTCCTCAAGGCTCTCGACCGCAACCTCGATGGCGTCCTTGGCAAGCATCGCCATCTCGCCGAGCTTGTCGTGGAGGATGGCGAGTTCGTTTACAAAGCGTGTGCGGCTCATTGTGGGTCACCCGAACCTCCCGGTCACATAGTTCTCGGTAAGCTGCTCCTTGGGGTTCTCGAAGATCTTCTTCGTCTCGTCAAATTCCACGAGTTTGCCAAGGTACATGAATGCGGTGAAGTCCGCGACGCGCGCGGCCTGCTGCATGTTGTGAGTCACGATAATGATCGTGAGGTCCTTTTTGAGTTCCGTCACAAGGTCCTCGATCTTCGCGGTCGCAATGGGGTCAAGGGCGCTGCAGGGCTCGTCGAGGAGGAGGACTTCGGGGCTCACCGCCAGGGCGCGCGCGATGCACAGCCGCTGCTGCTGGCCGCCCGAGAGCGAGGTGCCCGGCTTGTCGAAGTCGCCGGTCACCTCCTCCCAGAGGGCGGCCTGCTTGAGGGCCTTCTCGACGGCCGACGAAAGCTCGACCTTGTCGCGGACGCCGTTGAGGCGCAGGCCGGCCGCGACGTTTTCGAAGACGGTCATCGTGGGGAACGGGTTGGGCTTTTGGAAGACCATCCCGATGCGGCGGCGGATGAGCACGGGGTCGACGCCGGGCGCGTACATGTTATGGCCGTCGAAGATGACCTCGCCCTCGACCCGGGTGCCGCGGACGAGCTCGTGCATCCGGTTCATCGTCCGCACGAGGGTGGACTTGCCGCACCCCGAGGGCCCGATGATGGCGGTGACCTTGCCGGACTGGAAGCGGATCCCAACGTTGTCAAGCGCCTGCTTTTTGCCAAACCACGCGCTGAGGCCCTTGGCCTCGAGCTTTGTTTCGCCGGTCACATCGATGCCCCCGAGGCCGCCGACCCTCGCAGGGTCACGAAGCGGATCGTGACGTTGATGGCAAGGACGATGAGGAGGAGGATCGCCGCAGCGCCCCAGGCGCGGGCCTCGGCGTCGGCGATGCCCGAGGTGGCCCCGCGCCACACGACATAGGTGAGCGCGCTTGACGAGTCCGTGACGTTCTTGGCGAAGTAGAGGGCGCCGCCGATCGTGATGATAAGGGGCGCCGTCTCGCCAAAGATTCGAGCGAAGGAGAGCATGGCGCCCGTCACGAGCGCGGCGCGCGCGGTGGAAATCGTCACGCTGAGCGTCGCTCGCCAGCGCGGGATCCCGAGGGCGAGGGCGGCCTCGCGGACGCTGTCGGGGACAAGGTGCAGGGACTCCTCGGTCGTGCGGGTGACAATGGGGATCATGAGGACCGCAAGCGCGAAGGCCCCGGCAAAGACGGAGAAGTGGCCGGTGGCCACCACGACGACGCTGTAGGCGAAGAGGCCGATCACGATCGACGGGAACTCGGCAAACACGTCTGCAAAAAAGCGCACGAATTCCGCGAGGCGCCCGTGGCCGTATTCGGACAGGTAGATCCCCGCCAGCATCCCCACGGGTATCCCCATGGCCGATGCCAGCCCAACGACAAAAAAGCTCCCGAAGATCGCGTTGCCGATGCCGCCGCCCGCCGAGTACTGGAAGACCTGGCGCTGCGTGAGGAACTGCCAGTCGACAAAACCTGGGCCGGCGGAAACCACCTCGAAGAGGGCGGCGAGGATTACCCCCACGATCCCGAGGCGGGCGCCGAGGCCGCCGCCCTCGCGTCCCATGGCGCCCCAGCGGGCAAGCGAGGTCCACGCGCGTACGGCAAACGGGAGGTCGCCCCGCAGCGCGGCCTTCTCCAAGGCAAGCCGTGCGTGCGTGCGGGTGGCCATGAGGAGGAACGCGGCCGCGCCCGTGGCGAGGACCCCGGCAACGGGCCAAGCGAACCAGGCCGCGGCGAGGGCCGAGGAGAAGCCGAGGGCCCCGAACCTACGGGACGCGAGGCCCTGCAAGGCGTTGCCTGCACCGACCAAGCGGCCGATGGCCGACCCGGCGGGCGCGCGGGCTAAGGGGCCCCGCAGAGCGAGGCACGCCACGAGCGAAGCGGCAACAGCCAAGACGACGGTGAAAGCCCCCCAAAGGAGGGTCGCGCGAACGGCGGCTTGGTCCCACCGGGCAAAAGACGTGAGCCCGCGGGAAAACACCTCGTTGAGGATGGAGAGCAGCGGGACCATCGCGACGAGCAAGGAGAGCGCGCAGGCGGCAAGGAGCAGGTGGCTCCCGATGCGCCGAACACGGTAGGTCGTCGGCCCGCGGCCCTGCAAGACGAAGAGAACGGCCCCGATCGCCGCGTTCACAAGCGTGCCCCAGAAGCCCAAGGCGATTCCGCCCACAATCGCGAAGAGGACGACCCACCAAGCCCCGCGGACGACCTTGGGGGCCGCCTCCCGCAGGACGCTCCGTTGGCCGGCCACGGCGGCGCGCCTTGGCGTGCGGCGCGCGACCTCGCCGGTTGCAACCTTCATGCGCCGCAGCAGGTAGCGGGCGACAACGTTGACCACGAGCGCGATGAGGAACAGGATGATCCCGAGGCCAAAGAGCGCGGACAGGTGGATCCCTGCAGCTTCGTACGTTTCATTCGCAAGGGTGGAAGGGATCGTGTTCCCGGGCGACAGGAGCGAGCCGAAGAGCACGTTCCGGTTCCCGATCACCATGGTGACCGCCATGGTCTCGCCGATGGCTCGCGCAAGGCCGAGGATCGTTGCGCCGAAAAGGCCCGTCCGCCCGTAGGGGAGGACGGCCTTGCGAATGACCTCCCAGCGGGTGGCGCCAAGCGCGAAGGCGGCTTCACGTTGGGCAATGGGGACCGCGCGCATGACCTCGCGCGCAATCGACGAGACGGTCGGGATGATCATGATGGCAAGGAGGATCCCCGCGGTAAGGACGCTGTAGCCGCTCGCGTTGCCGCCGAAGAGCCCGGTCCAACCCCAATTGGCTTGGAGGCGCGGGTAGAGGGAGTCGCGCAGGAACGGCGCGAGGAAAAAGATCCCCCACAGGCCGTAGACGACGGACGGGATGGCCGCCAGGAGTTCGACAATGACGGAGACCGGCCCGCGAAGCCACGGCGGGGCAATTTCCGACAGAAAGACCGCGATGAAGATCGAAATGGGCACGCCAATGACGACGGCAATCGCGGAGGTGACGAGGGTCCCCCAAATCAGGGGCATCGCCCCGTAAACCGGAGGCTGGCCGCCCGGGAGCCACACGCCCCCGAGGAAGAGGTTGACGCCGAAGGCGTCAAAGGCCTGCTGCGACTTGAGCCAAAGGCTCGCGACGACGGCGAAGACGAGGCCGATCACGACCAGGGCGAAAAGGACGGAGCTCCCTTCGAAGAGGAGGTCGCCGGGCCTCCTGCCGAGCAGCATGAACCCGCGGGTCGAGCGCGCCGGCGGGGACGGCGCCCGGCCCGCCGCCGGCGTGGGCCGCGCGATGTGGAAGGGGAAGAGAAGGCCCCGGCGAGGTGCGGGCTCGCCGGAGCCTCCACGCTGGGTGATGGGAAACAGCCGCACTCTGCTCCCTCCGATCCGGTGGCGCCTTTCTCTCAAGGATGGAGCGCGTTGCCCGAGGCGTCGCGCACAAGCCGGAGGCTCGCTTCGTTGTGGGTGACCACCGAGGGGGGCAGCGGCGCGTAGCCGTTCGGCGCGGCGTACGCCTGTCCCTCCGAGTGGATAGCCCACCACAGGAAGTCCACGAGCGCCTTTCCCTTCGCGTGGTCGACCTGCGTCTTGTAGAGCAGGATGTAGGTCATCGACACGATCGGGTAGGCTTGAGCGCCCGGTTGGTCGAGGATCTCGACTGTGGTCCACGAGGCGTCGCCTGAGGGCAGGGTCGCAACGCCTGCGGCAGCCGCTGCGGTCGTGTCGGCGGTAGCCAGCAGGAAGGCGCCGTCGTGGCTGCGGACCTTGCCCATGACGAGGCTGGTCGAGGCGCTCTGGAAGTACGAGAGCTCCACATAGCCGATCGAGTAGGTGTTCTGCTGGACGGCCGATGAGACCCCCGCGTTCCCGTTGCCGCCAAGGCCGAGGGTGTTCGGCCAGTTCTTGTTCCCCCAGGTCGACCAGTTCGTGGCGTCGGCCTTGTGCAGGTAGGACGTGAACACAAAGGTCGTCCCCGAACCGTCCGAGCGGTGGACCGGCGTCATGTTGTGCGAGACGGCCGAAAGGCCCGGGTTGTCGGCGACGAGGTCCGCGTCGTTCCAGTCGGTGATCGACCCGTTGAAGATCCTGGCGAGGTTCGAGGCCGTGAAGTTGATGGGCCACGAGACGCCGGGCACGTTGTACACGGGGACGACGGCGCCGAGGGTCGTGGGGATGTGCAGGATGCCCGGGGCGTTGCCGAATTCCGTGGGAGTAAGCGGGGCGTCCGACCCGCCGAAATCGACCTGACGAGCCGTGATCTGCGTGATCCCAGCGCCCGAGCCCACGGCATTGTAGTTGATGTGCGTGTCCGGCGAGACATGGAGCGTGTAGTTGCCCTGCCACCGGTCGTAGAGGGGCGCCGGGAAGGTCGCGCCCGCGCCGTTCAGCGTGACTACGCCGCCGCCGCCGCCGGGCGGCACGTAGACGGGGGGGTAGCCAAGGCCGGTCACGGTGCGCATTTTGGCGCCCGCGGAGTCCACGATCCTGTCCGTCGTGTTCTCATTGAGCCAGATCACGGAGAGCGGCAGGGGCGCGTAGCCGTTCGGCGCGGCAAGAGCCTGCCCGTCCGCGTGGATCGCCCACCAGAGGAAGTTGGCAAGGGCCTTGCCTTTCGCGGCGTCCGTCTGAGTCTTGTAGACGAGCAAGTAGGTCATGGCTGCGATGGGGTAGGAGAATTGCCCCGGTTGGTTGAGGATCTCCACGGTCGTCCACGAAGCATCGCCCGCCGGCAGCGCGGAAACACCGGCTGCGGCCGCCGCGGTCGTCGTCGCGTTGGCGTCCACGAAGTAGCCGTCCCTGTTCGCCACAAAGCCGAAGACGAGCGGCGGGTTCGTGATCGAGGCGTAGGAGAGCTCGACATAGCCGATCGAGTAGGTGTTCTGCTGGACGGCCGACGAGACGCCCGAGTTCCCGTTCCCCCCCAGGCCGATCGTGTTCGGCCAGTTCTTGTTGCCGGCGCTTGGCCAGTCGGTCGCCGCCGCCTTGTGCAGGTAGGACGTGAACACAAAGGTCGTGCCCGAGCCGTCGGAGCGGTGGACGGTCGTGATGTTGTGGGCGACGGAAGCCAGCGACGGGTTCAAAGCCACGAGGGCCGGGCTGTTGAAGTCCGTAAGGTTCCCGTTGAAGATCTGGGCAAGGACGGTTGCCGTGAAGTTCAGCTTCGCGGTGACGCCGGGGATGTTGTAGATGATGACCACGGCTCCCAAAGTTGATGGGATGTGCATGATGCCGGGCGCGTTGGCGAACTCCGTAGCCGTGAGCGGCGCGTCGCTGCCGCCGAAGTCGACCTGCTTGGCTGTGATCTGCGTGATCCCAGCGCCCGAGCCCACGGCGTTGTAGTTGATGTGGACCTTGGTGTTGACGCTCGTGCTGTAGGCCGCCTGCCACTTGTCATAGAGGGGCGCCGGAAACGTCGCGCCGGCGCCGTTCAGGGTGACGTCCTGGTCGCCCGGGGGCGGCGGAGTGCCAAAGCACCCTGCAAAGGCGGTCGCCATCAGGATCACGACCCCGCCAAGGGCGAGGGGTTTCACGGGTACCGGGCCAAGCGCACCATTCGACACCATTGTTTTCTCTCCAATGACCCCAGATCAGGGTTGTAGGAGGCCAACTTCCCGAGCCGGGTTAAGCATTGACGAAGCGAAAGAACGTGGAGCATCGCTCGGCACGCCCTGGCCTTCCCGAGCGTCCATCACTTCCCGACAAGTGTCCGACACTTCCACCCTGCTCGAGGGGCAAACGCGGGCGCGCGCTTGAAGCGCTCGTGCGGCCTCGTGGGCTCAGGAGGAAACCCATGGAACCAACCAAGAGAGAGCCCGGGAGCGGCACCTACGCTGACAGCGAGGCCGCGCGCTTCTGGGGGGAGCCCGCCGAGGACCGGCAGGGCGAGTTTGAAGACAAGTAGGGCCGCTTCGCGGAAGTGGATTCCCTTACTTACTCGGCGAGAATGGCTTTCACCCCCTGACAGGGGCCAAATCTCAAATGCTTCCCTTCCTCTCCTTTCTTGACGATGACCGGCAAGAGTGGAAAGGAAAACAGCAAAGACGGGCAGGCCGACAAGCCGGCGCCGGCCCTCGAGCGGACGGTCGAGACGCGCAAGATCCAGCGCTCGGGCCGGGGCTCGACGGTCTTGTCGCTGCCGAAGGAGTGGGTCGAACGCGTCGGGCTGAAGCCCGGCGACCCCGTGGCCCTCCACTTCCAGCCCGACGGCTCATTCGTCCTTTCCCCGCGGCTCGTGGAATCCACGTCCCGGCTGAAGGCCACGCTGGAGATCGACCCGAAGCGCCCGGCGCGGACTTCGAGGCAGGTCATTGCGGCCTACCTCGAGGGGTGCGGCCAGATCGAGTTGCGCTCCAAGACGGAGATCACGCCGGCGATGCGCCAGACGATCCACGACGGGGTCCGGAAGATCGTGGGCCTCGAGGTCGTTGACGAGGGCCCGACTCGAATCGTGCTCCTCGACGTGGCGAGCCCCTCGGACTTCCCGATGGGACGGGGCCTGCGCCGGATGCACATGCTCACGCGCGCCATGCACGAGGACGCGATGGCGGCCCTCGTGGAGGGCCAGGGGGAACGATCGGCGGCAGTCCTATCGCGCGACGACGAGGTCGACCGCCTCTATTGGCTCATCTTCAAGCAGCACCACCTCATCCTGCGAGACCCGCGCTTTGCGGCCAAGCTGGAGACGACGCCGCAGAAGTCCCTGGGCTACATGCTCGCGGCCAGGATCCTCGAACGCGTGTCCGACCACGCCTGCACGATCGCGAGGAGCGCCTCGGACCTGCGGGGCGCGCTGCCCAAGTCGATTGCCGACGGCCTCCACGAGGCGAGCAAGCAAGCCATGGTGCTCCTTGACCGGGCGTTCCAGTGCTTCGTGGGCGACACGCCCGACGAGGCGCACGAGGTCATCGAGTCCGTGAAGCCTTTCGAGAACCGTGTCTCGGTGCTGCGAGAGTCGATTGGGGGGCTGAAGGGAAGACAAGCCGTCGCGCTCGCCTACGTGCTGGAGTCGATCGAACGAACGGGCGCCTACGCGACGGACGTGGCTGAGCTTGCCGTCAACAACGCGGTGCGGACGCAGTAGGCCGGCAAAGGCAATCCCTTCCCGACGGAGCAAACCGGCCCTCCGGAGAATCCATGGCGCCAGGGATTTCGTCCTCCTCGGCGTACTGCAGTCGGTGGCGGTCACGACGGCTCGTTGCGCCTTCTGCGGGGAGTTCGTGGACGACGGGACCTGCCGCGCCTGCGGTTGCGACCGCTTCTTCTTGGAAGCGGGCGCCCGGCCGGGCGCGAGCTCGCTCGCCCTCCGAGACGAGAGGGCGGGGCCCGCCTCGGTCCGGCTCCTCGCCTGACCCCTTCACGATCAACGGCATCCGAAACCCCGGCCGGGCCCCCATGCGTTTCGGGGCCCGGCCAACCCCCTTCCGACAGAGGAAGCCTTTCCGCAAGGGTGGGCCACGGACGAGGCGCGCAAAACGACGCGGGGGGAATCGCTTGAGCAGGGCTCAAGGGTGGGGGCGCCCCTTCGGGATTGATGACTATGCTGAACCTACGAGCACTGCGATGCCGTGGATGCGGGAGCGACTGGCAGGGAAAGCGGTGTGTGAACTGCGGCCACGACGCGTTCGTCGATGTGCAGCGCTACTACCCGCGGCATGGCGCGCCCTTAATGCGGTAGTTGCACGGCAGCTTCTTGGGGGGCCTCGGCCTTCGAGGCGGCGGGGGAGCCCTTGACGACCGTCGCCTTCGTCTGCGTCCATAACGCCGGGCGCAGCCAGATGGCGGCGGCGTTTGCGCGCGGGATGGTCCCGCCCGGGATCACCGTGATAAGCGCGGGCACGCAGCCGGCAAAGGCCGTCAACCCGGTCGTCGTTGAGGCGATGAGGGAAAGGGGCTTCGACCTGGCGGGCGAGGTTCCAAGGAAGCTCACCTTCGACGAGGCGATGGCCGCCAACTACTTCGTTACGATGGGGTGCGACCCCGAGGAAGCGTGCCCGGCCGGGTACCGCGGCGATGTGCGAGACTGGAAGCTCGCGGACCCGAAGGGGAAAACGCTCCCCGAGGTGCGCTTGATCCGAGACGAGGTCGAAGAGCGTGTGCGGGCGCTCATCGAGGAGATCCGTCGCGCCGGGAAGGGGCCGCCCTAGCCGGCGCGTGGCGCCCAGGAGGGCCCCAGCCTGGATCCTCCTACGGCGCCCCCGACATCGATATGAACAAGAATTCATATCCGAACAGGCCGCTCCGCAAGCGTGAACGAGCACACGCTCCTCAAGGCGCTTGGCGACCCGACCCGGCTTGACGTGCTGCGCCTCCTCGCCCGGCGCGAGCGCACGGTCGCGGCCCTCCTTGAGCGCCTCAAGATGGAGCAAAGTGCCCTCAGCCACCACCTCAAGGTGCTGCGCGAGGCGGGCCGCGACCGTG
>Ga0209641_10002526_pt1 | contig 15700 bp, 13 predicted proteins | sample RifCSP16_1_FD_184022 | JGI IMG/M metagenome (GOLD analysis project Ga0209641, IMG submission 184022) | Soil microbial communities from Rifle, Colorado - Rifle CSP2_sed 16_1 (SPAdes) (version 2) | ecosystem: Environmental > Terrestrial > Deep subsurface > Rock core/Sediment | place: Rifle...
CATCTACTTCTTGGTCTAATATCGGCCCATGTTGCAATCAAGATGGAGAAGAGAGAGACTGGTTCTCGGTTCAACCAGAAACGCCAACAACAGGTACAATTATAATTAATAAGGTGATTCAACAAGGGGATGTTGGCGGTTTATGGACCAAACAATACATAGAACCGAAATACGATTTCAGCTTTTCAGGTGCGTTAAATCCAGGCAATTTTACGCTTGATGCTGATGCTTCCTCAAATGCTTTTTCTGATACACAGCAATTTAATAATGTTCAAGTTGGAAACCATAATTTCTTAGAAATTTCAGCTTTGAACAATGGTAATCCAACCGTTTCTTCTCCTTGGGTCTGGGGATCAAAAGTTAATTGTGTAAAAACTAGCGGAACCGGGAATAGTACTGGTACCGTAGAGTCCAGTTTTTCTAAAGGTTTTCCTCATGCTTTTAATGTTAATCTGGCAGCTAATGATACGGTTACCTGCACAGTGACAAATTCTGTTGTCGCATTATAGGTTCAATTGTTTTCAAAAAAACCCCGCAGGTGCGGGGTTTTTTTGATTGGGTGTTAGTGCCAGAAAGGCGTGGCTTTCGAATTTCTTGTGCCTGACGGAGGAGGCTCCTCCGTCAGGCAGGGCTTTAGCGAAGAAGGGGGGCATTGTCGAGGAAGCCGAGATAAAAGCCCAAGAAAAGGAGGAAAAGTATTAGGATAATATAAGTCTTTTTCACTATTTACTTCACCCTATATTATTCTTTTTCTATTTATTTATATTTACTTTACCCTCACGATCGTGACCTAAAAGGTAAGTCAGGGAAGCCCTCATCTGTGCCCAGCATCCATGCCTCGCATTCATCTCCATTTACTTTACCCTCACGATCGTGACATAAAAGGTAACTGGGGTTAATAAACTCTTTATACCCCAATTTTATATTACCTTTACCCTCACGATCGTTAACCATTTGGTAATAATATTATTATGGAGTATTATTAAGACAAATGGGGGAATTAGAAACTAAATTAAAAAAAGAGATCAGAAAGGGTAAGATTCAAAAAATAACCCTTGAATGTATCAAGGCCGCTGGCGTTTTAAGTATCGCGCTGGTCGCACCCAAATGCCTCAAGATTCTTAATGAATTAGACAAAGACTATAGGCGGAAACAAAATCCCAAATATCTGGTTAACCGCTCTTTTTACAGATTGCTTGATCAAGGCTTGATAAAGCTCGAACAAACATCTGAAGGAAAATTTGTTCGCCTGACAGCGGCCGGAGAAAAGACATTAGAACAAATTGAGAAATACAATTATAAAATTAAAAAACCCAAAAAATGGGATGGAAAGTGGCGTATCATCCTTTTTGACATAAAAGAGAAAAGAAGGGGAATCAGAGACCTGCTCAGGAAGACTTTAAATAATCTGGGATTTGTCAGATTGCAACATAGCGCTTGGGTATATCCATATGACTGCGAAGATTTGATCATCTTACTGAAGGCAGATTTCAAAATGGGCAAGGAGATTTTATATGTTATTGCTGACAAGATTGAAAATGATGCTTGGCTCCGAGATGACTTCGGCCTTAATTAAAATTAACCCTAAGGATTACCTTTACCTCCACGATCGTGAAGGGTTTGGTAATTTGGTTTCTGATAGTTTAGTAATTTATTTTCCAGATTGTGTTTAAAAAAGAAGGAGATCCTTTTGTTTGTTAGTAGTTACAAAGAAGGGCCGTTGTCGAGAAGTCCTAGATAAAAGCCCCAAAAAAGAAAGAAAATTATTAAGATAATTAGAAGAATGTAAGTCTTTTTCATATGTTATATCAGTAAATATAACAGGTTCACTCGATTCAAGCGAATTAGCAAGCTATTCGCTTATCTCTCGTTGCCTGTTATAATATCAAAATGATCAAGAAATTCATGGTAAATGAAAAAGTTATTGCATACGAGGACGGCGAAAAGAATATTAAATTCGGGGTTAATCACTTAGATAAGGTTTTGAGTTCGCAGGAGTCTAAGGTCATCGTCCATCAGGCTTATGAGCGCGGTTCTGCTCAATTTGAGGATAAATCCCGTAATCAATTTACTCTCATTCACAACGGGGGAGCTTACACTTTAATCTCAAGGAAATAAAATGGTGAATAAATCAAAACCCGAGGCTGGCTTGCCCCGCGAAGCTTTAGCGAAGTGGGGTCACGAGCACCCTCTATCCATAGTTATCAACGATATCGTCTCTATTTTCGGCGAGATGGACTTTGCCGTTGCCCTAGGGCCGGAAGTGGAAGACGAGCATCACAATTTCGACGCGCTCAATATACCAGCGCATCATCCGGCCAGAGACATGTGGGATACCTTCTGGCTAAAACGATCAGGCGATCGTTCGCCCGATCATCCTTCGGATGATTTAGGGAAAAAGCTGCTCCGCACCCACACGAGCCCGGTGCAGATCAGATATATGGAAAATAATCAGCCTCCGCCAGCTGGCGGATTAAAGATTATTTCTCCGGGCAAAGTTTTTCGCTACGAGGCCACCGATGCGACTCATGAAGCGCAGTTCTATCAAGTGGAAGGTCTATATATAGGCAAGGATGTCTCACTGGCAGAGTTGAAGGGTGTCATCAAGAAATTTTTTGAAAAGTTTTTGGGCAGTGATGTGGAGATCCGCTTCCGTCCTTCATATTTTCCATTCGTTGAGCCCGGAGTGGAAGTGGATATCAAATTCAAAGGCAAGTGGCTCGAGGTCATGGGCGCCGGCTTGGTGCATCCGAAAGTACTGGAGAATGTCGGCTATGATCCGAAAAAATGGAACGGTTTTGCCTTCGGCGGTGGCGTCGATCGCTTCGCCATGCTCAAATACGGCGTCGACGATGTGCGGTTATTTTACAAGGGAGACTTAAGACTCACAGATCAGTTTTAATTATGAAAATAAGTTACGCCTGGTTACAAGAATATTTCGAAGAAAAACTGCCAACACCAGAAAAACTGGCTGATCTGATCACTATGCATGCTTTCGAGATAGATTCGATCACTCCAATTGGACACGCCGCGTCCAAGGACGCGGCGTGTCCTCCAACAGATTGGTTGTTAGATGTGAAAGTGATGCCGGATCGGGCGCACGACTGCATGAGCTATTGGGGCATCGCCAAAGAAGTCGGTACTTTGACCGGCCTTGAGGTCAAGCCGATGATTTTCCCGGTGGAAGGAGATGAAGCGGTTAAAACTTCAGGGCTTATTAATTTAAAAGTTAAGTCGGAAAATTGCCGTCGGGCGATGAAAAGAGTGGCGATCGGGGTCACTGTCGGCCCGTCGCCCAAGTGGCTCAAGAATCGGCTGGAATCGGTCGGCCAAAGATCGATCAACAATATCGTGGATATAGCGAACTTCGTCATGCTGGAGACCGGTCAGCCGGTGCATACCTTCGATCTTGACAAGATCGAAGGAAACTCTAAATCCGAATCTCTAATTTCTAAACAAATCACAATTAGAAATGCGAAAAATGGAGAGAAAGTGAAGACTTTGGATGGCAAAGAATTTATTTTAGATGAATCAATGCTGGTCATCGCCGACGAAGAAAAAGCGCTGGATATTGCCGGTATTAAAGGGGGAGCGGTTTCGGGCATCGATGACAATACGCAAAATGTTCTACTCTCGGCTTGCAATTTTGATCCGATCAATATCCGCCAGACTTCAAAAAGTTTAGGCCTGCGGACTGACGCATCCCTACGGTTTGAAAAGGACATTTCACCGACTTTGGCGGAGATCGCCATGGATTATCTGTCATTTCTAGTCAAAGAAATTGCCGGCGGATATTTGGCTTCTGACGTCATTGATTTTTATCCCAACAAAGCTGTAGCGCCTCAGATCTCTATTTCAGAAGATGATATCAATAGGCTACTCGGCCTTAAAATCAAAGAAAAAGAGATAGAAGACATTTTCCGGAAACTGAGGTTTGAATTCAAGAAGTCCGGCTTCAAGAATTCAAAGAAGCCGAACTTCTATGAAGTGGTGCCGCCAATAGAAAGACGGGATATTAATCTTAAAGAAGATATTGCTGAAGAAGTCGCTCGGATTTATGGTTATGAAAAGATTCCAGCCCACTTGGACACGCCGCGTCCAAGTGGACGCGGCGTGTCTCACGATGCTAATTTCTTAAAGATCGAGCAGGCCCGCCGGCAACTCCTTGCGGAAGGTTATTCGGAAGTCTATACTTATACTTTTCAAAACAAGGGTAAAGTTGAGCTCGCCAACCCTTTAGCAGAAGACAAGAAGTTTTTGCGTGCCAATTTGTCGGACGGCCTGAAAGAGAGCATAAATTTGAATATCAAAAATCTGCCACTGCTCGATGCCAATGAGGTGAAAGTTTTTGAAATCGGCTCGGTGTTTGGCAAGGATGAGGCTAAATCCAGCGAGGCTGAATCGCCCGACGCTTCTAAAGAAGCGTTTAGGGAAGAGATCCATGTCGCTTATGGAGACAAAAAAGAAGTGAAAGAAATGAAGCTTGGTGATTACATTAAAGATATCTCTAAAGAATTATCATTTGTACAATCAGCCGAAGATGTGAAGTATAAACCGATTTCTATCTATCCTTTCATCTCGAGAGACATCGCAGTTTGGATGCCTGATGGAGTTGAAAGTGATCAAGTTTTTAAAGTTATAAAGCAAAATGCTGGAGAGTTGCTAGCTAGGGAGCCGAAATTGTTTGATAAGTTCACTAAACCCGCCCGACCGGACGACTCCGGTCGTTCGGGCGGGGAGGGCCGAACTTCATACGCTTATCGCTTAGTTTTTCAGTCTCAAGATAGGACTTTGACCGACGAGGAAATCAACGCCATTATGGCCCAAATTAGCGCTAAAATCGGCCAAAATTCCCTTTGGCAAATCAGGTAAATCTTGCTATATGGGTTACCATATATCAACTGCATTCGGACCATATAAAAGCCCTAAAATAGGCTTTCATTTGTCCTCATTTGTTGATATAATACAAGGGTAAAATGGTCTCAAATAGCCCAACAAATAAAGACAGTGAAAAGAAGGTTAAGTCATACGGAGCCGAGCAAATTCAGGTCCTGGAAGGCCTAGAACCGGTCAGGAAGCGACCCGGCATGTATATCGGCGGGACGGGCATTGAAGGACTCCACCATTTGGTCTGGGAGATTTTTGACAACTCCAGAGATGAAGCCATGGCTGGACATTGCAATCATATCGAGGTCGCTCTTTTGCCCGGGAATTTTGTGCGTGTCGTGGACAATGGTCGAGGCATTCCGATCGATATCCATAAAAAAACTAAAGTCTCGGCCTTGGAGACAGTCATGACCGTGCTTCACGCCGGAGGAAAATTTTCAGGCGAGGGTTATGAAGTTTCCGGCGGACTTCACGGCGTCGGCGCTTCAGTCGTCAACGCGCTTTCTTCTTATACCAAAGCCGAAGTTCACCGTGATGGCGGAAAATATATTCAGGAATATTCTCAAGGCAAGAAAAAGTATGCTGTCAAAAAAGTTGGCAGTTCAAAGCAAAACGGCTCTATCATTACTTTTACCCCTGACACGGAAATTTTCTCCGCCAAAGGCGGATCCGCCTCTGGCGGAAAAGAGATGCCAAGTTTTAATTTCGATACGATAGTATCGAGGATGCGCCAACAGGCCTACTTGGTCAAAAATTTACGCATCACGATTATTGATGCCCGTGAATATGAGGGCAAGAGTAAAATTAATTTGCCGGTCTTGAAAGAAAGTGACGACATTTTTTATTTCAGCGAATTAGGAATAGAAGCGCCTTCCATGTCTTTTTACTTTGAGGGGGGACTGGCATCGCTAGTTAAATTTTACAACCTGACGCAGAAAGCGATTCATGAAAATATTTTTTATGTGGACAAAAAAGAAGGCGATGTCCAGGTTGAAGTCGCTCTCCAATATGTGGACGATATCTCTGAACGCATCGTGCCTTTCGCCAATAATACTTATACTCAAGAAGGCGGCACGCATGTGACCGGCTTTAAGATGGCTCTGACCCGCACTCTGAATAGCTATATTAAGAAGAATGAACTGATGAAAGAATCCGAAGGGGGATTAACCGGCGAAGACGCGCTGGAGGGCATCACGGCGGTCATTTCGGTCAAGTTGCGCGAGATTCAATTCGAAGGTCAGACTAAGGGCAAACTTGGTTCTCCCGAGGCCCAAGGCGCGGTGGGGACGGCTTTTGGCGAAGCCTTAGCCAGTTTCTTTGAAGAGAATCCTGATGACGCTAAAGCCATTGTCGGTAAGGTGATTTTAGCTATGAAGGCGAGAAAGGCTGCCAAGGCCGCCAAGGATTCCATATTGCGAAAGGGCGCGCTGGAAGGGATGACTTTGCCCGGCAAATTGGCCGATTGTCAGACCAGAAATAGGGAAGAAGCGGAGCTATTCATCGTGGAAGGAGATTCCGCCGGCGGCTCGGCCAAGATGGGTAGAGACCGCCGCATTCAAGCTATTCTTCCTTTGCGCGGAAAGATTTTGAATGTGGAACGCGCCCGCATAGACAAAATGCTGGCTTCGAAAGAAGTGAAATCTTTGGTTATTGCTTTAGGCACATCAATAGGCGATACCTTCGATATTTCTAAGATCAGATACAACAAGATCATTATCGCGACCGATGCCGATGTGGATGGAGCGCATATTAGGACCTTGCTTTTGACCCTTTTCTACCGCTATTTCAAGCACATCATTGAAGCCGGGCATATTTATATTGCTCAACCGCCGCTTTACAAGATCAAGAAAGGTAAGGAAATTTCCTATGCTTATTCTGACGAAGAAAGAAATAAAATAATAGGCAAGGCCCAGCCTGAGGAACTTCAGGAATTAATCGTTGAGGCTTCAGAAGAAGCCGAAATCCCGAGCGATTTATCCCGAGCGGAGTCGAGGGAAGTCGAGGGAAGGGAGGGCGAAAATAAAAAATCCCCTAAGATCATCATTCAGCGCTATAAAGGTCTCGGAGAAATGAATCCGGATGAACTTTGGGAGACGACCATGGATCCGGCCAGGAGAGTGCTAAAGCAAGTAAACATTGCCGACGCCCGAGACGCCGACAAGGTCTTTGATATGTTGATGGGCTCTGAAGTTCCGCCCCGCAAATCATTCATCCAAACCCACGCCAAAATGGCGAATATTGATGTCTAATTTGACAAAATCGTTTTCATTTGTTACTATTTACTGTAGGTCTTAAACCATCAGTTCCACCAAAACCAAATATTTATGCAAATAATTATCAAACGGTTTATTCTCGGTAAATCTCTGCTGGAAGATGTTCTGGCTAGAGAAAGAAGGCAAAACGAAGAAAGAATCATAGCGATCCATAAACAGGGATTTAAAGTTAAAGCCCTGTTCCGGGGCAAAGATCCGGCCGGATTGAAAATCAGATTGGGAGATTTTCGGATTGACCGATCACTCGCTGAACTGAAATTTTCAAGCTGGGGCAAGTTTCCCCAAGAAATTATTCCCCATGAGTCAGAATTTCACTTTGAATGCAGAGAGTATGCTCCCTCGCGAAATGAAAACAAAATTTATTGTAAAGTAAACGGGGAGGAACTTGATGAAGATTTTGATCAAGGATCTAATTATGCGTCCTACCTTACCCACAATGAGGCAGTGGAAGTGGCAATCAAAAATTTTGATTATCTCAAAATGCGCAAATGTTTCATTGAATTATCCCCGCAAGGAGATTCAGTCAGAATTGTGAAAGAATTAATGTGGAAGGGTCCGATAAGCCGGCACCCAAAACAAATTCCGCAGTACTCATTGTATGTTCCCACCGTTGAAAGATGTTATCAAAATTTGCAGTCAAATAAGCAGCCAGCAACAGAAAATATTCGTGTGGCAGCCGCTACTTGATAAAAAGATAAAAAAGCCATCCTTTGAACAATCCAGGATGGCTTTTATTTTTGGGATTTAACCGCCCTATTGACAGTATTTCAAATCAGTATATGATTAAACTAAAGTCGTTTATTATTAATAATTTAATTTTAAAATTTATGCCAGAAAAAAAGTTTAATTGGGGCACATTGGTCATAGGTATCGTCATTGGTGCATTAGCTATGTGGGCTATCGGAGCTGCCACCAAGCCAGCCGGCGGGCAGTTTGTAAGAGATAATATTCCACCAGAAATAGCTGTTTGTATATCTCAAGTTATGGCCGGTACCCCAGATTGTAGCTCAAGTGATCTTGGAACATTATGTAAGGGAGAAATTGCGCGAGCGTGTTTCGGCCCAACCTTAGATCGTTAGAGATAAAAAAACACTAAATTTAAAAACCATCTCTTTGATCTGTACCCAAAAAAGTGGACACAAATGTGTCCACTTTTTAGCATGTAGGGATTTTTTATTGATGAAAAAACCTTGACATGGGGACGTTTTTATGTTATCATCTAAACAGATTTTCTGAATATAAACCTTGGGACCGGTTGGTTCCTTAAAAATTAAAAATATGAAAACATTCACAATCAAGCCAAACGGTATTTTTAGGGGTCTGGCTGTAAACAAAGATCCGATTCCGCATCTTAATTTAGGCAAGTTGATTTTCGATAAAAGTATAGAAATTAGATTGCCGGCAGACATTAATGACGCTGCATTCTATGGCTACGACTTAGATGAGGAAAATCAAGGTTGTGTATTTGAGGTAAAAATTGAAAGGCCTGAAGACGACACAGTAAAACTTGTAGTTCAAAGCTACTACATCATGAAAAACGGAGAGTCTTATCTGGTTACTCTGGTGACGGCTGAAAAATCTAAAGAAAAGACAGCAATTATTTTAGTTGATGTGCCGCCCAAATCAGGAGGACATAATCAATACAGCATTGCCAGAAGGATTGGAAGAGAAAAGATCTCAGAATTTGAGAATCTGGATACTGAGAATTCTTTGGCAAGCATTATTGAAATTGGAAAAACTCCTTTCGGAGAAAAGATTCTATTTTCAATAGAACCAGACACATTGATAAAAATTGTCAGAATCGGCAAAAAAGATGATGGCCCGGAATCAATCTTGTTTTATTGGAATGGATACATAACCAGTACCTCTCTTGAAAATCAACAAGAACCGGACATTAAAGCATTGCTTGTCATAGCCGATGAAACTCATATTCGAACAGAGGCGAGCAAAGCCCTTTCATGTAAAAATTGAATGACCTGAATCTTTAATCCCCCTGTTTTTAAACAGGGGGATTTTTTATTTGATTTAGCGAATCATGCCGCGTAAGTCGATTAGGCGCGGTGCTTGATTTCGTCTTCTAGTTTATTTAGGAAGTCGTCGGGGGAGATATTATGTTTCTCGCCGGAGCGGGATTCTACGGTGAGGGTTTTAGATTCCACTTCTTTGTCGCCGATGACGATAGCATAGGGGATTTTGGCGAGTTTGAAGGCTCGGATTTTTTTGCCAAGACTTTCATTATCTAAATTAAGTTCTGCTCTAATATCAACACTTTTTAATTTCTCAGATACTTCTTTCGCGAATTTATGGTGCGCCTCCCCGATCGGTATGACCGACACTTGGACCGGGGAGAGCCAAGTAGGGAAAGCGCCGGCCAAGTGTTCTATCAAGATGGCGAGGAAGCGCTCGATGGAACCCATGATGGCCGCGTGGATCATCACGATCCTTTCCTTTTCGCCTTTTTCATTGATGCAGTTGAGGTCGAAACGCTCCGGCATGTTGGAATCAAGCTGGATCGTCGCCACCTGCCATTCTCGACCGAGGGAATCCTTGGCCATAAAGTCTATTTTAGGCCCGTAAAATGCGGCTTCACCCACGGCCTCAAGGGCAACTTCACCCTTTTTCATAACTATGCTTCGCAGTTCTTCCTCCGCTTTGAGCCAAACTTTTTCAGTGCCGAGATAGGCAGACATATTTTTGGGATCATGAAGCGATAGTCTCGGCGTCAGAATAAAACCGAAAGAGCCGTAGAATGTTTTGACGATATCGTATATTTTGGAAATTTCTTCTTTTACTTGGCTTGGTCTACAAAAGACATGCGCGTCATCTTGAGTGATAGACCGCACGCGGGAAAGTCCGGCCAGCTCGCCTGTCTGTTCGTCGCGATAAACCTTGGTCGTGGAAGCGTATCTTTCCGGCATTTCCCGGTAACTCCACTGTTTTCTGGCGAAAATTTGCGTATGGTGCGGACAATTCATTGGTTTCATGGCAAATTCATGTCCCTCGCGCGTGGTTATTCTAAACAGATCATCTTTAAATTTATCCCAATGCCCGCTGGTCTCATATAATTCTTTTTTCGTAATGTGCGGAATATCGACTCGTTTATAGCCGACCGCATGGCGGAGTTCCCAGACAAAATTATCCAGCAAATCCCTTATCAGAGTGCCATTGGGGGTCCAGAGAGGAAGACCAGCGCCGACAAGTTCAGAAAAGGTAAAAAGGTCGAGTTCACGACCGAGTTTTTTATGGTCTCTTTTTTTGGCTTCCTCGATTTGTGCTACATATGCTTCAAGTTCTTCTTTAGATTCGAATGCCAAACCGTAGATGCGGGTCAGCATTTTATTTTTCTCATCACCCCTCCAATAAGCGCCGGCGACGCGGTCTAGTTTGAAAGAGTCCGGTTTTATTTCTTTAGCCGGATTTTCTAAGTGTCCGCCTCGGCAGAGATCGGTAAATTTGCCTGAAGTGTAAAGAGTTATTTTTTCACCTTTGTCCGCGATTTCTTGAATGAGTTCTAATTTGTATGGATTATCTTTGTAGGTTTCCAGTGCTTCTTTTTTTATTATTTCTTTTGACTCAAAGACTTTCCAAGATTTCAAAATCTCCCGCATCTTCTTCTCTATTTTTGGCAGGTCTTTATCTGAAGGGGATTGGCCTTCCGCAAAATCAAAATCGTAGTAAAAGCCGTTATCTATTGCCGGGCCGATGGTGTTTTTAGCGTCCGGGTACATTTCCAGCACAGCCGCCGCCAACAGGTGAGCGAGCGAGTGCCTTAAATTGTGAAGTTTGTCTGTTTTCTCAGCCATAATACCCTTATATCTTATCACTTTTTGATGATAAACTTGCCTTGACAAATATCCTAAAATATGATTTAATTAAAACAGAAACCGGCCCGAACGTACCGTTCGGTACGGGCGGGTCATTAAAAACAAAAAAATGAATAATATTTTAAATTTTAAACCCAGTTATGCCTCTTTTGGCGCTGGCTATTTTTTAAATCACGAGAAAGAGCAAATAGACGTAATGTTGGCCCTAAGCCAATATGGCGATTTGCCTTACGGCTTTCCTGGAGGTAAAGAAAATGCCGAAGATGGCAAAGATCCTATCAAAACGGCTAACCGAGAATGGGACGAAGAAAGTAGACTACGACTCATCAACCCCTCCTTGTTCTATACCCACAGGAGAAGGAATGATGATGGTAGTGGCAGTGGTTTTTCTAACTACTTTTATCATTCTCAAGAAGAGGGCAACAGAAGAGAGCCCCAGGCAGCAAAAAAGGATTCGATCAAGGAAGTGAAATGGTTTTCCATGCTCGAAGCCGAAGCCATGCCGCTCAAACTCTCGCATCTCGGGGCGCTGATTGAGCTCTGCTATCACCTTGAAGAAACTCAAAAAGACAGCGAAATGGCGATGGCTTATTTGAAAAAGTTGGCGCTTAAAATGTTTGTTCGCCCCTCAACTCTTTGGGGGACGAACAGGATCAAGGAAAAACCCTATGTGACTCCGTATTTGAATCGGAACCCGAATGGCTACTTTCCTTGGCACTCATTCATTAAGGAATTTCAAGGTCTGAACATGGCCGCCTAAAGTGTTTGATCAGCCGTCCCAATCGAAATTGGGACGGCTTTTTGTTTACCCTGCCTGTCCGCCAAAGCCTTAGCGTCGGCGGAAGTGAAGTCGAAGGGTTGTGTTTTTTATTAAATTTGATACTATATTTGATTATGGTAGTACGAATGCGACACACCAGGGCCCATACGGCCAACCGAAGGAGCCATCACGCCCTGAAAGGCAGGAGTTTTTCCAAATGTGCCAATTGCGGATCTGCTAAACTGCCGCACAAGGTTTGCTTAAATTGCGGTTCATATAAAGGCAAGCAAGTGATCAATAAAATCAAAGAAATCGAGAAAAAGCAGAAGAAAGCCAAGGAAAAGAAATCCAAGAAATAATTTATCAGTAGCTTCATTTCTTAAAATTTTTTCCTCCTGCGCCCTTCCCGGAGTACCGGGCGGGACCCTCGGAGATAAAAAATTTCAAGAAATTTCGCTTACAAAAATGGCCAACAGGCACCTTTCAAGATCAATAGTTCTTCAAACCCTCTTTGAGTGGGATTTTAACGGGCAAAAAGACACCGACATCAAAGAAGCGCTCGGACGCAATATCAAGGAATTCGCGCCCGGTCTTGAAGATTCCTCCTTTATCGAAAAATTAACTGAGACAGTCGTAATAAAAATAAAAATAATAGACGAGATCATCACGAAGGCCGCTCCGGAATGGCCGATAGAAAAGATCTCCGCCGTCGACAGGAATATTTTACGTTTAGGTTTAACTGAGCTTCTTTTTGGCGATCGGGCAGAGGTACCGCCAAAAGTCGCCATCAATGAGGCGATCGAGTTGGCCAAGACTTTCGGAGGAGAAAATTCCGGCAAATTCGTCAACGGAGTTTTAGGCGCGGTTTACAAAGAAATGGGCGAGCCGGGTAAAGATCAAGTGAGCAAGAGAAAAAAGCCGAAATTCGAAACTGATCCAGCCAAAATGCCACTCGAGAAATTAGGCGGGGCGGTCATTTATTCGATTCACGAAGGAGAGAAATATCTGGCTTTGGTGCACGACATCTTCGGCTATTGGACCCTCTCCAAGGGCCACATCGAGGAAGATAAAGATGAAAAAGAAGGCACCCAAATTGAAATTAAGAAAGAGCTGGGTATCGACATTAAAATAAAGGACACCTTGGGCGAGAATGAATATATCGCCACTCATCCCGAGAAAGGCAAGCGCCGAAAGCATGTTTATTATTTTTTAGGTGAGGCAACGTATCAGGATCTGCAATTAGAAAAAACCGGGGGCGGACTCGACGATGCCCGATGGTTCAAACTCGGGGATATACCGGAATTAAAGATTTATGACGATATCTTGCCAATTATTACTAAAGCGATTAGTATTATTGCCAAATGACCGATTTTTCCAAATTTGAGGAGAAAACAAAGATTTCTTTCAAGGATAAAAATTTATTAAAACAGGCTTTCGTTCACCGTTCCTACATCAACGAAAACCCCAAATTAGGGCTAACCCACAACGAGCGTCTGGAGTTTTTGGGCGACGCAGTCTTAGAGCTGGTAGTGACCGAAGAACTCTTTAAAAAATACCCGACTCAAACAGAAGGGGAATTGACTTCTTATCGTTCTGCCTTGGTCAACGCGGTGATTATTTCGGAGGTTGCCCAAGCCCTCGGCATGAATGATTTTCTCCTGCTTTCCAAGGGCGAGACTAAAGACACCGGTCGGGCCAGGCAATATATTTTGGCTAATACTTTCGAGTCTTTCGTTGGTTCGCTCTATCTTGATCAAGGTTATGAAAAAGCTAAAGGGTTTATCGCCAAAAATCTGTTGACTCGCATTGATGATATAGTTTCCAATAAGCTTTGGCAGGATGCCAAAAGTTTTGTTCAGGAAAAAGCGCAGGAACATCTGGGCGTCACGCCGAACTATAAAGTGTTGAAAGAAACGGGTCCTGACCATGACAAGCATTTCGTCATCGGCATTTTCTTTGGCGAAGATTTGATTGCCGAAGGCAAGGGCAAGAGCAAACAGGAAGGAGAGCAGAAGGCGGCGCAGAAAGCATTACAAGTAAAGAAGTGGCTGGAATAGATGTATTTTAAGAATTTAGAAATTAACGGCTTTAAATCTTTTGGCAAAAAAAGTGTTTTGGATTTTGAAAGCTTGATCACGGCTATCGTCGGCCCCAACGGCTCCGGAAAGAGCAATGTGGTGGAGGCGGTGCGTTTTGTCTTGGGCGAGCAATCAATGAAGTCTCTGCGCGGCAAGGGCGGCACTGATCTTATCTTTAAGGGCTCGAAAAATTTAAATAAGCTCAATCGGGCCACAGTAACAATAACATTCGATAATCGGAAGAGAGTTTTCATACTGCCGTCGCTCGGGAATATCAATCTGGATTTTGAAGAGATCTCAATTTCACGTGAAGTCCACACAGATGGCTCAAACCGCTATTTGATCAACGGTTCGGAGGTTCGCCTGAAAGACATTATGGAGATGCTCTCGTCGGTTAATATCGGTTCTTCCGGACATCACATTATTTCTCAGGGCGAAGCTGACCGAATTTTAAATTCTTCTCCCAAGGAGCGCCGGTCTATGATTGAGGACGCTTTGGGGCTAAGGCTTTATCAATACCGCATCCGTGAGAGTGAACGAAAGCTGGAGAAGACCGCGGAGAACATGAAAGAAGCCAGCTTGCTTCGTAAAGAGATCGCGCCTCATTTGAATTTTTTGAAGCGTCAAGTGGAGAAATTGGAGAAAGCCGTTCAAATGAGGATAGAGCTCGGCGGATTTTATAGGGAATATCTAAAGAGAGAGGAAGAATATATAAATACCGAAAAAGGCAAGCTTTCTTCTGAGCAAAAGAAATTGGAAGCTGTTTTGAAAGCGGCGGAAAAAGGACTCCCCTTAGAAACTTCTTCAAGGGGAGTCCTTGGGGAGGCGAAGTCCGACCTCATGGAGGCAATAAATAAGACAGAGAAAGAGCTGGCTCAATTAAGATCGGCCAAAGACGAGCTCTCGAGGAAACTAGGAAGACTGGAGGGCATGATCGAAATGAGCGGGAAGCCTGCCCGAACCGATAGGGGCGGGAACGCCGGCAGTGTTGTTTTTTCTGCCGCCGAAATTAAGACTTTCGTCGATGATTTGGAAGAATTTTTTGCTCAGGCCGAAGAGGAGGAAAATCTCTTAATACTCAAAGATTTAATTGTCAGAACTCAAAAATTGGTGCAAAATGTCCTTACTTCCAAGCTGAAAACAAGTGCCGGAGCTACGGTTGTAATGAATCAAAATGAAGTTGACGAGCTTATTGAAAATAAGAATGAAATACTCGCTGATATCGGGGACTTGGATGAAAAGGAAAATAAATTGAGGGAGGAAATTAACGAGTTTAGAAAGCGGATTGCGTCGGAAGAAGCCCAAGCTCGGCAATTAGACAAGGCTTCCTTAGAACTGGCTATGCAAAAAAGAGAAATACTTTCTAAATTGGAAATGCTTCATCTGAAGGAAGAAAATTTGGCCAAATTGGAATTTGATTTTGAGAATGAAATTAAAGAAGGTAGCGTACTGGTTGGGCCGGCGATACTCTCTGAATACAGGAGTTTTGTCATTTCCGGAGAAGTCACAAGATTGGAACAGGAGAATTTAAAAAAGAAAATTGAGAGGATCAAAATAAGGCTGGAAGATGCGGGCTTAGGCGCTGGCGAAGATGTAATGAAAGAATACGAGGAAGTTTCCAAGAGGGATCAGTTTTTGGCTAAGGAATTAGAAGATTTAAATAGAAGTATTGAATCCTTAGAAACTCTGTCTCGCGAGCTTAAAGAAAAGCTGGATGTGAAATTCCGCGAAGGCATAGAAAAAATCAACGAGCAGTTTGAGGATTTCTTTCGGTTGATGTTCGGTGGCGGCAATGCGAAACTTTTAGTTTCAGCTATTGAAAAGAAAATAAAATTGATTGTTGAAGGAGAGGAAATGGAAGAAGAATTAGAAGAAGAT
>Ga0209641_10002538_pt1 | contig 15664 bp, 13 predicted proteins | sample RifCSP16_1_FD_184022 | JGI IMG/M metagenome (GOLD analysis project Ga0209641, IMG submission 184022) | Soil microbial communities from Rifle, Colorado - Rifle CSP2_sed 16_1 (SPAdes) (version 2) | ecosystem: Environmental > Terrestrial > Deep subsurface > Rock core/Sediment | place: Rifle...
CCCTCGCTCACCAACTGCAAAGATGTCTTCGCTGCCTTCCGGAACGCTGCTGAGCGAGGGCAGGGTGCGCGCCAGATTGGAAACGATGCCGGTGCTCATACTGCCGCCCAACCCAAAGGGATTGCCGATGGCGATGACTAGTTGCCCCACCTCTACCTGGTCCGAGTCAGCCAATACCAGGGGCACCAATTGATCAGCAGGCATATCCACGTCGACCACCGCCAGATCGGAAACCGCATCGGTGCCTATCACGGTACCCTCCGCTCTGGATCCGTCCTGGAATAAGACTTCGATATAGGAGGCGCGTTCGACCACGTGATAATTGGTGATGATGTGTCCTTCAGTGTCGATCACAAAGCCGGAACCTTGTTTCGGGCCAATGGGAGTTTTCAATTGCAATGAAACTACTCCCTGGCTCACCGCCCTATACAAGGAGACGAGCGCATCTTGCTGTCCCGCTAGGTCGGTGGAGCCGAGAATGCCGGGCATAGCTACTTCAGTCGCCACTCCGCTAGGGTCTTCGAAAGCTCTCTCTCCCACCTGCGAAGCAAATTGACAGGCCAAGGCGCTTATCATCAGTAAGTTGATAACCCAGTAGACCCGGAAACGGTTTATGCTTTTCATAGCGAACACCTTCAGTTGGGTGTTTGGAGATTAGGTTCTGTGGCGGGGCATCATGGTCTTGCCGGCGCTAAGATGGTTGGGGAAGAACCGGAGCGGCGGAGAAGCGCCAGAATGCATATAGATTACACTAAAAAGGCCGCCTCAGGCGCCTTTTTGTCTTTTCTAATCAATCCGAAGTCTTCTACGGCCGTGCGCCGAGAACGAGATCAACCGTGATCTCCTCGGCGTTTCTGAGGATAGTTAGCTCCACTGTTTCGCCCGGGCTTTTGTGTTTGAAGAGATAAGAAAGCATCTCGTCGAAATTCATGATCGGCATGCCGTCAATGGCGATGATAAAGTCCTCGGCCTGCAGCCCAGCCTCGCCGGCAGGACCGTCCTCCAGCACCCGGGTAATGAGCGCGCCATCGGTGCGATCAAGGCCCAGTTCCTCGGCCTGGGCCAGGCTCAGGTCCGGGTTGCTGGAGATGCCGAGGTAGGGGTAATCAAAATGCCCTTCGGCGATTAGGCTGGGAACGACTCGCATTACCATGTTGCTGGACACGGCGAAGCCCACGCCGGAATTCAGCGCATTGCCATCCTCAGCCGTGCTGAATGTCCGAATGGCGCGATTGACTCCGATCACCTCGCCATTTAGGTTCAGCAGGGGGCCGCCGGAATTGCCGGGGTTGATGGCCGCGTCGGTCTGGATCAAGTCACCCGCGCTGAAGAAACCGCCTTCCCCGGCTTCATTCAAAGAGTCCAGAGTCCGTCCCAGGCTGGAGATGATGCCGGTGCTCATGCTGCCATGCAGGCCAAAGGGGTTGCCGATGGCCACCACGTATTGCCCAACCAGCAAAGCGTCCGAATCACCCAGGATCTGGGGATGCAATTCGGATTCGGAGACGTCGACATGGATCACGGCCAGGTCCGAATCCTTATCTTCCCCGATCACCTCACCGACGGCCTTGAGGCCGGAGGGGAAGGCCACTTCAATATACGTCGCCCCTTGCACAACGTGGTAATTGGTGACGATGTGCCCTTCGGCATCGTAGATAAAACCCGAGCCCTGCGCGCTCCCGGTGCCAGTGCTTACCGAGATGGATACCACGCCGGGACTGACCACCTGGTACAGCGAAACCAGTGCTGCCTGTTCGGAAACCAGGTTTTGAGAGATCTGAATCGACGCGGCTGTAGCCACCGGCTGCAGTCCCGCTGGCGATCCGAAGTTCAGGGAGCCTACCGCGAATTGACAGGCTAACAGGCTGAGTACCAACAGGCTGGCTGCCACCAAGGGCGGGCGAATTGTTCTGGTTTTCATAGCTGATCCTTTTTCAATTTAGTGCTAATCCTTGGACTCATTTGACAACTTTTCGAACAGATCGCGCTGTTTGGGCGTGAGCTGTTTGGGAATGCGCACCCTGATCTTTGCGAACAGGTCACCGCGCTCCTTGTTGGTTTTTAGTCTGGGCAGACCTTTGCCCTTTATGCGGATCGATTGCCCGGGCTGGGTGCCCGCTGGGACCTTGAGGATAACATCTCCATCCAGGGTCGGCACACGCAGTTCTCCGCCTAAGACGGCGGTTACCACGTCTACCTCCACTTCGGTCTGCAGATCTTCTCCGGAGAGGGTGAAGCGCGGGTCCTCAGCTACGTTAACTACCAGGTAAATGTCGCTGGCCTGGGTGCCGCGCCCGGCAGGCCCGGCGCCTGCCATGCGGATGCGGGTACCCGTTCCCGCCCCGGCGGGAATCTTGACCTCCAGTCGGCGACCTTCCACCTGCATCAATCGCGTCCCTCCGTGATAGGCCTCTTCGAGGCTAATGGTTACCGGCTGCTCATAGGCCGGCCGGCGCGCGGGGCGGATACGGCCGGGTTGGCCAACTCCGCCCAAGCCTCCGAAAATCTGCTGAAAGAAATCGGAGAAGCCGCCTTCCTGGCCGAACAGGTCATCCATATCGCCGGCGTATTCGACGCGCACGTTGCCTTGGCCTGGGCGGCCCGTGGTCCACTGCCCCCAGTTGAAGCCACCCGGCGCGCCCTGGCGCTGCCATTGCGCGTATTCAGAACCGAGCTGGTCATAATGAGAGCGCTTTTCGGGGTCGCCGAGCGCCTGATAGGCTTCGTTGATCTCCTTGAATTTGCTCTCGGCTTCTTTATTATTCGGATTGCGATCCGGGTGAAACTGCATGGCCAGCTTACGGTAAGCTTTTTTTATTTCAGCCTGACTGGCTTGCCGGCCCACCCCTAGCATTCTGTAATAGTCTTTATATTCCATTTGGGCTCGCCAGAAACTAAATCTAATTGTATGGGCAGGGCTTGGCGAGTCAATAAGCCGCCAAGGGTATTAATGGAACTCTAACAGCTCAACCGTGCTATGATTCCCGAGCCGTGCCCAAGCGATTGCTCCTCGCCGTGGCCGACCCGGCGCTCGCTGAACAGGAGGCCAAAGACATTTTGGCGTTGGCCGGGTATGGGGTAAGCCAAGTCCATGATGTGGCGGCCCTGCGCGCCGCTCTGCATGAAGAGAACCCCCCCGACCTGCTTTTCCTGTCTGACCTGCTGCCAGGGGTGGAGAGCCTTGCCCTCATCCAAGAATTAGGCAAAGACCACCCCACGCTGCCCGTGGTGTTGCTAACCAGGCAGCATTCCTCCCAGCGGCTCTTGGAAGCAATCCAGGCTGGGGCGATTGACGTACTTGCCGTGCCCTTTGAAGAAGAGGTGGTCTTGGCCGCTGCTGGACGGGCATCGCAGCGCAAGAAACTCTGGGAAGGCTGGCTAAAACGCGAAACCGGAAAGGTCACCGGCCCACTCATCCGGCGTCTCTCCGAAATGGACGCCATTTTGCGACAGGTGAACGATGGCGTGGTGGTGCTGGACATGCAAAACCGGGTGCTGATGGCGAATCAGGCTTTGCGCCAGACCTTCGCGTTGGGCGACGAAGATTTTTCGGGAAAGGCGGTGGGGCAGATCTTCACCAATCCCGCATTTCTGGAAGCCATCAACGACCAAAACGCGCATCGAAACCGGCATGAAGTGCAGAACCAAGCCGGGCGGGTCTTCTATGTGCGCGTCTCGCGGGTTCCGGACATGGGCACCGTGGCCAGCCTGCATGACATCAGTTATCTCAAGGAATTGGATAAATTGAAAGGGGATTTTGTCAACACGGTTTCGCATGACTTGCGCTCGCCGCTGACTGCCATCCTGGGTTATGTGGAACTGATCGAGCGGGCCGGCAAGGTGAACGCGCAGCAAGCCGAATTCATCCGGCGAGTCAAGACCAGTGTGCACGCCACTACTAATCTGATCGATGACCTGCTGAATCTGGGCCGGGTGGAAGTGGGCGCACTGGACGAGCTGGCACCGGTGAACATGAAACTGCTGGTGGTGAATATGATGACCGATTTGCAGCCGGCAGTTCAAGCCAAAGGCCAAACGCTGCACCTGGGGAAGACCGCCAGCCTGCCGCCCGTGTTGGGCAGCCGCACACACTTGAGCCAGTTGGTGGACAACCTGATCGGCAATGCAGTCAAGTATACGCCGCCGGGTGGCAAGATCCGGGTCACGTTGCGGGTGGAGCAGAAGCAGCTTATTATCCGCGTGACGGACAATGGCCCGGGCATCCCGTTGGAAGAGCAGGGTCGTATCTTCGAGAAGTTTTATCGGGCTAGCAATGTCGGCAAGGAGGTCCAAGGGACCGGTCTGGGCCTGGCCATTGTCAAGACCATCGTAGATAACCACCGCGGTCGCATTTGGGTGGACTCAAAACCAGGAAAAGGATCTGTGTTTACGGTGGTGCTGCCGGTGGCCGACGCAAAATAAGAAGCTGACTTAGCGCCTGAACCCGAAGTAAAGAGGGCGGGATCTCAAACCCGCCCATCAATTCGTGAACCACTGGGCTTCAATCTGCTGGATAAACTCCCTGATTATGTCCACTCCTTTTTCTACCTCCCCGTACTCCGCCACTTGTAAGCCCGGCATGGTGTTGCCGGTCAGCATCTTAGAGACCCGCGCCCCGCGCCGATAGAGGCACAGCACCGGTTTGCCGCGCTCCAGCGCATAGCTGATCTCGTAGCCCACGCCGTGCGAGGGAGTGGTGATCTCCGCCACCAGCGCCCGGCTTTCGTCGATCCAAGCCGTGTCGCGCCGATAAACCTCGTTCGGGTCCGGGGAACCTTCCATTTGCGCCCAACCGGGCCCTGCGTTCATGGCCGTGGGTACTTCGTGTCCGCTGGCCAAGATGGCCTCTACGAAGCGCTGGTAAACGCCTTCGTCCTGGCGCCCGCCCACGATGGCGCAGGCGAAATAGACCTTCATTTGTTTTCGGCGTACCCGTTCGGGTGCTTGCGATGCCATTCCCAGGCTGTGGTGATGATTTCCTCCAGGCTGGAATGCCTGGCAGACCAACCCAACTCCTGCTGGATGCGGGCAGGCGAAGCCACCAGCCGGGCTGGATCTCCTACGCGGCGGGGGGTTTCGATAGAAGGAATCGGGTGGCCGCTCACCCGCCGGGCCATTTCGATGACCTCCAGCACGGAATAACCGTGTCCGCTGCCGATGTTGTAGACCAGCTGATCGTCCTTGTCCAAGCGGGTAAGCGCCAGCAAATGGGCAGAGACCAGGTCGGCAATATGGATGTAATCTCGGATGCAGGTGCCGTCTGGGGTTGGGTAATCCGAACCGAAGATGGCCACGCTTTCGCGTTGGCCGAGGGCTACGCGCAAAGTTAGAGGGATCAGGTGGCTCTCGGGTTGGTGGGCCTCGCCGCGGTCGGGCAAGGCGCCGGCTGCGTTGAAATAGCGCAGGGCGGCGTAACGCAACCCGTAGATCTGCAGGTAGCTGGCTAGCACCTGCTCGATCATAAGCTTGGTGTGGCCATAGGTGTTTTGTGGGCCTAAGGGGGAATCCTCTTGCAGGGCTTCTTCGCTGGTTTGGTAAAGCGCAGCAGTGGAAGAGAGCACGAAGCGCTTGATATCGGCCCGATGCACTGCCTCGATCAGCTGCGCCGAGGCTTCCAGATTGTTGCGAAAATATTTACCTGGGTTGAGCATGCTTTCGCCGGCTTCTATGAAGGCGGCAAAGTGCAGCACGGCGTCATATTTTTTCTTGCCCAGAGCTGCGCTGAGCGCCTCCTGATCCAGCAGTTCGCCGCGCACGAAGGTGGCGCCGCTGGGGACCGCCGCCCGGTGGCCGGTGACCAGCGAATCGTAGACCGTAACCTCGTGGCCCTGGGCCAGCAATTCGGCGGCCACGGCCGACCCGATGTAGCCTGCCCCGCCGGTAACAAAGCACCTCATGGCTTAGTCCTCATTCTTCTCAACGGCTTTCAGGTTGGCAAATGCCGCCAGTACCTTTTTTAGTCCCACATCAACAAAAAAAATATCCACTACTTCGTCATCATCCTGGATGCGGCTGTTGAGCACCATGCCCTCGCCCCAGGTGGGATGGCGCACGTTCATGCCGGGCTTGAATTGCTGCTGCAGCACAACCGGCGCGGCTTTTTCCAGCCGCTCCCAGCGGTCCGGGCGGATGGACTGCTCCTGGCGCGCCTGGTTGCCGCCCTCGATCAGTCCATCCGGCAGGTCGTGCAAAAAACGCGAAGGCAGCACCGCTTCAGCATAACCATAGCTGGTGCGATATATGTTGTGAATGAGGATCAGTTCGTTCTTGGCGCGGGTGATGCCCACATAGAACAGGCGGCGCTCCTCTGCCATTTCCTCCGGGTCATCAAACGAGCGCGAGTGGGGTAGCATGCCGTCATCCAAGCCTGTAATGAATACCACCGAGAATTCCAACCCCTTGGCGGTATGTAATGTCAGCAGCGTCGGCACCTCGGCGGTTTCATCTAAGGTGTCCTGATCGGAGATAAGCGCAATATTTTCTAGGAATTCACCCATGCTGCGCTCCTTGTATTCGGCCGCCAGGCGGCGCAGTTCCTGCACATTATCCCAACGGTCCACCCCTTCTTCCTCCGGCCCCTCGGAGAGCAGATAATCATGATAGTCCACGTCCGCCAGGATGCGATCCATCATTTCCATCGCTTCGGCTTTGGCAGCCAGCGCGACCCACTTCGCCAACAGGGCCCCGAACGCAGCCATGGCCTGCACGCTGACCGAGGGCAGACTGGCGAATATGGGGTCCTGTGGCTGGGTGCCCAGGCGCATGATGAGCAAGCCAGGGGTGGTCTTTTGCGCCAGGGCAATGGTGCGCAGGGCGGCCTGCGCCTTGATGCCGATACGCCGGGCCGGCACGTTGATCACGCGGCCCAGGCTGGCTTCATCGCTGGGGTTGTAGGCCAGGCGCAAATAACATAGCACATCTTTCACTTCGCGGCGGCCATAAAAACGCTGGGCGCCGACCAGCTTATAGGGCAGGTTGGCCTGCAAAAACGCTTCTTCGATAATGCGGGACTGCGCATTCACGCGGTACATCACGGCGAAATCACCCGGCTTGGCTTTATTTTGGGCAACTGCCGAAGCGATCTGCTCCACGATATAGCGCCCCGCTTCCTGCTCGTTCAGCGACAGGTGCAACCTGATCTTCTCGCCCGGCCCGCGCTCGGTAAAAAGCTGCTTGGGAGTGCGGTGCGGGTTGCGGTCGATCACCGCCATGGCCACGTCCAGGATGCGCTGCGTGGAGCGATAGTTTTGCTCCAGCAAAATCACCTGCGCATCCTGAAAATCCTTGGCGAAGCGCATCACGTTGCGATAGTCGGCCCCGCGCCAACGGTAGATGGACTGGTCGGTATCGCCTACCACATAGAGGTTGTGGTGAAAGGAGGCCAGATGTTTTAGTAATGCATACTGCGCCTGATTGGTGTCCTGGAATTCATCCACCAGCACATGCTCGAAGCGCTGGGCATATTTATTGCGCACTTCGGCATTATCTTCCAGCAATTTGGCCGTCCACAGCAGCAGGTCGTCAAAGTCCACTGCGTTGCTGGCCAGCAGCATTTGCTGGTAGCGTTGGTATACCCGCGAGACGACCTCGTCCCGATAGCTGTTCATGGGCAGGTCCTCGGGAAGCAGCAACTCGTTCTTAGCCTGCGAGATGCGGGCGAGCACGCCGGTGGCATTGTGCAGCTTTGGATCGATATTAAATTCGTGCAATGCATTACGCACTAGCCCTACCTGGTCGTCCGAATCGTAGATGACGAAGTTCTCGTTAAACGGGAGTGAGGCTGCCTCCACCCGCAGCAAGCGGGCACAGATCGAGTGGAAGGTTCCCAGGCTGAGGCCGCGCGGTTTACCGGAAAGCAGGCTTTCCACCCGGGTAGCCATCTCCCGGGCAGCCTTATTTGTGAAAGTTACCGCAAGGATATGGTAGGGCTGCACCCCTAGCTGGCTGACTAGATAAGCAATACGGTGGGTGAGCACCCGGGTCTTGCCGGAACCGGGCCCGGCCAGCACCAAAACAGGGCCCAAGCCAGCCGTGAGAGCCTGCTGTTGTTGCGGGTTAAGGCCCGCGGCCAGATCGGTCATTGCCTTGGATTGTACTGTATGGCCTAAATGGCATGAAAGAAGGCTTGACGCGCGGCAGGTAAGAATGTATATACTGGGGAGCAGAGCCAAAGCAATCGGAGGTCATAGATGGAACGTAAAATAGGCGATATTTCCCACTTTTTTGCCGGTCCCAGCGCGGCCGTGTTGAAGCTGACATCCCGGCTAAAACTGGGAGATGAGATCCATGTGTTAGGGGCCACAACGGATTTCACCGACACGGTCAGCTCAATGCAGATCGACCATAACGACGTGGAGAGTGCCTGGCCTGGGGATGATGTGGCTATTCTGGTCAAAGACCGAGTGCGGGAGGGCGATGAGGTCTTCGTGGTGGAGGAAGAAGCCGCGGCGCAGCCTTCGTGGCTGAGCAGCCCGCCGGCGATAGCTCCTCAATCCGCGCCTCCGGCCATGCCTGCGCCCAAACCGATGCCGGCCGCGCAGCCCAAGCCGGCGCCCATGCCGGCTGCCAAAGCGAAGCCGAAAGCCAAGCCAAAGGCGAAGGCGAAAGCCAAGCCAAAGGCAAAAGCCAAACCCAAAGCCAAGGCCAAAGCCAAGGCCAAGCCAAAGGCCAAATCCAAGCCCAAGGCCAAAGCCAAGAGCAAGGCCAAACCGAAGAAAAAGAAACGCTAAGAAGACTGCCTTAGCATTGATCAGTCCACCCTGGGCCTCAGGTAAAATACCTTGGGGCCCAGGGTTTTATTAGAGAAGTCAGTTCCTGAAAAAACAGTAACTATGTCATATGCAAATAACTTGATCACGTTCTTATTCTTCTCGGTCCTGCTTACTGCGTGCTCGGGAGCTCCCAGCCCTGAACAAATAAGGGCCACGGCGCAGGTTCTGGCCGCACAGAGGCTGGCCGCTGATCTTGCCGCCAGGCCCACCAATACCTCGGAGCCAAGTGCCACACTGCAGCCTTCACAAACGCAGCCTCCTCCCAGCGAAACACCTATTGGGTCTCCCACCGCCACCGCTACGGATCTGGCAACCTCGCCGCCCTTCGGGTACCTGAGCCCGTCAGATTTCGCTACGGCCCAGGCAGATAAATCTGACTCGAACGCGCCATTAGTTCTGGATAATCGTAGCGGGGAAACAGTTCGGCTTGTGCTCACATCCCCCGTCTATCAAGAGTACGAATTCAGTGGATCGATGACCATTATTCTTCCCGAAGATCAATATACCTACCGGATCTGGATTGGGGAAAAGGGACCGATAAACGGCGGCTTCGCAATAACCAATGGGGACAAGCATGTATTCAGTATTTATCAAGATAAAGTGAGTTTCAAGACCCCCTGATGACCGGGACCTGGGATCTATTAGCCCACGCGTGGGCGGTGCGCTTGCTGCAAGGCCAGATCGCCAGCGGCCGCTTGCGGCACGCGTACTTATTCACCGGGCCGGCCGGGGTCGGCCGGCGCACACTCGCGTTGCGCCTGGCCCAGGCGCTGAACTGCACTAACCCGCCTGCCGCCGGTGACTTTTGCGGGGCTTGCCGCGCTTGCCGCGGGTTCGCCGCCATGCAGCACCCGGATCTCCTGCTGCTTGAGCTGCAAGAAGGTGACCGCGAGATCAAGGTGGACGCTGTGCGGGAATTGACCCGTTCTTTGTCCCGCACGCCTTTGGAGGCCCATTTCCAAGTGGCTTTGCTGCTCAATTTTGAACAGGCCAGCGAAGAAGCCGCCAATGCCCTGCTCAAAACCTTGGAGGAGCCCGGTCCTTCGGTGCTGTTGTGCTTAACGGCCGCGGACACCGACAGCCTGCCGGAGACTATCGTTTCTCGTTGTGAGGTTATTCGTTTACGCCCAGCGCCCATCGGGCAACTCGCCGAAGAGTTGGCCGGTAATCTGAACTTGGCGCGGGATAGTGCGGAATTGCTGGCCAGCCTCAGCGGCGGGCTCCCCGGTCTTGCCTTGCGCTTGTACGGCCAGCCCGAGGTATTGGAGCAGCGCGCCGAATGGTTGCAGGCCTGTCAGCGGTTGCTAACCGCCCAGCGGACCGAACGGTTTGCCTTCGCAGAGCAAGCCAGCAAAGACCGGGAGGGGCTGCGCTCCCTTTTGCTGGTTTGGCTTTCCTTCTGGAGGGATGTGCTTTTGCGTTCCGCCCGCTCTTCGATGAGGCCGGCGAACCCGGATTGGGAAGACCAGCTAAACGCATTGGCGGACCGGCTCACCCCGCAGGTGGTGCGCCTCTCGGTAAACGCAATTGAGCGCACCCTCGAGCAACTCGCCGCCAATGTAAATGCCCGCCTGGCCATGGAAGTTCTGCTTCTAGAGCTGCCAGATCTGTAGAACCCTCTCAAAATCCCCCCCTTTTAGCTATGCTATACTCGCTTAAACCGCGCTCCTGTCTTCTCCGCGTGTTCTAATTCACGATGATGCCCGCCAATGTCGTACGAGACGGAGGACGGACCGAAGCCTCCCTCGACCTGCTTTTTCACATCAGCCGCGAATTGGCGGCTGCGCTGGAACTGCGTGTTGTCTTGGAGCGTATTATCAGGCTTTCCCTGGAAAACGTTAGCGGAAGCAGCGGCAGTATTATTGTGCTGGATGAGCAGGGCAAGGCCTTAGATTCCATTATTTTGGTCAATAACAAGGTCATTCAAGAGACCACCGAGCAACTGAAATTTACTTTGGAGCAGGGCTTGGCCGGATGGGTGCGCGAACATCGCCAGGCTGTCCTGATCGCCGACACGAGCAAGGATAAACGCTGGCAACGCCCTGACCGCGGCGAAGAGGTAAAGGCCGGTCCCAAGGCGGTGGTCAGCGCACCACTGATCGTGCGGGAAAAGCTGGTGGGCGTGATGACCCTCACCCATCCGGAACCAGGCTCCTTCAATGCAGGACACCTCAACCTGGTGCAGGCCATTGCAGATCAGGCGGCGTTTGCTGTGCTCAACGCGCGCTACTACGCCGAAAGCCAGCGCCGGGCAGCCATCATGACCGCCATCGCCGACTCAGCGCGGGCTATCGGCGCCAGCCTGCAATTGGACGCCGTACTGCAAACTATCCTGGAGCAAACCACCAGCGCTTTGGAAGTAGAGGCGGTCTCACTGGCCCTCGTTGAACCGGGTGGGGAAGAACTGGTCTTTCGCGCCGCAACCGGAAAACAAAGCAAACAAATCCTTGGGGTTCGCGTGCAAATGGGCCAAGGCATCGCAGGCTGGGTAGCCCAAAGGGGCGAAGGCATCATTGTGAGAGATGCCCAACACGACCCCCGCTTCTATGCGAAGGTCGACGAAGCTACAGGCTTCAAGACCCGCGCGGTTGCCTGCGCGCCGATCCGCGCCCGGAAGGAAGTGATCGGCGTGCTGGAGGCGCTAAACCCGCGCTCGGGCGCCTTCGACGGCGAAGACCTGCCGGTGCTGGAGGGGATCGGCAACCTGGCGGGAACCGCCATTGAACATGCGCAGCTTTTCGAGCAAATGGAAGCCGCCCGCGGCCGTTACCTTGAGCTGTTCCAAGACAGCATAGACCCCATCCTGATCACCGATCGCGAGGGAAAGATCATCGAAGCCAATCGCCAGGCGGAACTCTTGCTCGGGTTCGACAAGCAGACCCTGGCTCAAATGAATGTGCACCACTTTCACGAAGCGGACTATAAAGCCCTCGGAGACGACCTTGCCAATCTGGAGCAAGGCAAAACCGCTTCCTACGAATCAGTTTTGCAGGGAAATAGAGGCGATCCGATCAATATCGAAGTATATGTGCACAAGGTGCAGGTGGAAGGCGTGGGCCAACTGCAGTGGATCCTGCGTGATATTAGCGAGCGCACAAAGTTCGATAACCTGCGCGAAGACCTGGCTTCAATGATCTATCATGACCTGCGTTCGCCGTTGGCCAACGTGGTCTCGGGTTTGGACGTGCTCGAAATGATGTTGCCCACGGACCGCGACCCGACGGTGAGCTCGGTCCTCGATATTGCCATGCGCTCCACCGAACGCGTCCAGCGGCTAGTCAGCTCCCTGTTGGATACGTCTCGCATGGAGGCTGGGCAACGCCTGGGTAACCCCGAGCCCAATTCCGTGGCCGACCTTGTGCAAGCCGCCCTCGAAGCGGTGGCTCCGAACGCCCAGGGTAAGGAACTCAAGCTGGAGGCCGCCGTACCCAAGGGCTTGCCGAGAGTGATGGCGGATACCGAGATGATCCGGCGCGTTTTTATCAATCTGCTGGAGAATGCTGTCAAATATTCCTCTGAGGGGATGACCATTACCATCGGTGCCAAGCGCGCAAGTGGTTTTGTAGAAATGTGGGTGCAAGACCAGGCGCGCGGCATCCCCAAGAGCGAACAGGCCCGCATCTTCGAGAAATTTGCCCGCGTGCAAGTGGGCGTCTCAGGAAGCACCAAGGGATTGGGCCTGGGGCTGGCTTATTGCAAATTGACAGTCGAAGGGCATGGGGGCAAGATCTGGGTGGAGAGTGCAGTAGGCAAGGGCTCGCGCTTTGCCTTCACCATTCCCGTGGCGCGCACCGGGCAACTGCAATGAAGAAGCTCAAAGCCAGTATTTATTATGAAAATTCATATACCGGCGCAACAATCGGCGCCCTGCTTTTTTCCAAAGATACCGTGTTAGTGGATGCTCCCCTAAAGCCCGAAGAAGGGCGCGCCTGGCTGAGCGATCTGCACAAAGCCGGGGCCAAGTCGCGCCGCCTGGCCATCAACCTGGATTCCCATCCTGATCGCACGCTGGGAACCCAGACACTGGAAGCCCAGGTGATGGCGCACCGCGATGTGGTACGCCAGATCCGGCGCCGGGCGGCGATCTTCAAGGCGCTGAAGCAGGAAAGCGGCGCCGAATGGGAAGAGACCCCCGGGCTTAGCGGCTTACGCTGGATCCTGCCGCGGCTTACCTTCTCTGAAAATACAACCCTGTATTTCGATAAGCGAGAATTGCGGCTGGAATACCACCCCGGCTCCAGCCCCGGAGCTTGCTGGCTGAGATCGCCTGCGGACAAGGTGGTCTTTGTTGGCGACACCCTGGTCATCGGCGAGCCTCCGTTCCTGGCCCAGGCGGACATCCGCGCCTGGCTGAAGCAGCTCGACTTGTTGTCCTCAAAGGAATTCAAGGGCTACACGATCGTGGCGGGGCGCGGGGGTAAAGCCATTGCAAAAGATATCCATGCCATGCGCCGCCTCCTGAAAGATGTTGAGGCGCGCCTGAAGAGCCTGGCCAAAAGAAAGTCCGCATCCACTGAAATCGACAAGCTGGCGCAGAAGCTGGCGGGCAAATTCAAGGGCTCGGCAAAACGCCAAACCTTGTATGCCCAACGGCTGCGTCACGGCATGCAGGCCTATTTCAGCCGACGCTATCTGCCGGCCAGTAAATCCCCAAACAACGATTAACCGAGCAAGGTCATGGCTGCTCCCGGTTATCAGCCCGTTTATGCGTTGAAGCGGGGTGGGCATCGCGAATCCCTGCATTTCGGCGCCATCGCCGTGGTCAGCGCCTCTGGCGAGCTCCTGTCGGCCCATGGGGACGCGCAGCTTTCCACATTCCTGCGCTCCGCAGCCAAGCCATTCCAGGCTCTGCCCTTCGTGCTAGCAGGGGGAGTGGAACACTATGGGCTATCGACGCAGGAGCTGGCCCTGATCTGTTCCTCGCATTCCGGCACCGACGAGCACGCAGCCGCCCTGGCCGAACTGCAGCAAAGAACCGGTATCAGCGAAAGCCAGCTGCAATGCGGTGTGCATCCTCCTTACCACGCGGCCACCGCGGAACGCATGAAAAAGGCAGGACAGCCGTTTACCCCTAACCGCCATAATTGCTCGGGGAAACACACGGGGATGTTGGCTTTCGCCAAACTGCGCGGCTGGCCACTGGATTCGTATTTGGAACCCAGCCACCCGTTGCAGCTGGAGGTTATTTCCCTGTTCGCTGAGCTGGCGGGCTTCCCGGCCAGCCAGCTGGCTCTGGGCATAGATGGGTGTTCCGCGCCCATTTGGGCGGCCCCGCTATACAGCACCGCCCTGGCCTACGCTCGGCTGATGGACCCTGCCGGTCTGCCGGCCGCCCATCGACGCGCTTGCGAACAGGTGCGCGCCGCGATGCTGGCCTTCCCGGACATGGTGGCTGGCCCGGATCGTTTTGACACCATGCTCATGCAAACCACAGGTGGGCGCATCCTTTCCAAGGGCGGCGCCGAGGGCTATCAAGCGCTCGGCCTGCGCGCTGGCGCGCTCCGCGTCGCTTCCCCGGCTATCGGCATCGCGCTCAAGATCGCCGATGGCGACGCGCGTGCCTGGGTAAGCCACGCCGTCGCCATGCAAGTTTTGGGACAACTTGGTGCGCTTTCCGAACAAGAGCTGGCTGCCCTGGCCGCCTTCGGGCCACGGCGCAGCATTTCGAATTGGCGCGGGTTGCGGGTTGGGCAAGGCGACCCCGTCTTTGATCTGGGGGGCTAGCAGTGGACCTGGCAAAACGCGCCCTGGCGGTGCACCGGCGGTTGCTGGATTTCTACGGGTATCCCCAATGGCGCAATCCTCTGCCCCCGTTGGACGAGCTGGTCTCTACCATCCTGTCTCAAAATACCAATGACCAGAACCGTGACGTGGCCTTCAGCGTCCTGAAGGCCCGTTTCCCCAGCTGGGAGGCGGTGCGCGACGCGCCGCTGCGTCAAGTGAGATCGGCCATTCACTCCGCCGGGCTTGCTAACCAAAAAGCGCCGCGCATCCAAACCGCCCTGCGTTCCATTACAAAAGCTCGCGGCGAACTCTCGCTGGAATTCTTGCGCCACCTGCCCGCGGCGGAAGCCAAGGATTGGCTGCGGCAATTCAAGGGAGTGGGCCCCAAGACGGTGGCTATTGTGCTGCAGTTCTCGCTGGATAAGCCAGCCTTCCCGGTAGATACGCACATCTATCGCGTCACCGGCCGCCTCGGCCTGCGGCCCGCCGCCATGAACGTGGAGAAAGCTCACGATTATTTCGAAAAGCTATTTCCCCCTGAAAGCTATTACGCAGCCCACCTCAACATTATTCGCCTGGGCCGCGAGATCTGCATCGCCCGCAAACCCAGGTGCCCCGCCTGCCCGCTGCGGAAGCTCTGCGATTATTATGCGCAAAATTACAAGGACAGTGATTGGAGATTGGCAATCAAGGATTAGTGATCAGTCTCAGTACAGCTCGGCTTGTCTTGATTTCGTTTCAACCTAAACCTTCAGCTTGAAACTGGGAACCTTAAACTCCGGTCGTTCAGGTATACTCACAGTTATAGCGGCGCCCAGAGCGCGCCGTTACCTCGGGGAGCTTGCGCGGCAAGACACTAAGTCGCCACGCGTTGGCTGAGAGGCAGGCATTGCCTGCGACCCGCACACCTGATCCGGATAATGCCGGCGGAGGAATGCATGCAGCCCATTCAACCTCCGGCAGCCGCTGGAGGTTTTGTTTTTTGTTAGCCCTAATCTTTGCCAACGGAGACTTCAATCCCCCCTCGGACTTTGCGGAGCGCCTGGCGGCCGCCAACCTGATCGTGGCCGCGGATGGCGGCGCCCAGCACTGCCGCGCCCTGGGCCTTCGGCCAGACGTAGTTATCGGCGACCTGGATTCGCTGGACGCTGAAGCGCGCCTCGGGCTGG
>Ga0209641_10002541_pt1 | contig 15637 bp, 16 predicted proteins | sample RifCSP16_1_FD_184022 | JGI IMG/M metagenome (GOLD analysis project Ga0209641, IMG submission 184022) | Soil microbial communities from Rifle, Colorado - Rifle CSP2_sed 16_1 (SPAdes) (version 2) | ecosystem: Environmental > Terrestrial > Deep subsurface > Rock core/Sediment | place: Rifle...
GACGCCACAACGGTCTTGAGCCGGCAAATTGTCGAAAAGGGAATCTATCCGGCCGTCGACCCTCTTGATTCGACTTCACGCATTCTCGATCCGCTTATTGTTGGCGAGGAACACTATGCTGTCGCGAAGAGAGTGAAGGAGATTCTGCAGGCGTACAAGGACCTCCAGGATATTATTAATATTCTCGGTATGGATGAACTTTCCGACGAAGACAAGATCACGGTCGCGCGGGCCCGCAAGATCGAACGATTTCTCTCCCAGCCGTTCTTTGTCGCCGAACAGTTTACCGGTTATGCCGGAAAATACGTGAAACTCGAAGATACGGTGAGAGGATTCAAAGGGATCATCGAAGGGAAATATGATCATCTGCCGGAGACGGCATTCCTCATGGTTGGAACCATTGAAGAAGCGGAAGAGAAAGCCAGGAAACTGCAGGGTTCGTGATGGACGAAAAGAATTTTCATCTGGAAATCGTGACGCCGCGGAAAGTGGTTTTCAGCTCTGAAGTGACGAGTTTTAGCGCACCGGGAGTCGTTGGGGGCTTTCAGGTTCTGAAAAGTCATGCACCGCTCCTTTCGTCGATTGCGATCGGTGAAGTGAAGCTCATAGACATCTCAGGTCAGGAATTCAAATACGCCACCAGCGGCGGCTTTGTCGAGGTCCACGAGAACAAGGTCGTCATGCTCGCGGAAACGGTGGAACGCTCTGATCAAATCGATGTTCAACGGGCGACGGCTGCACGGGATCGGGCGCAAAAGAGACTGGAAGCGAAACAGGAGGACACAGATACGGAGAGGGCCCGCATCGCGCTGCTCAGAGCGTTGAACAGGTTGAAAATCTCTCAGAAGTAGTCCCCAATGAACACAGAACGTGAAACCCGTCGAGGCTGCACATCGGCGGGTTTGCTGTTTCCGGGAGGCATATGAAGGTCAAGGTCGGTCTTGACGTTCTCGCGGACGATCCGTCGAGATCGAGGTCATGGGGCCGCTGCGCATTGCTTGTGAATCAGGCGAGTGTCGACGCGTCGCTGGAGCTGTCCCAGGTTGTTCTCAGGAAGGCGTTGAAAGGGCGGCTTCTCCATCTATTCACCCCCCAACATGGGCTCTGTGCCGACAAACAGGACAACATGATCGAAAGCGGCCACGGCCGCGAGATCCTCTCCGGATTGCCGTTCTACAGTCTATATAGCGAAGTGCGGGAGCCCACGGATGCAATGTTGAACGGCATCGACACGGTCATCGCAGATCTTCAGGATGTCGGAACCAGAGTGTATACGTTTCTATGGACCATAGCCGGAATCATGAGGAAGTGCGCTCTCCTCGGCAAGAAGGTGGTGGTGCTGGACAGGCCTAATCCGGTTGGGGGCAAGGAGATCGAAGGGAATGTCCTGGAGGATGATTCGAGAAGCTTCGTGGGGGAATACCCCATGGCCATGCGGCACGGAATGACAGTTGGAGAAGCGGCTCTTTGGATGAATCAGGTCGGGGGAATTGGAGTGGATCTCGAAGTCATTCGGATGAAGGGATGGAATCGGTCAATGCATTGGGAGCAGACAGGGCGGTCATGGGTCATGACTTCCCCAAACATTCCAACGTCGGACATCCCGGAAGTGTATCCCGGGATGGTGCTGCTCGAGGGAACGAACGTGAGCGAAGGACGTGGAACCACCCTGCCGTTTCGCACCATTGGAGCTCCGTTCCTCAGAAACCTCCGGCAATGGCTCGATGAGCTGAGCCGGATCTGTACGCTGAGGGGTTTACGTGTCCGTCCGATCGTGTTTGAACCGACTTTTCACAAATGGGTGAAGCAACCGTGTTGGGGTATCCAACTGCACATCCAGGAACCTTCGCGCATCAGGCCGTATCAACTTGGGCTCGGTGTTCTTCTTGCATCCATGCGTGTTGCGCCCGATGAATTTCGCTACAATGATCCGCCGTACGAATACGAGCATCGCCGTCCGCCAATGCAGCTGTTGCTCGGGAGCAGTTCCCTGCCTGCTCGTCTGAAGAAGCTGGCAGAATCACCGTTGACAAAATCCGTGCTGAAGGATCTGGAGGAGGAATGGCAGCCGGCGCTCAAGGATTTCAGACGGCAGCGCGCCTCTGTGCTTCTTTACCGATAGTTCGGGTTGCAGCTCAACCTTAGAGTTGAGCATTGAACATTGAATATTGCTCTTGGACCAATCTCGGAAACAATATCCAATCCTCAATCCTCAATGTAGAAGTTCAGTTGTCAGTTGACTCTGGACAATGCTTTTACCTGATTTCATTGACATTCAACGTCATAAACTTTATATTCATGCCAACTTTGTGAAGAACCAATCTCCCATTCGATCAAAGCCGTCTCGCCGCACACCACTCCGTCCCACTATTGCTGAAATTGACCTTCAAGCCATTGCCTTCAACCTGAAGGGGATTCGTTCCCGGGTTGGGCGCAATGTCAACATCATGGCGGTGGTCAAGGCGAATGCCTATGGGCATGGCCTGGAGGGGGTGTCGAAGTTTGTCGATCGTTCGCTGGCAGACTGTTTCGGAGTGGCGTTTGTTGAGGAAGGACTTGCCCTCCGGGCAGCAGGGATCCGCAAGCCGATTCACATCTTTGCATTGCCCGCACCGAACCAGGCGGCGATGTTTGTGGAGGGTGGACTGGAACCCACGGTGTGTTCCGGAAACGACGTTCGGGTGCTGCAAACTGCTGCAGCAAGGGGTAAACGGACTCTGTCGGTTCATGTCAAGGTCGAAACCGGGATGAACCGGATCGGGGTGAAGCGAGCAAACCTGCCGGAGCTTCTCAGGGACCTCGGCAAGGCAAACAGGATTGAACTGAAAGGAATTTTCACTCATTTTGCAAATTCCGACGAGAAGGACAAAGGATTTATGGGTACCCAACTTCGGGAATTTGAGTCGGTTCTTGAGTACTTTGCAGGTCAGAAGGTCGAGGCGAAATTGATCCATTGTGCCAACAGCGCCGCCATTTTGGATGCTCCTCAGACATATTTTTCGATGGTGAGGCCTGGCGTGATGATGTACGGATGCTATCCGTCAAGAACGACCACGGAGAGCATTCCGTTAAAGCCGGCGATGACAATCAAGACCCGCGTCGCGCTGGCAAAGTGGATCGAGCCGGGTGAGAGCGTGAGTTATGGGCGCCGATATTTCGCGTCGCGAAGAACAAGAATCGCGACATTGCCTATCGGCTATGCGGACGGATTTTCGAGGCTTCTGTCGGGAAAAGCAACCGCGTTGATCCGCGGCGACGAACATCCTGTTGCAGGAACCATTTGCATGGATCAGCTGATGGTTGATGTCGGAGAGGCCGACGTTGCCGAAGGAGACGAAGCTGTTCTTGTCGGGTCACAAGGGGGAAGAAATATCGGACTGTGGGATCTTGCTGCAAAAATGGGGACGATTCCCTACGAAATTTGTTGTGCCATTTCATCACGAGTTCCGAGGGTTTATCGATCATGACACGAGCCCAACTCTATCTTTCCAGCCTCATGGAGAATGTGTCGGAAGGACACATCGCATCGGACGATCACCGCCTTACGTTCGCGAAGATCAGGGAGAAAATTGCGAATACGGAGGACTTTGAAGGAGAACTGCGACAGCTGTACAAAGTCCAGGGGTTGGGGGAATTTGCCCTTTCTCTGATGTGGATAGCAGAGCGCGTGGAAGCAGATCCTGCAAGAATGGAGTATGACGCCGAGGAACAAGGGCTGGTTGTCGACCGTTTCCGCGAAGCTGTCGGTGATGCTGCTCCGGCGCCGCTTGGCGATCTCCCCACTCCGGAAGTATCCGTCGAACCGCCGCCACAGGAGGTCGTGGAACAAGAGCCCGTTGCTGTTGAAGCACCCCCGGAGCCCGTACAGGAAGAGTTGCCCGAAATGCCGGCCCAACTGCAAATGGAAACCGCGGGGCCTATCGACGAGGCTGAGAAAGCTGTGTATGCCCCGCCCACGGGTGTCGACGAGACCCAGTTCGGACCTCTCATGGAACGATTTGTCGAAGCCATGCAAAGTGGTTCCGAAGAACGGGAAGGCCTTCTCGGTCAGATTCTGCTTCAGGCGAATGCGGTTGCGGCTCCCGGAAGCGGCGCCAGCGATGAGCTCCGCGAATTCTGCCAGTATCTTATTGAGTTCCTGACTTATATCAGGGAAAATGGATTCATGGATGACGTCCGCGTCATGAACATTCTCTCCAATGTTTCGAGCCCTGTTTCTTCCTGGTCACAGGCAAGTCCTGATGCCCGAACGGGACTGCTGACTGAGGGAATCGAAATTCTCAAAACATTCAAATCACTCTTCGAGTAACTCATGCCTCAAGTGTTTGGCGTCATCATGGCGGGTGGTGTCGGATCGAGATTCTGGCCGAAAAGCCGAGAGCGCACACCGAAGCAGCTGCTGGAGATTTTCGGGTCAGGTTCGATGATCCAAAATACGATTACACGCATCCAGCCGCTTGTCCCTCATGCCAATACCTTCATTGTGACGAATGCGCTGCAGTACGACGCTGTGGTGAATCAGCTTCCTTCTGTTCCGAAGGAAAACATACTGACCGAGCCCGTCGGAAGAAACACCGCTCCTTGCATAGGCCTCGCGGCATCCTGGATTGAACGAATCGACCCCGATGCCATCATGGTCGTGCTTCCGGCCGACCATCTGATCAAAGATGAGAAGGAGTTTCTCCGGATTCTCAACATTGCGGTCCAGGTGGCCGACCAAAGTGAGGGCCTGCTGACAATCGGGATCCAACCTTCCCGACCTGAGACAGGATACGGGTATATTCAGTTTTCCGATGAAGAAACCAACAATCCGTATCGCGAGCAGGGTGTCTACAGGGTGAAGACGTTTGCTGAAAAACCTAATCAGGAGACCGCCGAACGATTCCTGGAGAGCGGTGATTTCCTCTGGAACAGCGGCATGTTTGTATGGAAAGTCAAGACCATCCTGAAGGAGATTGAGCTCCACCTGCCGGATTTGCACGCAGAGTTGCGATCGCTGCAACCGACCATAGGGACACCGCGCTACGAAAGCGCTCTGGAGCATTCGTACGGAGTCCTTCGAGGTATCTCGGTTGACTACGGTGTCATGGAAAAGGCGGGGAATGTTTTTGTGGTGAAAGGTGATTTTGGCTGGAACGATGTCGGGTCCTGGGATGAGGTTGTCCGGCTGACGGATGCCGATGAAAGTGGAAATACTGCGCGGGGGAAGGTTATCCTCCGGGACTCAAAGAACAACTACATCGATGCAGGAACTAAGATTGTGGCGACCATCGGTGTCGACAATGTCATTGTAGTGGTGACGGACGATGCCGTCCTTGTGTGCGGCAAGAGTAAGTCACAGGACGTCAAGGAGATTGTCGATTATATTCGCCGCAAACAAATGAATGAATACCTTTAAGGCCCTGGCTCTTTTCCGTGGGAGCATCATCGTTGTCTGCTCTCTTCTCCTCGCGTGTTCCAGCTCTCCCCGTTTCGCCCGGAACGGAGGCGGGAATAACGGATCATCGTCATCCAGGGAGGAACCACGTGGTTCGACGGCTTCGAGCGGTACCGCCAGACCAAGTTCCGGGAAGGTTCTTCTGACGCTCGAGGGAATCTCGTCGTACTATGCGGATGCTTTCCACGGGAAATTGACATCCAACGGCGAGACCTTCAACATGAACGACGTTACCGCCGCCCACCGGACATTTCCATTCGGTACAAAGATCAAGGTGACAAACCTCGATAACCAAAGGATAGTCGTCGTGCGGGTCAATGACCGCGGGCCCTACGTGGACGGAAGGATCATAGACTTGTCGCTTGGAGCCGCGAAAGTGATCGGTTTGATTCAGTCAGGGACTGCCCGTGTCCGGCTCGAGGTTCTTCAATGGGGGGATGGGAAGTAGACACATGCCGAAACGCAAACTGATCACGGAATCGGATGTCATCGAAGCAGCCAACAGGGGAGCCAGGGCTCTTTCGGTCGAGGAGGGGGCAATCGTCACTCCTGCGGCGCGGGACGCGGCAGGTAAACTCAACGTCAGACTTCTGGCAGAACCCCTTCCCGTTGTGAAGACAGCGTTCGATTCTGTTTCCATATTCCATCCTTCCGATAAACAGGCAGTCCATCGCGAAACGATTGTTGCCGTTGGTGCAGATCACGGCGGATTCGCCATGAAGGAACAGTTGAAGGCCTATCTCCTCGAACTTGGTTATACTGTTGCCGACGTGGGGACCACCTCGGACTTGGCTTGTGACTATCCGGATTTTGCCTTTGCTGTTGCGACGCTCGTAGCCTCCGGAAGGGCAAAGAGCGGCATCATGGTCGACGCAGTCGGCGTCGCATCTGCCATTGTGGCGAATAAAGTGCCCGGGATCCGGGCCGTATCGGCTTCGAACGAATTCACTGCCCGAAGCAGCCGGGAACACAACGACGCCAATGTATTGACGTTGGGCGGACGTGTCCTTGGAGTCGAGGTTGCCAAGTCTCTTGTGAAGCTTTGGCTTGAAACATGGTTTGGAGGAGGACGGCATCAAGCACGCGTGAAGAAAATCACCGAGATTGAAGATCGACTTCGCGGGCCCCGGTAACCCATGCGACTCAGCATCACGGTGAAGGCAAATGCAAAGAAGAACGCAGTGATCCTTCGCGATAATGGGGGATTGCTTGTTATGGTTACTGCCCCGCCGGTCGAGGGGAAGGCGAACAGGAAAGTGATCGAGCAATTGGCGGCGTTTTTCAAAAAGCCGAAGAGTGCCATCTCCATTGTTTCAGGAAAGACAGGGAGATTCAAGATTGTGGAGATTCTATAGTCCTGCGTTATTCCTTTTCGTTCCCGTTCTTGTCGCGGCACAGATTCCGGTTCGCCGTGATTCGATAGCGCCCGGTGTCGTTCATCTCACCTACCAAACGGATACGCCGCACTCCATCAATGTCCTCTCCTTTGATCGTTCCCGAAGCAATCACGTTCTTGAGGCATATCGTCCCAAGGGTCTCGTTTCAACTTCAGTTCAGGTTAGAGAGAACGAAGGGGAGAATCATCTGGTAGTTGCAGCGGTGAATGGCGATTTCTTCAGTTTTGAAACCGGAATGCCTGTCGGAAATCAGGTGATGAACGGTGCATTTGTAACAGGGTCAGCGAGTGTGAGATCCCATATGGGAATCACAGGGAATTCGCGCCCTTTCATTGAACGGCTCTCATTCGCCGGAGTCGCGGCTTGGCGGGGACAAACAGTCGCCATCGACGGTGTGAATCAAAAGCGCGCCCGGGGAATGAACGTGCTGTATAATGTGCATGGGGGGAAGATGCTGCCGGCCGATTCACTCGGCGTCAGTATCAAGATGCGGCTGATCGAAGGATGGAAAGTTGCAGATACGGTGAGGACCATCGTTACAGGCCGTGGAGGGGATGTTCGAAGGTTTGATGGCCTTTCGGAAGCTCTGCTCGTCATTGACCCGGGGGTGGACACCGGAAGCAACCCGCAGGAAGGAGACACGATAAGACTTTTTTTGGGGTTCAAAGGAGATGAGAGACGATATACACAGGTGCTCGGCGGAGGCGGGAGGATTCTCGAAGAGGGAAGGATCGTTGGGGATGGTAACCAGGGGCAGGAGGGGATTCGTGCCAGGTTCTTCACGGATCGTCACCCGCGGACATTTGTTGGTTTCGACCTGGATACTGCCACGGTGTTCCTGTGTACCGTTGATGGAAGGCAGGCGTCGAGTGCCGGAATGAATTTCAGAGAAATGGGGGAGTTCCTGCTTCAGATTGGGGTCTGGAATGCCGTCAATCTCGATGGTGGCGGGTCGACAACTATGGTCGTGCGCTATACCGTTGTGAATTCTCCTTCCGACTCCACGGGTGAACGGCCCGTTGCCAACAGCCTGCATTTGATATTGAAGGAAATGACCGATCACAATCACGAGAAGAGCCATGAGAACTGATGTAGCAAAACGATCGAAAAAGGCCGGATTGCCGCCCGGGACTCTCCTTCACGTAGGGGAACGCCGGGCCGAGCAGGTGAAAGTGTCGGTGATTGAGTACGACAAGGGCTGGTTTACAGCAAAGGGGATTACTGCGCCGGGGCTTCCTCTTGAGAGCAAACGAAAAGCGGCCGTCCGATGGATCGATGTTGAGGGACTCCACCAAGTTGACATTATCCGGAACCTTGGGATACGTCACTCAATCCATGCACTGGTTCAGGAAGATATTCTCCAGACCGCCCAACGCCCGAAAATCGAGGATTATGGAGATCACGTTTTTGTCGTTTTGAAAATGCTCCGATATAATCAGAAAACGCTGGCGGTTGAGTCTGAGCAGGTCTCCATTGTTTTGAGGAAGAACATTGTTCTCACCTTTCAGGAAGGGTTCGAAGGGGATGTGTTTGATTCCATCCGCCATCGTATTCGAAATGATCGCGGTTTGATCCGATCGCTTGGCCCGGACTATCTCGTCTACAGTCTCATGGATGCCATTGTCGACCAGTACTTTGTCATACTCGAAGAGCTGGGAGAGAGAATCGAGCTTGCCGAAAAACAGATCATTGAAAATCCCACGACGAAAGTGCTCCAGGAAGTGCAGCGTCTCAAGCATGAGCTCCTTTTCGTGCGGAAATCAATATGGTCTTTACGTGAAGTCGTTGCCCAGCTTGAACGGGGGGATTCGTCACTTATTCGAAGGCAAACGATTGCCTACCTGCGTGATCTTCACGATCATGTGATAACAACCATGGAGACGCTGGAGGGCTATCGTGAGACGCTGTCGGGGCTCGTCGATCTGGCAATGTCGAGCATGAGCAACAGGATGAACGAGGTAATGAAAACGCTCACGGTGATTGCAACCATCTTCATCCCCCTGACGTTTATCGCGGGTGTGTACGGAATGAACTTTGACGCGGCACTAAGTCCCTGGAACATGCCTGAGCTCAAGTGGCGGTTCGGTTATCCTGCCATACTGATCGTCATGGGCCTCGTGTCCCTGACAATGTTGATGTATTTCAGGCGAAAGAAATGGTTCTAGCGAAAGGGAACACTCATATGACAAAGCGGGTCTTTTTGTTGAGCTTCATCATGGTCGGAGCAGCTTCATTATTTGCTCAGGAGCCGAGGAATCCCCTTCCCAGCCTGCGTGAACAGGCCAAAGCACACCAGGAATGGCTGAAGGCCAGGTTGGAGAACGTGCTTCCGGGCCTCATGCGTGAGCACGGGGTTCATATGTGGGTGATTCCGATGCGGGAATATAATGAAGACCCGGTGTTTTCGTCGCTCGTATCTGCAACAACGTTTGCTGCGAGGCGGCGAACGATTTACGTGTTCTTCGATCAGGGTGCCGAGAAAGGGATCGAACGTTTGGCTCTCGGCGGCAGTTCCCAGGGAGGGCTTTATACTGCTTATCGTGACACGACTCTTCAAAACGCGGAGTTGTGGGGAAAAGAGCAGTGGAAACTTCTGAGAAAAGTCGTCGAGGAGAGGAATCCAAGAACGATCGCCGTGAACATTTCTCAAACGCATGCATTTTCGGATGGCCTCTCGGTCGGCGAATGGGAACAGCTTCAAGAGGCACTTGGGCCGGATTACTTTCGAAGAGTCATTCGCGCGGAAAGACTTGCGCTGGATTTTATTGCGGTTCGGGTTCCCGCGATGATGCCTGTCTACGAGGAGATGATGAAGACGGTACATTCGATCATCGGAGAGGCGTTTTCCAGTAAGGTGATTGTCCCCGGAAAAACCAGGACAGACGATGTCGTCTGGTGGATGAGGCAGCGAACTCATGAGTTGGGATTTGGGACGTGGTTCCAGCCAAGCGTCGATATCCAGCGACGAGGGACAGATCTCTCAAGGGAATCCAGTCCGGTCATTGAGAGGGGCGATGTGCTGCACTGCGACTATGGCCTTACCCTGATGCGACTCCATACGGATACGCAGCACATGGGATATGTATTGCGGGAGGGGGAAGAGACCGTGCCGGCAGGCCTCATGCAGGCACTCAAAATCAGTAATCGTTTGCAGGATCTGGTTCTGGAGAATATGAAGGTCGGAATACCGGGAAATGACGTTTTGCGATCAACTCTGGAGCAGATGAAGAGGGAGGGAATTGATGGCACTGTTTACACACATCCCATCGGCGAGAATGGCCACGGGGCGGGGCCGCTCATAGGGCTTTGGGACAGGCAACAGGGTGTTCCCGGGAGGGGTGATGTGCCGGTCCTGGCAAATACGTGGTTCTCCATTGAATTACAGGCGACTACGAGTGTTCCTGAATGGAATGGCCAGAAAGTACGGTCCGCTCAGGAAGAGGATGTTGAAGTCACTGCGGACGGCAAAGTCCGGTGGATCCACGAGAGACAGACGAGATTCCACGTCATAAGGTAAGCCGAAAAAACGATGTCAATTTGGCAGACGGTATGTCAGCAGGAGGCCATGCGATCTTGAGTTCCAGCCCTTGAACGTGGAGCTTGTACGCAACAAAAACACCTGAAATTTGCAGAAATTCGAAGCATCTCCCCATCCGCTCCATTCACCCCTTGACAGTTGTTCCTGAAATCTTATCTTTGTAACCAGCTTTTCGAGTAACCTGTTCATTTTTTGTAGATTGCGCCGAATGCTTCAGGTTATCACTTATTCCTCCCGCTGTTCAGTATCATTAATGAATAGAATGGAGGTTCGATGAGCTCTAGATCAAAAGGAGACACATTGTTAAGAGTATCACAGTTTATTGTGGGTGGGGCGTTCCTGATAGTTGGGTGCACAAACCCCAATCCGGGCTTGAATTTTGCGTCCAGAAACAACCCGGAAACGGGTATGGCATCTACCCTGGAACGGTCCCAAAACAAGGAAGATTTGGACCGCCAGACCACCAGGTCTGTAGGCCTCTATGGCGGAATCATTCAGAAATACGCCCATCATTACCAGGTGGATTGGCGGCTTGTTCTGGCCGTTATGAAGCAGGAATCAAGTTTCCGGCCAAGGGCAGTCAGTCATAAGGGGGCATATGGCCTCATGCAAATCATGCCTCTGACGGCCGCTGAAGTCACTCAGAAGCTGGGTGTTCGCAACGCAAAGACACCCTACAACAACATCAAGACGGGCATCTTCCACCTGAAGTCTCTATATCGTTATTTTGAGAACTCACGCGGAGATGAGCGAATCAAGTTGACCCTTGCAGCCTACAACGCCGGCTTGAATCGTGTGAGGGATGCACAGGACATAGCCAGGTTTCTCGGTGAGGATGCCGACACATGGAAAGGAGTGCTGGAAGGCCTCCCGTTGCTCTCAAAGCGATATCAAACGCTTCACAAGAAGATATGGGAAGACGGTTCTCCTCGGGCCGGTTATTTCCGGGACGTCCGGCAAACACGCAACTACGTCGATAACATCATGCAGTTCTATGATGAGTATCAACTAGCCCTTCAGTGACATGTCACGATGGGCCTGCGCATCGATTTCTCTCATCATTCTAACGGTTTCCGTCAGGGCTCAGGAAGCAGAGAATCCCGATGTCCGGATCTTTCGCGGCATCAACAATCTTCAAAATCCATCGACTGACGGTTTCTTCGAATATCTTGATCATACGTCACTCCCCACGTTTGGAGCCATTCCCGTGGGGTTTGCTGTTATAGGGGTGGCCACCGGAGATCGGGCCGTTTTCGAAGTTGGCCTCTTGTCATTCACGGCGCAGGTCACGTCGCTGGGATTAACGGTGGGAATCAAGGAACTCTTCGGGCGTCCGCGTCCGTTTGAAACGCTCTCCGATGTTCGTGTCAAGCATCGATGGTCGGCCGGCGGCTACTCATTTCCCTCCGGTCACACATCGCAGGCATTTGCCATTGCGACAATTTTTTCTCTCAAGTTTCACAAGGCATCGGTCATCGTCCCATCGGTTCTCTGGGCCACTGCAATTGGATATGGAAGGATCTTCCTGGGAGTTCATTATCCAACCGACGTTCTGGGTGGGGCTGTCATTGGGGTTGTGAGCGGATTCGCCGCGTGGAGTCTGCGCAATGAGGCAGACGAAATCGCTGCCAGGGCGATTGCGGAGCAACGGATAGGTGAAGCAGGCGTTCCCCGGGCGGAATTAGTGAGAATCCAGATTCCGTTATAACACTGGGATCATTGCGGTTGATTCTCCCTGAGGATTTGGGTACATTTTTCCTATGGAATCGTATCAACAACACTTTCGCGCCCCCGAGCTTTTTGGGGATTTCTGGCTCAATTCTGAGCCGGTTTCCGTGCGCGATTTACGCGGGAGTGTCCTTCTGGTCGATTTTTGGGACTATTCGTCCGTCCATTGCATCAGGGCGCTTCCTTATGTAAAGGACTGGGAGCGGAAATATCGCGAGTATGGATTGCTGGTTGTCGGCGTTCATACTCCCGAGTTCGCATTTGGCAAGGATGAGCACAACGTTCGCAGGGCCCTCCAGGATTTTGACATAGCGTATCCGGTCGTCGGAGACAATGAGGCGAGGATTTGGAGCTCGTTTGGAAGCCGAAACTGGCCCTCAAAATACCTTGTTGACAAAGACGGCTTCATCCGTTACATGCATCAGGGTGAAGGCAGCTATGATCAATTTGAGCGTGCCATTCAGTTCCTTGTTACCGAAGCCGGAATGAGAGGCGAACTTCCTGACTTGACGAGCCCAGTCCGGGAGACGGACGTTCAGGGGGCGATTTGTTATCGGACCACCGGTGAAGTTCGAACCGGATACCTCCGCGGTGCTCTTGGCAACACAGAGGGATACAGCCCTGAATCGACACTGGAATTCGTTGATCAGGAAATGTATCTCCCGGGACGGTTCTACTTGAACGGGAAATGGACCTGTGAGAAGGAAAGCGTTCGCTATGCCGGAAGTTCCAGGGAGGAAGGTACGGTCAGCGTTCGATACGAAGCTTCGGAGGTTAATGTCGTTCTCGGACTCGAACGGGGGAAGAAATGCAAGGTTCTGGTCCAACAGGACGGGAAATGGCTCGGAAAGGACAATCGGGGGAGTGACGTGACGGTGGGAAAGGACGGTTCGACATATGTGACAATCGACCGGTCCAGAATGTTCAATGTTATCAGGAATGGTCAGTTCGGCGAGCATGCAGTACGACTTTCCACAGATACGAGTGACCTTCGGCTGTTTAACTTTTCCTTTGTAAGTTCGGTGATCCCGGACGTTGTCAGTGCCCCCATTGGGATGAATTGATGAGGTGCGTCCGTGTTCACGAACATGGCGGTTTGGAAAAACTCCTCATAGAGGAAGTCCCCCCTCCCAAAATCTCAAGTTCCGAGGTTCTTGTTCGCGTCAAAGCGACTTCGCTGAATCACCTTGACCTTTGGGTCCGCAAAGGCATCCCGGGCGTCAAATTCCCTCTCCCGATCATTCCCGGTGTTGACGCAGCAGGCATTGTCGCCAAAGCGGGAGATGCCGTGACGCACGTTGCACCCGGCGACCGTGTCGTTGTGGCCCAGGGCATTTCCTGCGGGCATTGCATGTGGTGCCTCAACGGACACGACAACTTATGCAAGGACTATCGCCTGATCGGGGAGCACCGCGACGGCGCGGATGCAGAGTTCCTGAGTGTTCCGGGCCGGAATGTGCTCAAACTGAGCGACGCCATTTCATTCGAGCAGGCCGCCGCCGGGGCTTTGGTGTTCCTCACCGCCTGGCAAATGCTCGTTGACAAAGCACGGGTGCAGCCCGGTGAAGATGTCCTGGTGATGGGAGCGAGCAGCGGTGTCGGGAGCGCCGGTCTTCAAATCGCGCGCCTCTTTGGGGCCCGCGTCATTGCGGTCACAAGCTCGGAGCAGAAGGCAGAACATGCTCGCACACTCGGCGCACATGAGGTCATCATTCATACGAAAGAACGGATCGTTGAGCGGGTGAGAGCACTGACCGCAAAGCGGGGGGTCGATGTCGTGTTCGAACATGTGGGATCCAGCGTGTGGGATGCTTGCATCAAGAGTCTCTCCAAAGGCGGCCGGTTGGTGACATGCGGTGCGACATCGGGCCATGCCGCCACCACGGATCTCAGGTATGTCTTCTACAAACAGCTTCAAATCCTCGGCTCCACCATGGGACGTAAGGGGAATCTTGTCACGATTCTGAAATTCTTTGAACAAGGGAAACTCAATCCGGTCATTGACCGGGTCATTCCACTTGATCAGGTTCGCGAAGGCCATCGCTTGCTTGAGGAAGGGGCACAGTTCGGCAAGATTGTCATGATTCCTTAATTGGCTCCAGAGGTGCTGTCCTAAGTTGGTGATAGCTTTTATCGCAGAGACCTGCCCGCGTTTGAGTACCGAAGGAGGCGGGGCGGAGGACGCGGAGACACGCAGAGAGAGCATCGATTTGTGAGTTATCTCCGCGATCCTCCGCGCTCTCCCCGCCAGACCGCATGGCGGGCTGGTGCGGCTCTGCGTTGTAAGCCAAGAATGTAGCCTAAAACAATACTCGCCCCGCAGCCCCTTCTGCACTTTTCTTCAATATTTATTTACCTTCCCTGTTGTTGTCTTCAACGATATCTCTTCTATTACGAGGAGAACTATTCATGCGATGCGACCGGTGTGGAAATGAATATCCCTCGAGATATTATTTCAGAACGAAGAAAATCTGTGAAAAGTGTTTTCAGAAAAGGAGTCCAGAAGAGCAGAAGCGGGCTCTCCAACCGTCCGGGCTTGGTTGGCCGGAATGCAATTCCGGCTTGAGGTTCCAGTCGGAATACCCGCCTGCGTCTGAGAAACGACTTCCGCCAAAAAACACGGCGGACCCCGTCAACGCCACGGGGCAAGCAGGTCGGCGGGCACGTCATTTCGACCTGCAAATCGGAAGACTTATGCCTGTCTGCAGAGCAAATCCCGGCTTCTCGGTGGTCACAATACCTAGCTCCTCATCACCAGCCTGCTCAAATAGGCATTTGAAAGGGATAACGCCATGAGCTTGTTCGTACGATGTATGCTTGCAATGGTTCTCCTCCTTCCGCTCTCCGGTTGGGCCCAGTTCCCCTTTCAGAATCCTGATTTGCCGGTTGAGAAACGGATCGCCGACCTGGTGGGACGTCTGACCCTAGAGGAGAAGGTGAAGCAGATGCTCTACAATGCCCCGGCCATTGAACGTCTGGGAATTCCGGCCTACAACTGGTGGGGTGAAGCCCTTCATGGTGTGGCGCGAGCCGGAAAGGCCACGGTGTTTCCCCAGGCAATTGGCCTTGCCGCGACCTGGGATTCCGATCTGATGTTCCGCGTTGCCACGGTTATCTCCGACGAAGCAAGGGCCAAATACCGCCGGTCGCTCCGAAAAGGATGGACGGAAATCTATGAAGGCCTTACGTTCTGGTCTCCCAACATCAACATTTTCCGCGATCCCCGCTGGGGCCGGGGGATGGAAACCTACGGTGAAGATCCATATCTCACGGGGCGGCTGGCGGTGGAATTCGTGAAGGGAATGCAGGGAAATGACCCTCGGTATTTCAAGACGATCGCCACTCCAAAGCACTTTGCAGTTCACAGCGGGCCCGAGCCGATCCGTCACGTCTTTGACGCACTGGTAGATGATCGTGACCTTCTCGAGACGTATCTTCCCGCGTTCAGAGCAACGGTTGTCGAGGCGCATGCCCAGTCGGTGATGTGTGCCTACAACCGCTTTCGCGGCGATCCGTGTTGCGGAAGCAGCGAGCTCA
>Ga0209641_10002543_pt1 | contig 15622 bp, 14 predicted proteins | sample RifCSP16_1_FD_184022 | JGI IMG/M metagenome (GOLD analysis project Ga0209641, IMG submission 184022) | Soil microbial communities from Rifle, Colorado - Rifle CSP2_sed 16_1 (SPAdes) (version 2) | ecosystem: Environmental > Terrestrial > Deep subsurface > Rock core/Sediment | place: Rifle...
GTCATATCCAATCCAGGTGTATTACAGAAAAAAGAAAACCCAAGCTTGGCAACTTTGTGCAGCCGAGCAAGAGAAAATACTCTCTGAATATCTTCTTCTGTAAATTTTTTTCCCATCTGCTTAAGAGATTGATTCGTTATTGCATCAAGAAAAAAACAAAATGTTCACAGCTATTATTCACCTTTAAATGAATCTTTAAGCAAAAATACCTTTGTATACAACCAAGGATATTCTTTTATGTAGAATTCTAATATACGAACAAAATTGTAAATATTAATAGTATCGTCTTCTGCAACATGGAACGGTTTTTCGATTATCAACCTGAATGTAAAAAAGTCCTCATCCCGGATCAGAAAAGTAGGAAGTACTGTCGCACTTGTTCTACGGGCAATCTGAAACACACCAGGTGAAAATGAAAAAATTGTCCCTAGGAAAGGAACGTTGAACCACTTTGTACCTTCGCGTCCATCTGCTGCTACGAGTAATACTTCATTTTTTTCTAAACATCTGTAAGCAGACCTCAGGGATTTATCGACATAATGAAACGTTACTGGCAGTTTTTCACGATAACCTATTCTAAGTTGAAATGCCTTTCTGCGAATAATACCAGGTATTGCCCCAATCCATCCACCTATAGCAGGAGGTTCCCAGCGACTCCCAATTTGATTCATAGGGTAACCTTTGTGGCCCATGGCGGGCATGAGGAACTCTTCATTACAAAAGTGCCCGTGCATAAGGATTACCCCTTTACCAAGTCGAAGGGAAGTATCTATGTGCTCAATGCCCTCATACCTTACTACGTTATCAATAGTATCTTTCGTTAGCATGGGGTAATAAAAAATATCAATCGCACTAAAGGCCTTTTCTTCAAATGTTTTTTTTACAAAACTACGAATTTCCCTATCAGATTTTATACTGAAAAATCTTTTCAGTCCCTCTTCTATCTTGCATCTTGTTCCCGGGAAAAGAAAATAAGAGACACAACCAATATGTTTTGCACAAGCATAACTTATATTTCTAGGCAAGCATTGAATAAAATACCTGCATGGATACCAATACATCCACCTGAATATTTCTTGTATAAATACTTTGATCTTTTCCATTACGTGAACGATAGCAAGGATAATGAAAATATGAATTATCCTTTTCCAATTATTTTCTACTTTGAATCTAAAAATGTACTTAATTTACTTCTCTTAAGAAACCAATTTCTTAAGGTCTCTCTTGTGGTAGAGATATCCCACGAAAAATAAGCCACTAGGTAAAATAGAGTAGTAATTAATGCATTTGTTATATCAAGTAGTAGCGAATTAGTAGCACTCAAAGGAGATAACCATAGGTAGAGAATCATTAATGATACACTCGAAAAGATTTTTACGATAGTACGCTTGCCAATTTTTACCGGTATAAACCAGATGAGTGAAAAGTATAAAAATACACAGAGACAAAAAAAAGCCAATGTTATGGCAACACTTGCGCCAATATGACCAAAAAACGGAACAAATATTAACCCCAAAATGAGATTTACAATGAAACAAAATACCCATCCATAAACAATCCAAGTCTGTTTTTCTATCGATATTAGCAGTGTTTCAAAAAAATAACATAGCATAACAAAAATTGAATACGTCGTTAAGGTTTTAAATGAGAGAACAGCTTGCATATATTTATCCCCGTAAATAATGTGTATTATATTAGGGGCATAATAGAAACCCAGTACCGTTATGGGAAAACCAACAATGAGTAAGAGTGTTAACAATTTTTCTATCAAATCTCTGTTTATTTCTTTTGTAATAGATATTTCCCTTGATAGCATAGGGGTGAACGCAGATGTTATTGCCTGAGGTAAAATGTACATCTGCATAATGATACTAAGGGAAATTTGGAAAAATGCCACGTCTTTCAGGGTTGAGAATGCTTTGAGTATAAAAACATCCATCCTTAAGCACATAAAGGTCAGGATGGTGGAAAATGTAATAAGATACGACTCTTTTATAAACTCTTTCCAATGATTACTTCTGACATGTAACGTTGATCGTTTGCGAGGGCATATTTTCCTGAATAACAAAAAGGCTGTTGTTGTTTTGAAAAGGTTTCCAGCTACCAAAGCAAAAAAAATAGAAACAAAACCCAGATCAAAATAAACAGCCAAGACTGTAGCTCCCAACGTAATAATCTTGGTAATTACTGTTACAATGGTATTATATTCCATCCTTTCATACGCTTTGAATACAATCATGTAAGTCATTCCCTGATACGAAAGAAACTCAGACGCAATAAATATTCCTGTAGCTATTAAAGAAATCCGATCAAACCGCATAAAAAACAGAACTATGGAAAGAATGAATAGTACTCCAATAAACATTATGTTTCTCGCAGTATTAGCTTCCCGTAAATACTCATCAGTATTTTCCATATTCCTTGAAATATTGCGCACCAGTATTCTCTCTAATCCGACGAAACTCCCCATCAACAAAAGTCCTGCCGTTGTAACAATAAATATATATTGACCTACTTGTTCAACGCTTAAATATCTTGCAATTATAGCAATAGTTGCTATTGAGACAAGTATTTCTATACCTCTCTCTGCTGAGACAAAGAGTGTATTTTTAGCAACTCGTAATAATCCGTTTTTCATATCATTTGTTTATTAGACTTTATCGCATGAAAAGTAGAAATTGTTACAATAAAATCATTATACCCTAAATACTGCAAACAAGGCGAAGCCTTGTTGCAGTATCAGGCGAAAAAAGGTAGAATCTCCAGGGTATTTGAGGATTTAAAACAATGGGCTATCCGCTTGACTCCGGTAGCACCAATATGGCTGCTAGTAATGTTGTAATTTAACACTACTAACCACAAGATATTGTATGTACCTGAGTCAAGCGGATAGCCCAGTAAAACAATTTCAAGGAGGTTCACCTTTTCAATGAAGACTATACCACAAAAAGACAGCAGAATACAACCGAAAATCAAGACGGAGATGCGTGGGAAGGGATTTACTGTGCATGCGGGGCTTTTGCCGGTATTGAACTTCATGGGGAAGTTACTGTTCAGGAAAGTGGTAGGAGCGGCGGTACGCAAGGAGCGAGGGGCAAATCCGAAGTATGAGTTTGTCGATGCGGTACAAATAATAGTAACCGGGTTGATAGCGGGAGCGACTTCAATGGTGCAGGTGGTAAAGGGATGGGCGGACGAACTGCTCCAGAAGATGGCTGGGTGTGATAAGTTCCCATGTTACGCTTGGGCGCATTATAAAGGAGGTAAGCCAGAGAGATGTTGTAGAGATGACCGACATGATGCATCGGTCCAGGGGAAAGGTATGGAAGCGTATAATAAGGAGGATCAGGAGTGCGCTGGATGTCCTGTGGGTCGATGTTGACTCAACGGTGGATGGGGGGTGTGTGTACGGGAATCAGGAAGGGGTAGAAGTCGTATCATCCGTTGATGGCGTTTGTATCAGAGACAAAGGAAGTACTGCATAGCTGGTTTCGATGCGGGGGTGCATACAGCGGCAATGGGATAGTGGAGTTTATGAAGGAGTGCATGGCGTATGTACGGAAGGGATCGAAGGTAATATTTTGTGGAGACAGCGGTTTTTTTGATGGGTCATTGTTAGACTTGAATCGGTGTCATCGGGGTCTCTGATTAAGGTAAAGATGAAAAATCTGATTGCAGTGCTTGAGGGACAGGAGTGGGAGCTGGTGAAGGGGTCTCCGGGTGAGAACAAGCGGGCTTTCAGTATCAATGCGCCGTATGGAGTCGTGAGCGCCGTTTTGTGGCGGTGAGACAATTGGCCAGGATAGAGCGGGGGCTATTTGATATACCGGCATATGAGTATTTTTGTTATGTAACGACCGAACCTTTAAGTCCGATGGAAGCGCATCGTTGTTATGGGGAGAGGGCGACCTGTGAGACGTGGATAGAAGAGTGTACGAGCCAGATGAAGGCAGGTCATTTGCGGACGTCTGAGTTTTTAGCCAATGCCGCCTTATTCCAATGTGAGGCGCTCTCTTACAATCTTCTGAAATGGATGGCACTGCTTACGGGAGGAGCAATTAAACACTGAGAGATAAAGGCCATGCGGGTTGTGGTTAATTCGGGTAGCAGGGAAATTAATGAGAAGTGGAAGGCAGTGGATTTTAAAATTGCCAGAGAAATTTCTCCATCAGGAAGAATGGCAGGCGTGGGAACACATGTCGCTCACGGTTACCTTTAGATAAGTAACCGTCTCAGCCTTTAGTTAAGATGTATTTGGCGTTTATAACAGAAATCAGGAGAGAAGGTACGTCCACATATTGGTTTTTGACCGTTAGTAGACCTTTCCTTAAGGATGTGACGAATAGATTTCAAAACCAAGATGACACTCCATAGCTAAAGACTGTACTTTTATTATCGTTTTTATGCATCTTTTACACTTTCTACAGGTCATTTTTTGTCTTCTAAAAAGCCGATTGCAGAATTTAGTTTTTATTCATTTGCATTTTGTTTTCGGTTGTAATCTTATACTTTTTGTGTTATATTTCTTCATCAAAAAGATGAACGTCTTTTTATATTAATTATTTTAAGTGATTATAAACTATTTTCTTGACATTACCATATATTATATATTCAGTGTTTTCACTGTCAATTGCTATGGAATTCAAGAGAATAGTTTATAATCACTTTGTTTTATGGGGAAAATAAAATTTGGCCTATTCTTTTTTTCTAATTGGTATTTTTATTTTATTAATATTGCTCATTTCCATTTTTCTTGTTTGCAAGTTCAAATGGGGAATATATTTTTTGGCATTTATTGTACCATTTGCGGCAGATCACATTGGCCTGCATGTTAAAAGTACTTGGAGTAATAAAATGGCAGACATAATACCTGTTTTCACAATCATCTCTCCTGTTATTCTTATAGGCTTAATCTTTCAAAAATTAACAGGGTTACATAATTGGAGAGTAAACAACCTAATAATTAGATTGTTGTTCTTGTTTTTATGCTGGGCAGCAATAACATTATTTTGGGCATTTAATTTTGAGCACAATTTACTACAGTTATTTATCCTTACAAATAATTTTCTCATCTTTTATTTGCTGTTAAATTCTATTGATAACGTGAATTTTCAAAAAAATTTAATGTGGTGCTGGATTATGTTTGGGGTATTGGCTATGGTGGGTGTTTTTGTAGCAGCTTTATTTGACTTTAAAAAAATATATAGTATTGAAATTGGGGAATGGTTAACCTTTAAGTTTATCTTATTCGGTTGTCCTAATCGGCCACTAAGTGTTGCAAATCCGAACGAAACATCTTTTATATTAAACTTGACCACGTGCGTAGCTATAGGTATGTTACTCACCGAAGATAGTTTTAATAAAAAAGTATTACTTTTTATGATTGTAATACTTATGATATTTGCCAATATTATAACTTTGTCTAAAGGCGGATTATTTGGTATGCTTGCAATGTTATATTTCTTATTGTTTTTTATACAGAAATTTAGAAGAAATTTAGTTAGAAATTTTATTTTAATGCATCTCCTTTTAATTTTATTCTTAGTATTTCAAATAACAACTACCCTTGAGAGTCTACCTCCTAGGCTTGTGTCGAGCACCGAGTCATCTTCTCTGAAATCAAGGATAAAAGACTTCTATAAACCATGTATGAAAAGACTTATGGAAAGTAATTTGTTTAAAGGAATGGGTGTGGGTACTGCAAAAGACTATCTAACTCCTAAAGCTGGTGGCGCTCCGCATGCCCATAGTATTTATTTTTCCACATTATTTGACTTTGGAATTGTTGGATTCGCAATAGCTTCTGTTATTTTTATTATCTTTCTGAAAGACTTTCTTAACATATTGAAATTCCCGCAAACAAAACTCCATGTAATGTTTCTCTGTTGTTGTGGCGGCTTAGTAGCTATATTTGTTCATGGTGCTATTGACTTTGAATATAATACCCCTGAAATTTGGTTCTTTTTTGGGCTAACTGTTGTAACTCTTAATTTGGCCAAACATGAGTTGAATTACCTCCAATCTATAGTAAACGCAAAAAATAAGTTGACATACAATCCTTTATTTTCTGAGTATAATTACTAATTTAAGCCTATTTATTTTTGTTGATTATTAAAGAGGAAAATGTTTTCTCTGACATAAAACAAAATTTATGATCACTGCAATCCTTAATTTTTCCACAGAAAGGAAAAAGTTCTTTCTTTCCTATCTCTTTTTTCTGGCATTATCTATACGACTATGTATCGTGTTCTTATATTCCATTCTACCAATTTCAAAAATAGAAATTAACGCTGACTATGAATATGGTATAATCGCAAGGGCTATTGCGGATGGGAAAGGATATTCCTATCCGATTGTAGAATTTGATAGTAATTTTGCTCCCAAGAATATTATTGGTTACAGACCTTCGGCAAATCAACTCCCCTTTTTCCCATATTTTTTATCGATCTTCTATTCTTTCTCAAGGGGACCGATCGCATTTTTCCTTATCAGAGTCATTCATGCTATTTTTTCAGCGTTGACATGTATTATTATATATCTCATAGCTTTGAGGCTTGTTCAGTATAAAACAGCGTTCATACTAGGGATACTTAGCGCCTTTTATCCATTGTTTATTATAATAATAATTAGAATTGTCCCTGAAACCTTTTTCACATTTTGGCTATCCTTCACTATACTTTATTTATTAATTCTAAAGGATTTCCCTTCTATTAAAAATATTGCCATTACCGGATTACTTATGGGAGTTACCGTGCTAAATAATAATGTAATAACTTCTTTTTTCCCACTTATTGGTATTTGGTTATTAATGAATTTAAAAATGGCATTCTGGAATAAATTATGGAAAGTTTCCCTTGTTTTTTCTATCTCAATACTTGTTATTACCCCTTGGCTCATAAGAAATTTCCTGATATTTAATAAGTTCCCTTTATTAAAATCAACAACAGGATTTAACTTATGGATTGGTAATAACCCATCAGGAACTGGCACCTTTTTCACAGAAAACAAGGAGGAAATAAATCCTGTTATTTTCAAGAAATTTCCTGACGTATTCAAATTATCCGAAGTAGAACAAGATTCTATTTATTACAAAGACGCAATCCATTATATAAGAACAAATCCTTTCCATTATATTAAATTAATTGCAAAAAGATTTTATTATTTTTGGTGGTTTCCTTCGGATGAGTTGGTTACAAAAAGTGCCCGTTCCTACAAAAAAATATTAGCTATTCCATATATGGTAATTTTAATATTTGGTATTGCAGGTATTTTCAATGCAATGAGAAGTAATTGGAAAGAATATTTTTTATTAGTTTCTTTGATGCTTTCCATCTCATTTGTTTATGCCCTGTTTATAGTAGGACACATGAGATATCGGACACCTATAGAACCATACATGTTATTATTCGCATCTCAGGCAATTTTTATCTTCCTAAGAAAATTAGCAAACATGTATATAAGTTTTGTAAAAATGTAAAACAAAGAAGTCTAACTTAACTTTTTAAACATATCGAGGTTAATATATCTGTGGAAAAATATGTATATTGTATCTGTGTTTTTTTTACATTATGTGTTATTTGTTGTGGACAGGAGGGAAGAATGCCACCTTCCGATTATAGAATCACACCACAAGAAATCTCAAATGTGTTAGATCAAGTAAAATCTAACCCTACAACAATGGATACCTTTTACAAACGATTGGAAGTGATGGATGTGTGGATAATGTTGTTAATTAAATCAGGAAAGATTGATGAAGTAGCAAAATTAGCGCCCCCCGATACGATTCCAAAAATTTTTGAACTAAAAAGGACAGGTAAAAATAATGTGGCATATCAAAAACTAGATACGTTATATTTAGAACTGGAAAAAATTGGTATCCCACAGGTAGCAGAGGACGTAATTTCACCATCAAAGGCAAAGAAACCCGTTGACCCTTTGTCTGAAGAAAATGCTGATAAAAAAGTTACTGATGTGCCTTATCGCGAGACTGCCGGTAAAAGTGTAGAGAAGCCATCTATTACAAAAAGTATTAAGGAAGTAACTGTTGATTGTAACATAACAGAAGGTGAAATTAGTCCGTACTTATTTGGAATAGTTCTGGGGCCGGGTTGTGATAAAGAAGAAATGGTGCTATTGAAAGATGCTGGTTTTAAGTTGCTTCTGGTATTGCTGCCTATAGGCGAAGGAGAGACAGATCCTTACACAATGGATGATTTAAAAAAAGATATGGAGATAATACTAAACGTAGGTGCATCTCCACTCTTTACAATTGCTCCCAATGCAATACCTAGAGATGAAAAAAGATACTTCAATCAGTTAAAAACCATTGTGTCATTTATCAACGATGAATGGGCAAAAAAGTATCCAAAAAAAGAATGGATTTTCCGCTTTGGAAACGAACCAGAGAATCCATTTTTTTGGAAGGACACACAGGAAGATTTCTTTAAAATGTATGCTACATGGGCAAGCGTAATAAAGAAAATAAACCCCAAGTTTATTGTGGGCGGGCCTGGGTTGGCAACTGGCTGCACACTCGAGGGGGCGACTGTTAATTGTTCTAAACTTAATACATGGACAACAAATTTTTTAACGTACATGGAAAAGGAAAATGTGCCTTTGGATTTTTTTTCCTTCCACGCATATAGTCCTCATATTTACATGTGGTTTAATCAACAGACAAAGGCATTGTATTCCGAATTAGCAAAACATCCTAAGTTAAGTCCTCTGTTTGGCATTCCAAGACTGGCAAATGATGAATGGAACATAACAGGAGGAAAGCCGTGGTCAGGAGTTTACAACCATGTATTTGATCAGGCATGGACTGCAGCACACCACATGTGCGCTTTAATAAGTATGATTAATGAAGGGCTTTGGCTTTCATGCAAACACGGCGGGGTATGTCGTATAAAACGGAATATACAGCAAGATATAGCAGGTAGAGGAATACCTCATCAGCCAAGGGGGATACCACCTTTACGAGAGGTGTTACCTAACCAGGCATTACCACCGCAACAAGAAGAACCTGATAAAGATATGGGAGATTTCTTGATGATTACAGAAGATGGGCTTCCCAAGCCTGTTTATTATGCGTTTAAGGGAATCAACCAACTCGCCAATCAAATAAAGTTAAAATTAATCGGTAACGATGGGATCAATTTTTCTGCAATTGCTGTTAAATCGAAAGATAATAATAAGATTATAGTTATGCTTGCTAATTATGATAGTTCCAAATGTCAGATGCTTATAAAAAGACATCCATATGACCCTGTAGATGAATATAAAAAAATATTAAAAAAATTATCCGTTACAAAGTTTGATATCTTCGATGGATATAAGCTTCTTTTAAGAAATCTTCCCTGGCAACAAAAAGACAAAATTATATTAAAGCGATATGAGGTAAGCGATGAACATAATCTCAATGAAGTTGAAAACACAACCTTGTCGATTACAGAAAGTAAAATTGAGTTACTTCATGATATTATTCTACCAGGCATCCAAATTATTACAATTGAAAAACAGGGGTAATGTAATACCTAAAATTGCGGTAGGACGCAGATAAACGCTGATTTACACTGATTTTTCAACAGAATGTATAATAACTGTCTCTCCATTGGGTGCGTTAACACAAAGAATTAAGTTGTTAATTATCTATACTTATGTGTGTTAATCTGTGTCCAATTGCAGAATTTGGGTAATATAATTTCAGAAGGTATTGATATATTCAGTTACTATAATATTGATCCTGTACCATTGTATGTATTAAACGTTTTGTATTCCACATTAGCTATGTATAAAAACACGATTGTCACAAGGCCGGATAAGCAAAAGGTTTTTCTTGCGACTTTTATATTAATAACTTGGTTCTTGTTTTTTAGTTGTGGTGCCACACAGTCAATAGGCACCGAACTCCAGGAAGAAGATTTCACAAGTTATACAATAGGCGTTGGAGATACATTAGGCATAACGGTGTATAGAAATAGTGACATCAATTGTTCCTCACAAGTAGACACCATGGGCAATATTTCGATTCCACTTGTGGGTGTTCTCAAGGCTGCCGGACTTACACCATATCAGTTACAAGATAAAATAATAGAAAACCTAAAGAAATATATCACAAAGCCTCAAATAACAGTTACCGTTTCTACGTACCAAAGTCAAAAGGTTACTATGATCGGCGAGGTGAACAGTCCCGGCCTATTAAATATTGAAAAACCCAAACCCATTTCATCACTAATTTCACTGGCTGGCGGATTTACAGAGAATGCAAACAAAGAAAATGTATATATCGTAAGAAAAACCCCTAACGGCTCACAACAAATTACAGTAAATATGAAAAAGGTACTTGAGGGTGTTGATGTAAAACAAAACATTTTAATACAAAAAAACGATACTATTTACGTTCCAAGGGATGAAAGGAGGGTAACGGTTTTAGGTGAAGTAAATAGCCCTGGTACTATAAGCATTAATGTAAGTCTTGGAATTTTAGAAGCAATCACAAAGGCAGGAAACTTCACTACTGAAGCAAATAAAAATAACATCATTATTATAGGAAAAGATGCTAAATCAAATGTTAAAATTGTAGATTATCAACAAATTCTAAATAAAAAAGATTTAAGTATGAACATTACACTCTGTGATGGTGATGTGATTTATGTACCTCATGAAAATAAACAAATTTTAATACTTGGAGAAATAAATAATCCAGGTATTATAAATAATGACCCTCCGCTAACTTTGTTAGAAGCAATTGCAAGAAAAGGTGGTATTACTGAAACTGGTAATAAAAGTAAGGTGTTTGTGATTCGTGGCGGTGTGGACAAGGCTAATATTACTACATATAATCTTAAAAAATTATTGAAGGAAGGAGATGTATCTCAAAACGTTTTACTTCAAAAGGGGGACATCGTGTATGTTCCTCCTACTTTTATTGCAAGTACAGAAAAAGTGCTTAACCATGTGAGAAGTATACTTTCCACAATATTATCTGCGGAAAGTGCTATTACCTTCTGGCCTCAGACACGACAGGTGCTTGAAACTGGAAAGAGTACTACATCTTCTTCTATTGTTGTAAGTCCGGGACAATAACATAATAAAGGCAAAGAGAGTGGAATTAAAAAAATACTGGCGTATATTCATTAGAAGAAGATTCCTGTTTTTCAGTATTTTTGGTCCCATAATATTTATTTCCCTCCTTTTGGGGTTTCTATCTGCACCTATTTATAAAGCAACGAGTAAGGTACTGATAAAAAACAGCGATAGTGCTACACTCATCTCATCCTTGCCTTCTGGTGCAGGTAAGATAAATTATATAAATATTGATAATGTGATGGGAAATATGTGCGAACTCATAGAGAATGAGGATTCTATTAATAAAGTTATTAAAGACCTGCACCTCACGATAAAAGGCAAACCTTATGCATATAAACAATTTCTAAATCCAAATATATTTAGTTTACTCAAAAATAAACGCGGTGTAAGAGTTAAAAAAATTTTTGATACTGAGGTATTTCAAATTACTGGATATTCACCCAATACAGATGAAGCAGAAAATATCTCTAATTCCATAGTTTCAAATTTTCAAAAGTTGAATAGGATAATCAATCGAAAAGAAGCAGGTGATATTGCATCAATATTGCAACGAGAGACTAAAAAAATAAAAGATAACATTGCTTTTTTTGAGAATGTAATAAAAGACTATCAAATTAAACATGAAGCAATCTCCCTTGAGGATAAGTCGAGTGAATTAGTTACTCAACTTGTTTCTCTTGAGTCATCCCTTGCCAAAATGTTGCCAGAAAAAGAAAGGGAACACCCGGATGTCCTTTCAACACTTCGTCAAATTACCCTACTAAGAAGTGAACTCCTAAAAATCCCAGAAATTGAGGTCAATCACAGCACAACAAGGAGAATTGCGGATAACATGGTGAGTATCTATAAGAGCTTGCTGAATGACCTCGAAAAAGCAAAGGTTCTCAAGGCAATGAACATAACTAATGTTTCCATTCTAGCGCGTGCCCAAATATCTCCCATACATAAGAAATATAACATTTATTTCCCCAAGAAAAAGTTAATGCTGCTTGTCGGTATCTTACTAGGAGGTTTGATAGGAATTTTTATCGTATTTTTCCGGGAATATCTGGATTCTACAATAAAAGACCCCGAAAATGTACATGAACTACTAGACCAGAAACTCCTGGGCGTGCTTCCAAAAACACGGCAACCCGTTTCCATGCAGTCTCTGTCTCCACAGTTCATGGGAAAGGTAGCAAACATCGTACTGAGTATAAAGTTTTTTACCAAGGGAACACTTCCTAAATTTCTTACGGTAACGAGCCATGGTAAAGGAGAGGGAAAAACGCTGTTGGCTTCCTACTTAGGGTATTTAATTGCTGAGGGCGGGCAAAAGACCTTACTAGTTGATCTCAGTACTACAGAAGGCTCTAGGGTGCATAATTTCTTTGATATTCCCCCTCCGGAGATTGGCTTAATTGATTGTATTCAGGCAGACAGAAACCTTGAAGATGCAGTAAAGAAATTAAAAGGAGATACTTTGTTTTTGCTTTCCGCTGGCAAGAATCTTTCTGGTGGAACAGGGATACCGGTAAATTCCAGGAAGATACAGGAGTTTTCAAGTACCCTTCAATCAAAGTATGACGTAATCATCTACGACACGCCATCGTTTTCGGATGGCCTTGAGTATCTACTGGCAATGTATGGCCTTGATAATATCATCATGGTGGTTGAGGCAGATAGATTCTCCGGGGAATTAATACACACAGAACTTGCATCACTCAAGAGCAAGGGCATAACTTCTCTGGGCACCGTGCTGAATAAATATCATTCCAAAACGTAAGTGACAAAACTATGCCCACCGACTTCTAGGAATCCGTAAAAACACCCCTTTGAAATTCCGGTTCTGTTTAAACCGTTCAAGGAAAAAGATTTTGTATTACAGAATTATAAACCGCAAAAAAAAGGTTGTTACCATAATTGCTGACTTATTGGGATATGCATTATTGACACCTGTAAACCTTTTCAAAAAAAGGAATATCCCATTAACAGATGTTAGACAAATCCTGGTCATTCGTACCGCTTATATCGGCGATGTGATCATGACACTACCAATTCTGAAACCTTTGAAGGAACTTTATCCTGATGCCAGGATAACCTTATTAACCAGTTCCAGCGCAAGGGACGTTTTACTTAACAATCCATATGTTGATGCAATTCTCACGTACGATGCTTTCTGGTTTTATCCTAAAGGTTTAAAAGAAGCAGGAAAAGATTATTTGAAATTTTTGAAGACTCTAAGGTCCAAAACGTATGATTTGGTAATAGAGGCAAGGGCTGATATACGGGATATCCTGTTGTTAGCCTATTTGAGCAAGAGCCGACATAAAGTAAGTTATAAGGTTGGTGGTGGAGGGTATATGCTTACTCATGTGGTGCCATTTAAAGAGGTAAAACATAGGATTAACTACCATCTGGATATCGTCAAATTTTTAGGTGGCAAAATCGACGAGATCGAATGGGGGATGTGCCTCGATTCCAAAGAACAAAATACAGCGGATTTGCTTCTCGTGCAGGAAGGGATTAATCGCGCAGATTTTTTGGTGGGTATTCATCCGGGAAGCCGGAAGGAATTAAAATCCTGGTTTCCTGATAGATTTGCAAAACTGGCTGATAGTATCATAACCGAATACGGGGCACAGGTTATATTTACCGGATTACCAGAGGAAAAGGAATTTATTGACAGGACAATAGTGAAGATGGACCATACAGCAATCAATCTTGCAGGAAAAACAGACCTCCGGATCCTTTCAGGTATCATAGAAAAATTGGACTTATTTATCTGCAATGACAGCGCCTCCCTCCACGTTGCTTCCGCTATGAAAACACCCACAGTAGCCATCTTTGGGCCTTCAAAGAGCAAGGAAACAGGACCGTTTGGGAATATTCACAAGGTTGTAGAAAAAGATTTCCCCTGTAGATTCAGTTGTGATGAGGATGTCTGCAAACACACAGTTTACAAAGAGTGTATGGAAAAAATACAGGTAAATGATGTCTTAGAAGCCGTAAGGAAGATCATCGGAGAATTGCGTAAAAAGATAAAATATCAAATTATATGAAAACTGTTTTCAAGTCTGTTAAATTCCTGGTATAATCCGTATTATTAAAGATTGGACAATTAATACCAGAGTGCACAATGAAAAGGACGACAAATATGAATACAATGTCTGTAAAATCAAATTTTGAAGAGATTTTAACAAAACCTGCCGAATCGGGATTCAGATTAGACATCATTCGGGCATATTCCAAAGACGACATTCGGAATGCATTGTTTCACACCTTGAAAAGATATAAAGACCTGCTACCTGCCTCAAAAACAGCAAAAATGTTTTTAAAACCCAATCTGAACAGCAACATGAACGCTCTGACGGGCAATACCACCGATCTCAGGATCATTGGTGCAGTCATTGAATTCCTTACGGAGAATGGATACAAAAACCTAACCATGGGTGAGGGCACGAATAGTGGTTTTTATAGAAATGGCATTAGCGTAATCTCCAGGCTGGGTATTGACAAATTGGGTGAGCATTACGGCATCAAGGTGGTCGATTTAAATTATTCTGAAAAGGTGGAGGTAACATTTGAAAATGGGATAACGTCAGGCGTTGCAAAGGAATGCCTGGACGCTGATTTTTTCATTAACCTACCAAAACTGAAGACACATTTTGAAGTGGGAATGAGTGTATGCCTGAAAAATATGATCGGTTGCCTCGTCGGACAGGAAAGCAAGAAAAAGACTCATAAGAGCCTGGCCAAAAATATCCTCAACATCAACAAGAAGATAAAACCACACCTTCATATCGTTGATGGACTCATTAGCATGGAAGGGCTTGGGCCTACACGGGGAACTCCCCTGTGCACAGGGCTTATTATCGTGGGCACCGATCCCTACCTTATTGATTTAACCTGCGCCAGAATCGCTAAATTTGACTATCAAAAGATAAAAACGTTAAAAGCCGCTGCGAATGAAGGAATACTTACAAACGATTATCATGAATTCGTCAAATCCTTAGATTTATCTGCAATCACCAGAAAATTCAAGGAACCAAAGGCAAACCCGCTCGTTTCTTTCATTCACAGCCCAAAACGTCAGCGATACTTTCTTACCGTTCGGAATACACCTTTTTTTAATTATTTGTGTTCTACAAAATTATTTGGTCACCTCCTTTTCCTGTCCGGACTCAGGCAAGATAATTTTATAAAAGAGGACATGGTCTTTAACGGTTTCACTTTTAACAAGACCTTGTGCAAGGATGGCTGTACGAAGTGCAGAGATTACTGCCCGACTGGACTACGGATTCCTGAAACACTTGAGAATCAGGACAATGGCTGCGTCGAATGTCTCTATTGCTTTTTGGTATGTCCCACAAAGGCTATTGGGTTTAAAGGAAAACTTGGCTTTGCAGCCGAACAGTTACGCCAATATGACGAAATCACAAGGAAGATAGTCTAGCTTTTCTTTTACAGTTGGGCGGGGATTTAGAGCATAAAACCCGCGTAAATACTGGGTTTTACTCTAAATAATCTCCAGAAGGTAGTGCCAATAATATGC
>Ga0209641_10002545_pt1 | contig 15619 bp, 15 predicted proteins | sample RifCSP16_1_FD_184022 | JGI IMG/M metagenome (GOLD analysis project Ga0209641, IMG submission 184022) | Soil microbial communities from Rifle, Colorado - Rifle CSP2_sed 16_1 (SPAdes) (version 2) | ecosystem: Environmental > Terrestrial > Deep subsurface > Rock core/Sediment | place: Rifle...
ATGAAATCTCCAAGGTTCGCGCGGTAACCCAGATGCCCCCTCATGTACCGTTGATGAAACGGCTGGAAATCGCTGATTATGAGGAGGGCAGTGACCCGGGCAACTTGCGTTGGTACCCGAAAGGTCGGTTGGTGAAGAGTCTGCTGGAGCAGTTCGTGACGTCTCAGATGGCGGCTTACGGAGCCATGGAAGTCGAGACACCCATCATGTATGACTACAACCATCCGAGCTTGGCAGACTACATGAATCGCTTCCCCGCACGCCAGTACGTGCTCAAATCCGAAGACAAGGAGCTCTTCCTCAGGTTCGCCGCGTGCTTCGGGCAGTTCCTGATGATGCATGATGCCCAGTTTAGTTATAAGCAGATGCCGCTGAAACTCTACGAGCTGACACGTTACAGTTTTCGTCGGGAGAAAAGCGGTGAAGTCTGCGGGTTAAGGCGGTTGCGGGCGTTCACGATGCCTGACTGCCACGCCTTCTGCACTGACCTGGAGCAGGCGAAAAAAGAATCCAAGACTCGGTTTAACTTGTCAGTCAGCGTCTTAGGCGACATCGGCTTATCAAAAGACGATTTCGAAGTAGCCATACGCTTCACACGGGACTTCTATGACGAGAACAAAGAGTTTATCGAGGAGTTGGCGCGTCTGTTCGGCAAGCCGTTGCTGGCGGAGATGTGGGCTGAACGCTTCTTCTACTTTAGGCTCAAATGGGACGCGAATTTCGTGGATAATCAGGACAAGGCGGCGGCGCTCTCCACCGACCAGATTGATGTGGAAAACGCGAAGCGGTACGAGATTACTTTCGTGGATGAGAAAGGCGAGAAACAGTATCCTTTGATACTGCACAATTCGCCTAGCGGCGCCATCGAACGATGCGTGTACGCGCTTCTGGAGAAGGCTTACATGGAACAGCAGAAAGGCAAATTGCCAATGCTTCCACTATGGCTTTCGCCCACGCAGGTCAGGCTAATCCCCATCTCCGAGCAGTTTTTAGCGAAAGTGGAAGAAATCGCTGCGGAAATGGAGGCGAACTGCATTCGCGTGGATGTTGATGACCGCGCATTGACCTTGCAAAAGCGCATTCGCGAGGCAGAGACCGACTGGGTTCCCTACATTATTGTGCTTGGGCAGAAAGAAATAGACTCAGGCGAACTGGCGGTCAGGGCTAGGGAAGCGCAAGGCAAAGTCGAAAACATGAAGCTAAAAGACTTGGTCACGAAGGTTCAGAGCTGCATCGAAGGCAAGCCATTCAAACCGCTACCGCTGCCGAGGAGCCTTTCGAAGCGACCCCAATTCCACGGGTAACTTTTCTATCATATTTTTCACCGTGTTCCACACTCCAAATTCTAAAGACGCATTCTACAGAATTACGTTACGATGGACCAAAGAACCTGCGTTCAAATCGCCTAATCCAGTTGGGCGCTCTCTTGTAAGCGAGAATCAATGCGCTTAGCAAGCCAAGTCCGATTGCGAAGAGGATTGGCAGAACCACATACACTATAACGGGTGCTCCTTCCACGATGGCTATGTAAGCTATGTAACTCCAAATGATGATGACCAGCGAAGAAAAGATTATGCCTACCAACAAGAATAATTTTATGATGGGCTGTAGGCTTGATTTCTGTGCAGACTCTGCAATTCTTATGTATTCCTCGTCGTCTGGGGTCATTTCCTCTTTTATCAGGTTCAATTGGTTTAATGCTTTTCTTCCGAAAGGCGTCAAAACGTAGAGGCGCTCATTGTTCTTCTCTATCAGTCCCAGAACTTGCTCAAGGTGATAATTTAGTTTGCCCGTTGAAAGACCTAACTCTGTAATTAAATCTGTGTAGGAAATACCTTTGATGCTGAGAGCAACAATTTTGAGTATTGTTCGTCTCACTGGATGGGCGAGTGCTTGAAAAACGATGTTCTCGATTTGATCCTCAGAGTAACGCATGTCTTATTCCCAAAAAGCTACTGACAACAGGCTCTTAAATCGCTTTTCGAAAGATAAATTATGACAAAATTTGCCTAAACACCTGCCCATTTATCCTGAAGCATGTAAAGATAGCTTCCAGATGAAGAGTCTCCGAGTATTAGATCTAGCTTAAGTTTTGGTGGTGGTTGCCCAGACTCTGCAGGTTCCCTCGTTGCTCACCATGCAGGCGCCCACGGGTTTCTCTGGCGTGCATGCCTTCATGAACATGGGGCACTGGTTGGGCTTGATTTTGCCGATGATTACTAGGTGGCATTCGCAGCCGAGAAGGATGTCTTTGCCCTGGTCAACCCTGACATCATGCTTGGTGTGCGCGTCAAAATCTGATAACTCCTCTCTAAGCTTCAATGCTGAATCGGGTAGCCTGCCAATCCCACGCCAATTGCCCGCAGTAACCGCAAACGCCCTGTGCATCATTTCCAGCGCTTTCGGGTTTCCCTCAGGCTTTACCACACGCGAATACTCATTCTCCAACCTGGCATTGCCCTCCTTAACCTGCTTCAGGAGCATGTAAATTCCTATCAAAACGTCCATCGGCTCGAAACCAGCCACCACAGTCGGCATCCGATACACTTTCGGAAACAGCTCGTAAGGGTTCAAGCCGATTATGGCGCTCACGTGTCCTGGCGCGATGAACCCGTCAATCTGTAAGTCGCCGACGCCCAGCAAAAGCTCCATCGCTGGAGGAATAAGCCTATGAGAAACGAGAAAACTAAAGTTCCTCGGCGGCTTCGCCAACGCCTCAACCGCCGTCGAAGGCGCAGTCGTCTCGAAACCAACCGCAAAAAACGCAAACTCCTTGCTAGGCTCACGATGTGCCATCTCAACAGCGTCGGAAACGCCGTAAACTATACGGACATCCGCGCCCGCCGCCTTCGCCTCAAGAAGCGAGGATTGGCTGCCTGGCACGCGCAAAACGTCGCCAAAACACGTTACAACCACGCCTTTTCGCGCCAGCTGTACCGCTTCGTCAATTTCGGCTGCGGGCACTATGCATACGGGGCAGCCCGGACCAGCTATTACTTCAACGTTGTCGGGCAAGAGGCTGCGCAAGCCAAAATGTGTTATTGTCCATTCGTGGGTGCCGCAGACGTGGCAGAACTTGACCGTTCCGTTCTTCGGTGCTATCGCTCTTATTTTCTGAGCTACAGTTTTTGCCAGTTGGGGGTCTCTGAACTTTAGCCTGTTGCTCATTCGTTAAAACCAGCCTGAGCCTAAAACTCGGTGAGAATCTCGTTCCACAACGCCAAAGTCTCTTTGGCTTCTTTCTCATCCATCTTCTGAATCGCGTAGCCAGCGTGAACCAGCACGTACTCGCCCACCTTCGCATCGACGAGCGTGACATTAACGTCCCGTAGAACGCCTTCGCCGAAGTCCACTTGGGCTTTCTCGCCTTTAACGCTCATGACACGAGCCGGAATAGCCAAACACATATGCTAATCACTCATAACCGAGAGTTTTCGCCGATAAAAACAGATTGGTCAAAAATCGTAAAATCCTCCAACAACCGCTTGACCAAACGAAATGCCCCCATCGCCCGAGGGCATAGCTTCGTGGACTTGGAACCGCAAGCCAGCCGATTCTACCGCGGAACGCATTATATTTGCCAGTATTTCGTTGCAGGCTGCTCCACCCGTGAAACCGACTGCTTTAACACGGTTCGCTGTCGCCGCGTTGATGGCCAACGAAGCTAAACCTTTAGCCAAATAAGCATAAGCCGAATACGCCAAATCCGCCCTCGAAGCCTTAGCGCGGTTCTCGAAAACCTGCACCAGCAGCTCCGTCGTACCCAACACGTTCCCACTTATCACGGGCTTCAGGTTCAGCACGTCCGCGCCTTTGATGGCTGCGGATTCAAGCTTCATTGCTGGTTCGCCCTCGTAGGTTCGCTCATAACAGATTCCAAGGACTGCTGCGACTGCGTCTAAGACTCTGCCGCAACTCGTCGTCTCAACGACGCTGCCCTTTCCGCGAAGTTGTTGGAGCACAAGTTCCACCTCTGTCTTGCCATGAGGCAGGTGCTGGCTATTCCGCATGAGCCAATCGGCAACACCAATTTTCTTGCTGAGGATTCCAGCCGCCAAACGCAACGGGTAACGAGTGGCTACATCTCCGCCTAGCAACGGCTGACGCTCCAAACGCCCTAACCGCTTGAACTCGGCTGTTTCGCGTGTGCAGAGGAGGATTTCGCCGCCCCAAGCTTCGCCGTCGGAGCCGTAGCCGTAGCCGTCGCACGCCACGCCGACGACCGCGTTTTCATTGTGCTCCATCATCAAGCCTGCAACGTGTGCATGGTGATGTTGCACCTGAACCAGCCGCCAACCGTTCCGCTCCGCTAACTCCTCCGCAAGGTTCGTGGTGGTGAACTTCGGGTGTAGGTCGCAGGCGACGGCGTCAACGTGGCTGTTCGTGAGGTGAATAAGATGATTCGCTGCTTCTTCGAGGAAAGCCCGCGTCTCTAAGTTCTCGACGTCGCCAACATGCTGGCTGATGAAGGCTTTGTTACCCTGCAGAACACAAGCGGTGCCGTTGAGTTCGCCGCCCAAAGCCAGCACGCAGCGTTTCGCCTTCTCCTTCAGCATCACAGGCTCTGGCGAATAGCCTCTGCTTCGCCTGATGAAAGCCACGCGACCGCCGTGCACTCGCGCTACCGAATCGTCGCAGCGCTGCGCTATTTGTCGGTTGTGAAACAGAAAATAGTCCACGGTGTCGCCTAGCGTCTTCAACGCTTCATCATTGTCTTTCACTATTGGCTGGCTCGGCGGGTTGGCACTCGTCATCACAAACGCCGCATCATCGACTTGGTCGAAGAGCATGTAGTGCAAGCCTGAGTAGGGCAGCATGACGCCGACATTATGAAGGTCTGGCGCGATTAACGGCGACAGGTTGTAGTTGCTTTTCTTGTTCAGTAGGATGATGGGGCTTGAATAGCTGGTGAGCAGTTCCTCCTCCTTCGAGGATACTTCGACGAAAGACTTCGCGGCTTCTATGCTCCGCGCCATAACTGCAAATGGCTTTGCTCTTCGGTGCTTCGTTCTTCGAAGTGCCAACAACGGCTTCTCTAGCACAGCGGAAGTGGCGATGTGAAAGCCGCCGTAGCCCTTCATCGCAAGTGTGTAGCCTTCGGAGAGGAGTTTGCCTGCTTCACGTACAGGGTCTTCGCAGCTGACTGCTTCGCCTGTTCGTGTTGTTAGGTAGACTTTTGGTCCGCAGGGTGGGCAAGCGACGGTTTGTGCGTGGAACCTTCGGTTCGATGGGTCTTCGTATTCGCGGAGGCAGTAGCCGCAGAGAGGGAATTCGCGCATGGTCGTGTTTTCCCTGTCGTAGGGCAGGCGGTTGATTATTGTGAATCGTGGTCCACAGTTGACGCAGGTGATGAAAAAGTAATCGTGACGCGGGTCCTTCGGGTCGCGCAGTTCGGTGAAGCACTCGTTGCAGATGGCAACGTCGGGCGGCACCACGGAACCTGAGAGCTCAGCTTCTTCGGAGCTTTTGTAAATCGTGAATTCCTCGTACTCGTTCTTGCCTGCAATCCCCGTAGTAATAACGTCATGTATCTGCGCTAAGGGCGGCTTCTTTTCCCGCAAATTACGCAAGAAAGCATCAACGGCTTCTTCTGTGCCCTCAAGAAGGATTTCCACACCAGCGTCGCCGCGGTTTCGCACGTAACCTGCCAAGCCAAGCTGAATTGCTGTTCGGTAGATGAAGGGACGGAAACCTACACCTTGAACGACCCCAGTAACGTTGACTTTGACGCGCACAGTTGAGCCTTCTGTAAGACAGGAACAGGTGGATTTCTCTTATACATTTCGAACGGGTTGGTGAGGTTGCTGGTTGGTTTGAAGGGAAAGCTCGTGGCGGTTTGCAGACAAGTTTTATAACATTCAACATAGCATAAAAAAATACTTGATGGCATATGAAGGGAGTTACGTTCGCTAGCGCGTTTTTCCTCACGGTTTTCATAGTAATTGCTGGCACATTAGTTTATCCAAACCTTTTTGGAACTGCAGTAACCTCAAACGCAGAGTATGTTTTCGGATTTTTCCTAGGCACATTCATGATGCTGCTGTTTCTCGGCTGGATGAGCGAAAAAGTTGCTGGTTTTGCACGGAAACCAAGGAAGAAAAAACAAAGGTCATAACTTAAGTCTGTACGAAAATTATCCTTGGGATCCAATACTTAGCACAACTTATTTGTGGTGCTGATCTTAGGAAAAACTAAACAATCTCCACGGGATCAGAGCTGGTTAAGTCATAGTCACAGTGGTCATCGATATTATTTCTGCCGGTGATTTCCCTAAACTTAGTCGTGAGTTTTTGGTTCAACTCGTCAAGGGACAATTTTCCCGGTGCTTGGATTTCCACGGCTACTCCCAGGGCAAAATACCCGCAGCATGCGGTCATATCTTTGTAAACATCCACAAAGCAATCTCCGGGAAGTTTCTGTTCTTCTAGAAATTCCTTAAGTTCTCTCACAATTCCATCGAGGCTCTCGTTGCTAACTCCGGATAGATGACAAATTTTACGACTTATCAAAGCCATTTTTCAGATATTCCTCAATAAAATTATAATATTAATAACCTTATAAATGTTTTTACATTCAAGAAGCAAGTTGACTTGACAAAAAATGTAGGCGATGAGAAGAATCGAAAGCGGAATTAAATAGAAAAGTATAAGAATAAACGAGCCCTCTATCTTGTTGGTGAGCTTTTTGGAAAAGGAAAAATGTATACAAGGAATGGACTTCATGAAAGATTGGAACACTTGGAGGACAACCATTCGAGGAGCAATTTCTCAAGCAAGAAACCTAGGAATCCCCGATGAACAGATTCGAAAGATGTATGAGGCTTTCGCTGATTTCTTAGCACAAAAAATATGCCCCGCCACACCAGAAGAAGCTCTGCTGAAAGAAATGTGGAATAAAGCAAATCCTGAAGAGAGGAAGGCTCTAACCGGAATATTATTCAAGATGATGGAAAAGTAAAATGTTCTTTAAGCACCCACGTAAACGCCATAGTAGCAAAACTAGCTTATTCAATAAAACTAGAGTGATTTTCTATCATAATGGGTTCAACGAACTGGCGTTTTTTCTGACATCATTCACTCCTTTTTTTGCCTTCCAGTTTTTGCATATAAATCCGTTAGCAGCTTGCGAAGAAGCAGTCATATGTTAAGGACAATTAAGCATGGATCTTGCAACCTTTAAGATCAGGTGGTCCATTATGCTCAATTAAATACCGAACAGAAAGATCTGATGGGTAATTGCGTTGAGATTGAGCATGCCCCGAAACGGCTAAAAAAATCTGTCGATAAGCTTGCGTTGAAGTGGCATTAACTTTATAAAAATCATAATTACCAAGATAAATGCTTTTAAGCGAGTTGAGGGCATTTTGTCCCTGAATAGAATGTCGAAACAGTTCGCAAGTGCTGTTAATACACAAAGAGGGCAGCCAACCAACATGAAGCAACATTATTGTTTGGAGAGCGGTGATGATCCTACTTTTAAAGAATACTTTTCGGTAACTAAGAAACAAGTTGAGTTGGAACTATCAAATTTTGTTTCCAGTCTGTCTCACCTAAGCCTTCATTCCAGAATAGAGTACGCAGTATTAACAGAGGGCAAACGATTTCGCCCGCTTCTAGTCATTCTATCGGCGGAAAGTGTCGGTGGAAATAGACGCAAGGTAATGCCCCTCGCGCTGGCTTTTGAAATAATGCATACAGCCACTTTAGTTCACGATGACATAATTGACCAAGACGAGATGCGCAGGGGTCGGCTCTCGCTATACAAAAAATGGTCCATTAATGACGCCATACTCACTGGAGATGCCCTCATCGCACTCGCTGTTAACGTGGCATCGGCGTACGGTGAAAACATACTGAAAAACGTCTCTCAAACCGCTCTCGAACTCTGCGAGGGGGAAAGCTTGGACTTGGTGGATTCTTTAGAGACAACTGAGGAAGACTACTTCAACCGAATTAGATACAAATCGGCTTCGCTCTGCACTTCAGCCGCTTACTGCGGAGCTATTGCTGGAGAAGGCACACCTGGCGATGCTCGTTCACTCGCGATGTTCGGTGAAAGCTTCGGAATAGCCTACCAACTAAGAGATGACATCCTCGACTTTGGTATTCGAGATTCCAACTTTAAGAACCCCGAAAATGGACGCGTCACCCTTCCCCTGATTTACTGCTACGCGAGAAGTAGCGCAGATGAGAAAAGAGAGATTGAGAAATTTCAAGCTCGTTTAAAGAGCAATCCATCAGAGGCAAACGAAAGAGCAGGTAAAATTCTGAAGCTTATCCATCGGAAGGGCGCATTTGAATATTGCGAGAAGATAATAGACATGTACCTGTCACATGCGCTGACGAGCATCTCGACGCTAAAAGAGACCCAGTACAAAGCCTATCTGACTGAGATGGCAACGACATTGAGAAGTTGGGCAGGCACGGATGAAAAGCAAACTTGAAAGTTGGATCATTGAATTAAGGGCGCCATTTCTTACCGCAACATTTGTTTCAATATTTCTAGGCACGGTAATCGCGTGGGTAAGAAATGATACTTTCAACGCGGGATATTTTCTGTTGGCAATGCTTGGGGGCATTTTCCTACACTTGGGGGCGAATGTGTCGAATGACTACTTCGACCACAAAAGTGGCAACGATGAAGCAAACAAAGAGTTCGTGAGACCTTTCAGTGGGGGAAGCAGGGCAATTCAGCTAGGCCTACTCAGTCCCAGAGAGGTTCTCGCCGGAGCGCTTTTATTCTATGCAGCGGCTATTTTGATAGGCGTATACTTCACATGGGCAGTGGGACCAATCATACTTGTTCTGGGACTGGTTGGGGTGGTTTCAGGCTTTTTCTACACTGCACCTTCCTTAAACTGGGCAGGTAAAGGCATTGGCGAGATTTTGGTTGGGGTTAATTTTGGTGCTTTGATGACCTTGGGTGCATATTATGTGCAGACTGGAATGTTGAATACTGAGCCTTTGGCTGCATCTATTCCAGTGTGTTTGCTTATCGCTGCAATTCTTTACATTAACGAGTTTCCTGACTATGTCGCTGATAAGGCGGTTGGAAAAAAGACTTTGGTCGTGCGCTTAGGCAGAGCCAAGGCAGTTTACGGGTACGCAGCTATTGTTGTGGGCTCATATGTTTTTGTTATGTTAAACTCTGTCTTGGGGATAACGCCGCCTCAAGTTTTGTTTGCGTTGGTACCTCTCCCCTTGGCGCTTAAAGCTGTCAGACATGCATTTAGATTCCACTCTGAGCCCCATAAACTGGCACTTGCTAATGCCTTAAACATCGTGTTCCACCTTTTAACCAGCCTTCTTTTATCCCTAGGTTACCTGCTCTCCAGATTTGAAGTGCCAAGTTTAGCCTTTTTCTTCGTTGTGACAATTGTCGGAGTATGCGTTCTTGCAACAGTTCATTTCTTTCTGAAAAGTAGAAATCCGCCCAATCTTAGCATCTAGGATGCCGTTTTTTGCAGATTAAATATGAAACTATTGGATTTTGCCTTTTTGACCATGCTATTGCGCGAAATTTAGACTATAAGCTTATATAAAATTAGTGTAAATGGTACAAGGCGTATGGTAAATATGTCCGAACAAAAAGTACACAGTGCTTTGTCGAGCAAGACAAGAGCGGAAATTCTCAAGCTACTGTACAAGAAGCCGCTAGATGTTGAAGAGATCGCGCAAAAGCTGAAGCTTCAGCCTGTCTCTATACGTCATCACCTCCAATCTCTAGAAGAAGCAGGGCTCTTAGAATGCACTGAAGAAAGAAGCGGATCAGCTGGAAGACCAAAAACCCGTTACAAAATAGCAAGTTCGCCACCCGCCGTAACCTTCCCCGCAAGGCGTTACTTATTTTTCTCGGGCATCCTCATCGATTCTCTCATGCACATTGTTGGAAAGGCCAAAGTCTATGGAATCATGGGTAAGGTTGGCCGGAGGATGGGTAGAGAAACAGTTGAACAAATGGTACAAAGATATAACGTGACGAAATGGACCCCCAAAGAATTCGAGGAAATTTTTGTTGGGAAGTATCTTCAGGAAGCTGGCACGGAGCCAGAAATCGCGGAAAAAAGTGACAAGAAGATCGTTGTAAGGCTGCATAACTGTATCTTTTCTGAGTTGTCAATGAAAATGCCAGAGTTGATGTGTGACGTGGCGCATAAAGAATTCTTCCACGCCGCCTCAGAGGTCATGGGTGGCAATATCAAGGTCACGCAAGCGACCTGCCTAGGACGCGGCGATATCTACTGCGAGCACATTTTCGAATGGAAGAGTGACGAGACAGAGCAATAGGGAAAAAAGCCAACAACTGGAAAATAGGTTTTTGGCTAGCTGAAGCCATCGTCAGAGACTTCGCAAAATGCCTAACTTAATTTTTGCTAATCTTAACGAATCAAAGGTACATACTTTTTTGTTTTTCTTCATCTATAGTTTTTATGAAATACTTCAGCCCTTTCGGGGCTGCATCGTGAAATTCATTTTCTTCCCGAAGCGGATCCCAATTCGGCGAGAACGTAGCCATTATAAAGACTTTTTGTAACGGATCACCAAAAAATGAAAGGGTTAGGCTTGGCGGTTTGAACTTATCTTCCAAGTATGAAGTGAATGAAAGGCGTGTAAACTAATAAAGCAGAAATTGCCAAGCCCACAATGAACACAACAGCAGCTATTTTCATATCAACGTTTCTTTTTCCCAGCGCGAAATGCAGTAGTATCCAGCTTCCCAGCCATCTATCAACAGGAACGTTTCTTTTCCGCTGTAAGGTCCAATGCCAGCTGCGCTTGGAACCCACGCTTTGCCTACGTTAAAGACGGAGGCGCTGAAATCGGATGATGCCCTGTTCCAGTCTGCACAATACCCAGTACTAGAAGCCCTATCATTCCAGCAAGCATTGCTGCTGCGGCGCGTCCATTGGGTTTTAGTTGCGATTCTGGTTTTGTCATTTATTAGACACTCCTCAACTTCGTTATTGCGGCTCCAAGTATGAACGTCAGTATGAAAATCGCCCACTTTACAATCAGAAGCAGCGCCACTGTTGTTCGAAGCGATTTGTCTTCTCTAAGCCTTTCCCTGTAGGTCCAAATCGTGAACATTGTTCCCAAAGCTAGTGGAAGAGTAAACAGCGCAATATATTCCTTGAACTCAAAGAAGATCTCGTGAACCTCTGGACTATTTTCCAAGAACCATGATCTTGGTCCGCCCGCCTCGCGATAGCCGATGTAAACCCAGTTTCCGAATATTATGTTGCAGCCGAAGCTAGTACCGACAAAATAGAAAATACTCTGAGATCGCCTTCCGCTTTTAGCTGACCAAGATAGAGCTTCAAGCCCAAGTAGGCAGCCACTGAAACAGTTAGAGCGCCGAATATTGAGAGCATTCCGTGTAGAGTGATGGCAAGTGTCCATTTGCTTTCACCAAGCAGAACACCAGTGGGCGACGTTAGCACTATCAGAAAAGCTATAAATAGCCCGACTCCAATCCAAGCGAACAGTTTTGTTTTGGTAGTTGGTTCAATCCTTATGCCTTCGTTGTTTTCAAGAGTTGTCAAATCTTCTCCTCCTGACTTCTTTTCCTTTTTTAGGATAAATATAGTACTAAGCATAAAAAGTCTTGCATGAAAACTGAAACCACCCAAAAGCAAAAGAATATTCTTAAGATGTTCGCAATAAAAAGAATTCTGCTATATTTATAATAAAAATAATGTTTCGAAAAATGCTTCTTGCGCTTATTCCATGCTGATTTTTAATCAGATTATAGGAAAAATTTAAATAATGTATATGCTCTATAAAAATAATAAAAATATAAACAAAAAAGAGGGGAAAAAAATGAAAATAAACCTAAGCAAAAATGACGTACCACTGCTTCTTATCAGATTGTTCGCGGGAGTTACCATGTTCTTCGCAGGATTCGAAAAAGCTATCTATACGTCTTGGGGCGGTCACACAACAGGATGGAGTGCAGCCGGCTCTCTTACAAACGGAGGCGGAGGAATCTTTCACGGTTGGTTCGTGAGCATAGCAAAAGCAGGATGGGTAGAACCAGTAGTCTTCTGGGGCGAAATGTTAATCGGACTGGCGATATTACTTGGACTAACATTGAGGATCGCTGTCATTTTCGGGATAATTGAGAACGGACTCTTTTGGATAAACGCATACATGCCACTCTCTACAATCAGCAGATCAATTGTAGACGGTAAAATTGTCGAAACGCGCAGTATCAATACAGGCGTTTTCGGGATGGGATGGGCTAACGGACCACTTGAGCTTAACGCAGCGCTAATCATGATGTACATCGTACTCTTTATTGTCGGCGCTGCAGCACTAAAATACAGCGTTGCAAACTACCTTAGCAAGTACGAAATCGTACAGAAAAATCCGATTCTCAAGCTTTTGGTAAACTAAAGCCTCAACCAAAATTTTCCTTTTTTGTATGCTATTGTATGTTTTCATAAATTTTCAAGTTCTTTTCAAGCCGCCTAGTCCGAACCGCCTGCATCGGAAGTCCAACGGAAGTTCACGGTGACAAGGATGAAACATTCGTACGCTGCGTTAGGATTTATCAGTTTTGTTGTAGTAGCGACTTTCATGACAGTGCCGGCAACCCACGAAGGTAACCCGGATATTAGAAAAATTGCGGCTGTCTTTGCTTTCCTGTTTGCGATTGTTTGGCTCTTCGAGGCAGTGAACTTCACTATGTCACATTTAGGGGCGCCTCTTGCCTAACTAACGGCTATAGTGAACGAGCTTAAATATTCCATCAAAACCAACCGCTTAACAGGCGGAAAATTCGTTTTTTTAAATTTTTGCACAACTGGTATTTGCTGTCGATATTTTACCTACTGATTTTTTCGGTAACTCTTTTTCTAAAACACCCTTAACTAAATCTAGTAGCGTTTCCCCTTCAGTCCTCACATTAATAACTGGCAGGTTTATGGATCGGAGTTCAAACTTTTTGCCAGCAATTAAACCAGTCACGGCGATTATAGGAGGGGTGATCGCGCGTAAAGTCCGTGCCAAGTCTTCGGGTTCTTTAGCGGTTACGATTTTATAAATATCCTTTTTATCTGCCATTAGCCAAGAAAGCCCCTCAATGAAAATGACTTCCAATTTCTTTTTTGAATAGAGATCAAGAATTTCTTGAAGGTGAATCCCGCTAAATCCGTTAATTTTTTCTAAAATGGCAATTTCATCGTCAGCTACGCTGGTTGTTACCTTCGCTCCAGCTTTAGCAAACTTAAACGTATCCTTTCCGGGAGTGTCAATAGAAAAATTAGGATCATGAATATGCTTGATTGCACCAATTCGTAATCCTTCCTTAGCTAACTCGCCAATCAAAAACTCAGCAGTTGCAGTCTTGCCAGAGTCTTTACTTCCTAAAACCGCAAAGATTAAAGCCACCTATTTGCGCCTCTTTTTCAAATTTGTTTTAACTCCTTTTCGCTGAACAAGGTTACCAAAAGTTCGTCGCCCTTCTTAACATGCATCCCTTCTTTCAATATTGTGAAACCATTAGCGTTAATTAATGCGCTGACAGAACTCGAACCCCCGTGAATGGGTTCAGCGATGAAACGCCCATTGCTTTTCTTAACTTTTACCTTCAAAAATAATTGCATTCCTGAATTCGCTTTCACATCCTGATTGGCAGTCGCAATTATTTCAGGTGCCCGAATGTTTGATCCGCTGTAAAGGCGAATCAGTGGAGCAACAAATAAATGAAAACCAGCGACAGTTGACGCAACGTGCCCAGGTAGCATGAATATGGGTTTTCCTTTTAGGATACCGAATCCGGTCACTTTGCCAGGACTTATTTTGATTCCATGGACAATCACCCCTGGTTTACCTATAGCGTTTACGGCATCAGGCACAAAATCCTTTATGCCGACAGAGCAGCCACCAATCGTAATTATTATTTCGGCTACATTCAAAGCTTTCGTGATTCTTTCTACGATTTCAGATACGCGGTCGGAGGCGATCCCAATAATTTCAGATGATGCTCCAGACTCTGATGCCAGAGCCGAAATAATAAGCGCGTAGTTATTGATGATCTTTGAGGGGTCATCGTTTTCCAATTCTGTCAATTCATCACCAACAGATACGATAGCTACACGAGGCTTTCTAGTGGCCTTCACTTTTTTGATTCTAAGCGCTGCAAGTTGCCCAATATCCTGTGGTCTCAAAACATGCCCCTCGTTCAAAACCGTTGTTCCCCGTTTTACGTCTTCTCCAATCAATATCACGTTTTTATTTTTCTCGATTGGGCAGCACACTTCAAGCTCCTCGCCATGTCGTTTTGTCTCTTCGATTCGAATCACCGCGTCTGCGCCCTCTGGAACAGGAGCGCCGCAACCTAAATAAGCGGTATACCCTTTTTGAAGACGGAATCCGCTAGTTGTATTAGCCGGAAATAGTTCTCCTCTAATCTTAAGCTTTAAAGGCTTTTCTGCCGAGGCATTTCTTGTTTCATTGGATCTAACAGCATAACCGTCAACCGCGGATCTGTTTATTGAAGGAATGTCAGACTGGGCGACTATGCCTTCTCCTAAGGTTCGCCCTAGGGCGTTATTGACAGAGACAATTTCCGACTCCAGTTTTACTATTTTTATCGCTTCTTGGAGACTGTGAAACGCTTCCTCAGTTGCGACAAGTTTTAATATCCTTTTTTGGTCTACTCTTAACAAACTATCCACATTCTCTCAAGAACGTAGGTCCAGACATATTAAACGCATTGTTAATGCATTGAGGTACTTGTAAAAGGATGAACAAGATGATGCACCGACAGCCTTAGAAAAGTCTTCGATCCAATAGCAAATGTGCTCTTTGAGGAACGATTTTCGAAGATTCTCTATCTCTTTTGACTTGTCTAAATTATCGTTCTCAAGGAAATGTAGCTCATCAGCACAAAGTTTTGCAATGAACGCAAGCTCAACTCCGATGTGATCAGGAGCAAAAATGCCTTGAAGATTCTTTACCTCGTATCCTACATCACGATAAAATCGAGCAACCTCCGCTGTGGTTTCACCCCAAAGGTTGCCTAGGTCGTCTCCCTTCTTCTCTCTGAAACATGATTCGTAGGGAGGCACATAGCCTTTTCTAGCAGGTACCAAAAACAAGATATTAAATTCACTTATAAAATCTCTACAGCGGTTTCTCTCGACATATTCAATTAGTTCTGATAGTGTTTTTCGACATTCCTCCTCATGGAAAACACGCGTAAACAAACTTAGCACTACAGGATCCAATAAAGGTTGCAGCAGTTTTGGGCTTGGTGCATGAAGGTAAAAGCTTGCAAACCAGGAATACATAGCTTCCTTGTTCTTTACAGAACCCACAATTTCGTCATGCATTATTACTCATCAACATACAGCTAGACTTTGACTATATTTACTCTAAATCCACTTGTTGTCGCAGCGCCACTGATTGGATCAACTACAGGACCATGTGTTGCATCATCTAATCTTGCCAACTTATTCACCCATATTCCAGCCCCACGTTTAGGATCACCAGAAATTGAACCCTGACCCTCTATTTCATAGTCTGAGCTTCCATACGCCCAATGCCCATAATGATGCATCATCGCCACCATACCAGGCCCTATCCGCTGGGTAACTTTTACTTTTCCTGTAACA
>Ga0209641_10002547_pt1 | contig 15607 bp, 16 predicted proteins | sample RifCSP16_1_FD_184022 | JGI IMG/M metagenome (GOLD analysis project Ga0209641, IMG submission 184022) | Soil microbial communities from Rifle, Colorado - Rifle CSP2_sed 16_1 (SPAdes) (version 2) | ecosystem: Environmental > Terrestrial > Deep subsurface > Rock core/Sediment | place: Rifle...
GGAACGGCGTTCTGGGGCTTACTGATCGTACCGGCCGTATGGGTGTGGCCTCCCGTCGTTCTCGGGGGCATCGCGCTGGGCGTTTGTGCACAGTTGGTAGCTAGGCGCGTTACGACACGGCGAGACGTCGCAGCCCAAGACATGGGGAGCGCCCTGACCAATCTCTCCTTTGATGAATGGGTCGTTCACGTGTTCGACCATGAGGTTGGTGGGCCGCAGTGGTACTTCGACACTGATGCTGAGTATTGGCAGGGCCCACCGGCCGTCATAGTGGCTTATCTCACGCAGCTATTCGAAGATCCCCTGTCCCATGTCGGCTCGTATTCGGATGAGCAGCTGAATCAGGGCTTTTGGTATCTCGTCAGCAACGGCGCGAGCGACTACATGTTCGCTCTTTTAGATGAGCGGGTTCCGCTTGAGGCGAGGCTGCGGTGTATTCGCTCTTTTGTGAACCTGTTCAAGAAGCTCTATGCCGTTAAGTGCTCTCCGCACCTCTCGCACCTCGACGAGCCGGGCGGGAATCCGCTCAACGTCTCCTGTTACATGTGGTGGGACATCATGCCCATCTTCGCTCAGCCAAATGCGCCGGCACGGCAGGAGATCGATGAAGAATGCCTTCGGGTAATGGAGCGGGTACTCAGTTTGGAGTCCATCCCATGCCAGGAGAGCGCGCTGCATGGGTTGGGCCATTGGCAGCACCATTATCCACAGCGTGTCGTAACAGCCGTCGATGCATTTCTCGCTGCGCATCCAAAGCTTCGCCCGGAGCTGTTGAGCTATGCCAAGAGCGCTCGCCGCGGTTGCGTTCAGTAGGCACCGACCCCATTTTCACTACAACAGCATGCGGCTGACGGCGCTTCACGCCGCAGCTGATGCTGGACGTTAGGCACAACCAAACAATGGCCTCTAAGGAACAGCGGGCACGCGAGATTCAAGAAACGATACGCGACGTCCTGGTTCACGATTGGGACCCGGTCGGTGTGGGGGGCGTGCCCGAGGCACGGGATGAGTACGACTCATACGTGGGGGACGTTTACCGACTCCTGGTATCAGGGGCCGGACCCTCGCAAGTCGCGGAGCACCTCGCCCGGATCGAGCAAGAGTGGTTGGGGCTCCCGACCGCGCCGGAGGCTCTGATCCCGGTCGCCCAAAAGCTTTGCGCCCTCGACGTTCGCCTCGGGGTGGCAGAGGGGTCTGCCTAGCATGGTGGAGAAAAATTGGAGACAGATCTACTTCTTAATTCCCGTACGTCAGCACTCACATTCTGAAAAGCCAGACCAGAAAAGTCCCTTGACCCCGGAGCCCGGCGAGGCGAGAATAAGGCAACGATTCGGGGGAATCAAGTAGCCTTAGCCGGGACTGTGTTATGCTCGCTCCATGACTCCCACCGTTTTCCGAAGCCGAGGCTATCGGTTCTACTTCTTTTCTCGGGAGGAGCGGCGGATTCACATTCATGTCCAGCATGCCACGGGGGAGGCCAAGTTCTGGATCGAACCGGAAATCAAATTGGCTCAAAACTACGGGTTGAGTGCGCGGGGCGTTGCGACTGCCCTTCGACTCATTCGGGAGCACGAGGGTGAAATCCGTGCCGCGTGGGAAGCACACTTCGGACGTTGAGGTCACCAACGTATCCGCTCACGGTTTCTGGCTCTTCATTGACGACCGAGAGGTGTTTCTCTCCTTCAAAGACTTTCCCTGGTTTCGCGATGTCTCTATACGTGATTTGGCGAACGTCGCACGTCCGCATCCCCATCATCTTTACTGGCCGGACCTGGACATCGACCTGGCCGTGGACTCCATCCACCACCCTGAACGATATCCGCTGGTGAGCAAAGCGCAGCCCAAGAAGCATATGCGGTGGAAGAGGGCCGCCGTGCGTTCGCGCAAGCGTGCATGAGTGACCGCGCGGTCCGCAGTCCGGCCCGCCGGCCCCTGACCCCTCGACCTCCCGCCGGAAATCGACCGCGAGAACTTAGCAGCCTACCGGCGCGACGACACCCTCCGTCGGACGAGCCAACCCGCTTCGATTCAGAAGGATGCGATGCGATTGTGATTCAAAGTCAACCAGATAGGCTGCAGGAAACCGCAGTGTTTGAAGTATTAGGCCGTTCTGCATAATGCTAGTTAGACGCGAGAACCGTACCAGCTGAGGACGGGGCCTGCATTGAAGGGAGAAGTAAACATGTTAGAAAAGGAACCAGTGCTGTATCACGAAGAAAAGGGAATTGCCCGGATTATCTTTAATAGACCGGGAGCCCTCAATGCCATGAACAAGGATTTACTTCAACACCTAGCATCCCTCCTTGACAAAGTAAGGGTAGATGATGCGGTGAAAGCCGTGATAATTACCGGAACAGGGGAGAAGGCCTTTTCGGCTGGGGCCGACATTACGTTCCTTAATCAGGCCTCACCCCTCGAGGTACGGGATTTAGCTCGGATGGCTGTTTCGGTCAATAACAAGATTGAAACGCTGGGAAAAGTCGTCGTGGCTGCCATGAACGGGTATGCCCTTGGGGGTGGCCTGGAGTTAGCGGAGGCTTGTATGCTCCGTGTGGTTGTTCGGCATGCTAGGTTGGGACACCCTGAGGTTCGTATCGGGGCAATTGCCGGTTTTGGAGGGACAACGAGACTTCCCAGATTGATCGGAAAAGGACGCGCTACAGAACTTCTTCTTACGGGAAGACTGGTCACAGCAGAAGAAGCTCTACAGATAGGGCTTGTTCACAGGGTCGTTGAGCCCGAGAACTTGCTTTCTGAGACAGAAAGTCTTGCCCTTGAAATCCTGTCGCAGTCGCCCGTTGCCGTAAGAATGACCTGGGAAGCCATTCATCGCGGCATGAATCTGACCTTGGAAGAATCAGCGCTTCTCGGCGCAGATTACTTCGGTTTAGTGGCTTCCACGGACGATTTCCGCGCGGGAACCAAGGCCTTTCTAGAGAAGACCAGTCCATCCTTTAGCGGAAGATAAAATGGGGGGTCAGACTGGAATTTTATCGCAGGTCGGTCTTCTCACAGTCTTTCAGTGCTTGCGTTCTCAACAACATAGGCCAGAAAAGTGGCTTGACCGCGGTGGCGGGCGAGGCGAGAATAAGGCAAGGCTTCCGAGGAGCACCGCGGTCCGCAGTCCCGCCGACCGGCTCCTGAGGAGCAAAGACAGTATGCGGAAAGAACCAGCAGGCGGGATTGACGACGATCTGCGTCCCGAATACGACCTGTCGCAACTCAAGGGCGGCGTGCGCGGGAAATACTACCGGCAGGCCAAGGCGGGAACGAATCTCGTCCTGATCGAGCCGGACCTTGCGCGGGCATTTCCCGACGAAAAGTCCGTCAACCGGGCGCTGAGGCTACTGCTCACTGCCGCGAATGCCGCGACGCCTTCCTCCCGGCGAGGTGTTGGGGCACCTAACACGCGGCTCGGGGGGACCGAGTACCTCCCCCAATAAAGTGGACATCTCCGCCTAACGATACGGAGGTGTTCAATGAGAGGCGTCAAGCGATGTCAGGGTTCCACGGGTAGGATGAAGAAGCATCGCTACAGCAGCGAGTTCAAGGGTACGGCGGTGAAGCTCGCCACCCATCCGGGCATGGAGACCCAAGAGGTCGCCGTCGCCTTGAACATTCATCCCTTCATGCCCGCGCGCTGGAAGAAGGAGTATCGGGAAGGCAAGCTGAAGGGTCCGGCTCATCCCAATTTGAAGGAGATTGGAGAGAATTTGGGACAGATCTATTTTTAAACAAGAGGGAAGTAGGGGGGAGATAAGGGATGGGTTCTCTTTATCTTAATGCACTCTCGACCGATCAGCGTCGCGACCTGGAGAGGCGCCTTCTCGATTCCCAGCGAGGAAAGTGCTTCATATGCGAGAAAACCATCGACCCGGTACTTCACGCTAACTCAACAGACATCGATCACGTCGAGCCCCTTAGGACTGGAGGCAAGGATGATCCAGGAAACTTCGCCCTGACTCATGCTTCGTGTAATCGGTCAAAGCAGGCCAGTGATTTGCGAGTGGCGCGCGTGCTGGCTCGCTTCGCCGTAATCCGTGACGAGGTAGCACCAGAGAACCGTGGGCCAAACCTCAGCGACGTGCTGCGACGCTACGGTGGTGCGGCGCATGAGTTACCGCTGCGCCTAGACGGTAGGTCTATTGCTTTTAGTTTCCCCGAACTGGGTCGTAACGATGTCATCAGCGTTCCCCTGTATCGTGATGACTTGAGTGGAATGGAATACTTCTTCGCCCGCTTGCCCATTGCGTATCTCTTCCACGATGACCGAATCAATCCGCGCGCGGTGGGCGGAAGTCTGCACGCTCTAGTCGAGGAGTTCCACAAGAAGCGGCCACAACTTCACGTGTCACTGGCCTGGGCCGGCTTGAAGGGGGACATGGATCGGGCGCGTGTGCAGGTTTTTGACGGCCAGCACAAGGCGACGGCCCAGGTCCTGCTAGGGGTTAAGGAGCTTCCAATTCGTGTCTTTCTAAATCCAGACTTAGACGTGTTGCTCGCGACTAACACTAACGCTGGAACGATCCTGCGCCAGGTTGCGTTCGACAAATCCGTACAACGTCATTTGGGGAGTGCCCTCTATCAGGACAGAATCGAGCGCTATCGTAAGGACCGCGGACTTCATGCTGAGGCGGAGGACTTTTCCGAGAAGGATCTAGTCAATCATTTCAAGGGCGAGTGGCGGGAGATGCGCCGATATGTCCTGGATGCTGTACGTGACTCAACCACCCATAATGCTGGGAACCGCTTGAGGGAGTTTGTGGATTTCGGCGGGAAGGGGAAGGAGCGGCCACTCTCCTACAGCACGATAGAAAAAACCTTCTACTCATTCTTTATCTATGGGGACGCACTGGACACGCCTCTGAATTACCGGCTGGACGAAGGGGAAAATCCTCGCGAACTGGAAAAGGAGCAAATCCTGCGTCTCATGAATATCGTGGCTGACACGCTTTACATCGGTGAGTTCGACCCTGCGATCGGTACGCACCGCGTCGAAAACCGTGTGCAGAAGGGTGAGGAGATAGCCGATGCGCATCTCCGAGCCTACCGGCTCGCTCGGGAGGAGATCGTGTACAACTGGCTTCGATTCATTCGCCAGATAGTCCAGAACTACTTCATCATGCAGGGGAAACCGATCCAAGAGACGAAGCTCTTCCAATACCGCTTTCCCGAACCCCTTTGGGAGCACATTCAGAACTTCCTGCTTAACCTCAAGAAGCTTCCGCTTTGGGTGAACCGAGAGCTCTCGCTCTCGGTATTTGGGGGCAAACAGAACTATGAGTACTGGCAGACTGTCTTCGAGTCAGGCAAGACTCCACAAGGGCAACAGGTGCTTGCCAACGGAATCAACCTAATGAAAATGATTCAGCCATAACCATTACAACCAGTAGGGCCGGAGAATTTGGGACAGGAGAATTGGGGACAGATCTATTTTTTACGGCTATTTGGCCGCTTGGGATGGGACTGTGAGTAACGGAAGTTCGGACACCAAGGCGCTGCGACTCGTGAACTGGTTGACCGAGCGCGCCGTTAAGGGCGTTCCGCCGTTGTCTTCAGCCGAGGATCTCGCGCAGGAGTACATGATCGACACCAGCTTCCCGGACAATGAAGAGCGAATTGAGTCACTGATCAACTGGGAGACTACGAAGAACTTCACGACGGGGTTCATAACCGGACTGGGAGGGCTTATCACTTTACCAGTCGCCCTGCCGGCTGGCTTCGGTGCGTCGTGGGTTATCCAGGCTCGGATGGCCGCAGCCATTGCGAGGATCGCTGGCTACGACCTCGGCTCCGACCGTGTCCGAACCTTCGTGGTAGTCTGCCTTGTCGGGGACGCCATCAAAGACATCGCCAAATCGACGGGCATCCACGTCGGAAAGGGATTGACAAAGTCGCTCGTTAACAAGATTCCTGGAAAGGTCCTGATCGAAATCAATAAGAAGGTCGGCTTCCGCCTGATTACAAAGGCTGGAGAGAGAGGCGCGATAAACCTTATGAAGGGTGTTCCCGTCGTCGGTGGGGTCGTCGGTGGAGCATTCGACGCAGCTGCGTGTCGCGTGGTCGGAAAAAACGCGAAGCGGCTGTTTTATTCAAGAGGCACTACAGCGCGCTAACTAACGCATGGAGCGGGCCGACGTCGTGTCCACACAGGGATGGGGAAACAGATCATGAATGGCGTCCTAGACAGAATTGAGTCGGAGATCGAGAAGGTCCTAACTCAGATAGGCGACCGCTGGGAAGATCTTCCGGATCCGGACTCTGATGCGGAATGGACCAAGGCGATCAAGAACGCCATTGGACAGATTGGTAAGGACCAAGGATATGAGATCTACGCTGCCGAGTCCAACTTCTCGGACAACGGAGAATGGCTGTACGATATGACTTGGCTTAAGATGAGCGGAGCTCGCGTCCTAGGGGTGCCATTGGTTCTTGAGTGCGAGTGGACCCCTTCAGGAACGATCGAAGATTTTCAGAAGCTGTTAGTTGCCCGGGCAGAGCGTCGCGTAATGGTGCACTGGGCGCCGGACGAGCAAGCGGCGCGCAGGACAATCCGGGATCTGGTAGCCCAAGTGGAGGAGTTCGAGCTCTCTCAGCCCGGTGACCAGTACTTGTTTGCATGCTACCTCGGCGACAGCGATAGATTCTTGTTCGAGCGCCACACTGTGCGGCAGCAGGCGTACAGGATCCGAAAAGGGGTCGGGAGTCTTTAACTTTGGCCAGCGCGACGACACACTCCGTCGGACGAGCAAACCTGTTTGGATTCAAGAATATACGCTGCGATTTCGATTCAAAGGCGACGAGATAGGCTGCAAGAAACCGCAGCCTTTGGGGTCTTGGGCAGTTCTGTCTAATTCTTGTTAGCTGGCGCGGCAGCCGTGGTTGAGTTTCACGCTGAGGGAGGGGCTCATGAGCGACCGATCTCCAGACGTTGAGTTGCATGCCATACAGCAGCTGATCGCCGTGTTGGAACCTCTTGATGAGGAAGCCCGAAGCAGGGTCGTGGGCTATGTCTTCGGGCGACTTGGCATCTCCGGCCCCCTACACTCTCCGGAGTTCAGCGTCCTGGGTGCCGGGTCCGCTTCGGCCGGCGTGCCTACTGGGGTCACTCGCCCCCCGCAAAGCCAGCCCCTCGATATTCGGACACTTCGCGAGCAGAAGTCGCCAAGAAGCGCAACAGAAATGGCCGCCGTCGCCGCCTACTACCTTTCGGAGTTTGCACCGGCGGCCGAGCGGAAGCGCGAGATGACGGCCGCCGACGTGACCCGTTTGTTCAAGCACGCGGGCTTCCCCCTTCCTGGCACCCCCAAGATGACTCTGGTCCATGCCAAGAACGCGGGTTACCTAGATCCTGGCTCCGAGCGCGGAACGTATGTACTGAACCCAGTTGGCTATAACTTGGTCGCCCACAAGTTGCCTTCAGGTGCCTCATCGGCGGGGCGCTCGGAGCCACGGGCTAAGCCGAAGCGGCGGTCGGCAAGAGGCCGCGTCAAGAAGAATGCCGGCCGCTCCCGTTAAACGACAGCGTCACCGGTATGTCAGACCCTTCGGTCGATCAGTGGGCAGCATTCTGGACGAGCTTGGACGCTCTCGAGGTGGCGCTCCGCAAGTCGAGCGCCGTCCATGTAAATGCAGCAGCCCTACGTGAGATGGCGAAGCTCACAGTCCAGCAATATTTTCGTAGCCTTCGGCCTGAACTGGAGGCGCTGAGACTCCCGTCTGTCCACATCCAGAACCTTGATGAGACCATGCAGCGAGTCCTTGAGCTCTCGAATGGACGCAACGCCAAGACCGCCTATCTCCAGACCTTGCGCGGGCTTAGACGGAACCGGGCAAGCGTCGAACTCGAACGAGAGATGCTCATCGGGAGGCGGTTTGCAGCTGCGACTTCCTCCGACGCGCCGCCAAAATCCGGGGTTGAGGATGCGATTCTGAAAACACTTGCGTCTATGCTGCCATCTGCGGCGCTCTCCTACGAGCAGGCGCTCAGAGATTTGACCCAAAGCAATCGATCGTCCCTTCGGGGTACGGCCGCCGAGTTGCGCGAAGTTCTTCGGGAAGTGCTCGATCATCTCGCGCCGGATGCCGACGTCGAGAAGGCCGCAGGCTACTCGCCTGAAAAGGGGCGGAGCCGACCAACTATGCGCCAGAAAGTCAAATTCATCCTGAAGTCGCGAGGTGTGAGCGCAACCGCCGCAACTACGCCGGAGACTGCCGCCGACAGGGTCGAGGAGGCCTCGGCTTCCCTCGCAAGGTCTGTGTATGACCGTGGGTCATTGTCGTCGCATGTCGTGTCCACGCGGCGGGAGGTCCAACAGCTAAAGCTTTACGTTGACGGTGTGTTGGCCGAACTCCTTGAGATTCACCGATAGAGCACTTCCGGGGTCAGGTCTTGCAATCCAACAACGGCGGAGGGAAGTATTTAAGAAGTCGCGAAGGTGGGGCGGAGTTTGGCGGCGATCTATGCGAGGGTTTCCTTGCCTTTGAAATGCGCGACGCTTTTCCTGGCCCCTCCCCCATTGTTCAGCTGATTCGTCAGCATTGCCAACGGCTCTCCGGAGAAAAGGTGCCTGACACCTTTGGAGAGGTAACTCCTTGATTTTGTTGGGGATGATTTTCGATTCTCGGGCGTTCGGTCCGAAATTCGGACCGCCTAGTCGGTCTCATTTTGAGACCGGCATTGCTATCACTCTACGCCATGTCCGCTGGTGGATGCCCTCTTCCGCCCCCTCCTGCGCGTGGCCATGGCCCGCCCCGCACGACCCTACGCCCCGTTCTGTGACACAACAGCATGGCACCGTTTTTAACGGTGATAGGTGTCCGGTACCTTTTCGGCCTCCTTGATGAGCGGGGAGATTGCGGTGTGAGGGTGTGCATTCTATTTGTCGATAATTGCTTGACAGGCAATCTGTGAATAATAGAATGCAACCATGAAACGAAAGCTCGGACCGTTCGAAACGCAGTTGTTCGCCTATGTCCAGATGCGCAAGCTGCGGACATTGGCTACAGGGGACTTGCGCGGACCCTTGCGGATTTCCGCCAAGCAGGAACGGGAGTTACTTAGCCGCCTATCCCGTTCGGGGATGATCGCACAGGTACGACGCGGGTTGTATCTGATGCCGGAGCGGCTGCCGCTGGAAGGGGCAGAAAGGTGTCAGGAACCTTTTCTGTTGTCATACTGCCCCCGCCGTCGCTTCATACGGACCTCAGCGAGGGCGTCCGCCACGTCCTTTTTGACCTCCGAGAGTCGCGTGTCCTGGTTCCTGGCCCGGATTTCGTCCACTACTGCTAGGCGGGCTGCTTTGTCCTTTGCCGACTTCCTTTTGACCACCGCTGGCTGCCCTCCTTCCCCAGGTGCATCCACGGTATGCCAATAGTGGATCTCGCGACAACTTGATCTAGCCGAATCGGGCTTGACGAAAGGCTCTCCGAACCGCCCTAAAGACCCCATCAAATTCCGGCAGGGGTGTGATCTGCCCCGCTAGCCGCCGACTCCATAACGCGCGAAGACGCTGCTCCTTAGCTGCGAGCTGCCGTTGGAGCGATTTGACATCCTGGCCCCGAAACGCGAGTTTGCGGGTGATCGCACTCGTCAATTTGTTGAGGTCTGTGTGACCATGTTCGGTCAAATACCAGAGATCGTACAGGTCGCGAGGTTCGTTCCTGGCTCTGTCGACAAGAGCGATTGCCTTCTCTGCCGTAATTTCACGAAGCGAATACACCTTGATCACGGCTCTTTCCGGAACGTCATCGTACTCCTCGTAGCCCCGGAGCAGGGGCCGTTCTTCAATCGGAAAGACTACCTCTTCCCGAATAGTGATGTCAGTCTTGACCTCCTTCCCGGAGGACTCGCCCGGCAGCGGTCCTTCATAGCCGAGGTAGAACGTATGACTGTTGACATGGGCGTGTCGATCCTCGCGCGCATACCGAAAGACCACGCCAGACGCTCGATAGGTTTCCGTAAACACGACTTCCAGTTCCGCCCGGATAGTCTCGAACGGCACCTCCTCTGCCAACGTGAAATCCAGGTCCTCGGAGAAGCGATACTCCGGAAAGTAGCACTTTTTGAGGGCCGTCCCACCCTTGAATAAGAGTCGCTCCCGCAGCGGACTCCGTGACAGGCCCACGAGGAACCAAGACAGACAGTAATCTCGCTCCAACACCCTTTCCGAGATTCGCCGGCCTCCTCCCCGCATCAGTCGATTCGACAGACGGGAGAGGTTGCGCTGGGGGATCATGGAATCAGGTCCTCACAACCGAGAGCAGTTCATCAGGCTCCACGTTCAGGTGAAGACGCCAGCGGTGCAGATGCTTCCCGTCGGCAGGGAGGGCCGGATCGAGAGGAGCATAACTGTTTGTGAGACAGTCCCGAAGCACCTTTGTAGTCTCTTGCGTAGCAGTCCCATACAACTCCAGCAAGAACCCGAGCCGTCGGATCACTGCGCCCACCTTGAGGCGGATCGCGTAACGCATCAGACGTTCCGGGCTCATCCTATGTTGCTGCATCCAAAGACCCTTGGCGACTTCCGTGAGTCCGCCGCAGTATTCGGGTCTCTTGAGTCCGTCAATGACCGTGCGCTCCAGGTCGCTCACCTGCACCTTTTCCTGTTTCGTCACCCAGTGCTCGACGATGCCGAAGAGAGATTTCTTCCTGCAAAAGACGAACCGGAACTCGGTCCCCATTATCGCGCGGGGCGGCAATCGCTCGGGGGTACTTACGTAGACGACGAGCTGTGGCTGGGTGACCATCTGGTGAATCTCCATGGCTGTCGCATGGGAGAGGTAGTAGTCCCTTCCGCCCACCAGGGCCTTCACCACAAGGAATGGATCGCCCATATATTCCCGGTCCCGCCCCATCTCGAAGGGAACGAGAATGTAGAGTCCTGGCTTTAGCCTTGTCACCAGACCCCTGTCAACGAGCTTCCGCACAAAGCTGCGGGCTGAGGCGTCTCTTAGCCCAGTTATGGCCCTCACGTCCCGGACGCCGAAGATGGTCTGGTTGCGTTCGTGGAGTGTGGTGACCAACCCCGCGGCCTGGGGCCCGAGCGTCTTTACCGACTTTTTTACTTTTGTGACCAATTTCGTGCACCCCCGGTGCACAATTTACTCAATAAACATGAAAGAGTCAAGCCTAAGTTTACCTTTTAGGAGTCAAACGTGCTATTCGAAGGCACGAAAATCACAAAAAATATAAACGGCAGAACCGCAGGCTTGGGGGTTGGGTCTTCCGATACAGCAAGTGCGCGGGAGAAACGCTAGGACGAGGAGAACGTGGGGCGGAGTTTGGCGGTGATCTGTTCGAGCGTTTCCTTGCCCTTGAAATGCGCGACGCTCTTCATGCTCCCGCCGCCATCGTCCGGATAGCGCGGGATGATGTGAATGTGGACATGGAAGACCTCTTGGCCAGCCGCCTTACCATTATTGATCCCCAGGTTGAAGCCGGCCGCGCCTAACGCGCTCTGCACCTTTGCCGCGACCATCGCGGCAACCTGAAAGAGCTTCCCCACTTCTTCAGCGGGCATCTCGCTGAGGGTGGCGTAGTGCTGGCGCGGAATGACCAGTGTGTGCCCCGGCGTGCAGGGAAAGATATCGAGGAACGCCACCACCCCGTCCCCGGCAAAGATCGTGTGCGACGTCCGCTCCCCTCGAGCGATCTGACAAAAGAGGCACCCGCTCACGGCGCGCTCCTCGCTTTCCGCCCTGTCGGAATGGGAACCCATTCCACCACGGTAAGCCCGAAACCGTCGAGTCCCACAATGCGCCGAGGATTGCTGGTCAGCAGGCGAATCCGGCTGAGTCCCAAGTCCACCAGGATCTGGGCGCCGATCCCATACTCGCGGAGATCCATGCGACCTCGAGGAGACGCATCAGGCCTGGGCCCCTCGGAGTCGGTCAGGTGGCTTGCCCACCCTACTCCGCCGGATGCCTCACGGATGTACACCAGCACCCCTTTCCCCGCCTCGCTGATGAGCTCCAGCGAGGCCTGAAGCTTCTCCCCGCAGCCGCAGCGCAAGGACCCGAGGGCGTCACCGAGGAGACACTCCGACTGAACCCTCACTAGGACGTCTTCCGCTGCGGCCACATCCCCGAGGATCAGGGCCAGATGGTGCCGCCCATCCATCTGACTTTCATACAGGATCCCCCGAAACGTGCCGTGGCGGGTGGGAAAGGTCGTGCTCGCGATGCGTGTGACGAGCTTGTCGCGCCGCATCCGGAAGTCGATGAGGGCCTTGACGGTCAGGCTCACCAGGTGATGGCGCTCGGCAAAGGCCTGAAGGTCTGTTAGACGCGCAGCCTCCCCTGCGTCCGTCAGGATGGCGCAGAGGACCGCGCCTGGGTAGAGCCCCGCCAACCGACAGAGATCGAGGGCGGCCTCTGCCTGCCCTGCCCGTGTCAGGACCCCCCCTTCCATGGCGCGGAGCGGAAAGATGTGACCAGGCCGGACCAGATCCTCGGGCCGGGCCTTGGGATCAACGAGCGTCTGAATGGTGACGGCCCGGTCAAAGGCAGAGATGCCGGTCGTCGTTCCCGCCCTGGCATCCACCGACACACAATAGGTGATGTCACCGGACCCCTGCCGCTCCGGGACCATGATCGGGATCTTGAGGACATCGAGTCGCCCCCCGTTGAGGGCGACACAGATGATCCCCCTGGCCTCCCGGGCCATGAAGTTGATCGCCTCAGGGGTCGCCCGCTCGGCCGACAAGACCAGCACCCCCTCACTCTCCTTGGCCTCGTCGTCGGCCAGGACCACCATCCGCCCCTCGCGAACGGCTCGGATCGCCTCTTCCACCGAATGGCCGGTCATTGCAGGTCCTCGACTGCGGCTCGGACCGCCTCGAGAGAGGTCTCGGGAACGTCCAGAGGAACGACACATCCCGGGGCCAGGATATGCCCGAGACCTCCCGTCTGCGCCACGGCATCCTTCACCTGAGCCCGCACGGCCGCCTCGGGCCCGTCCCGAAGGGTCTCGACCTCATTGAGTCCCCCCACGACCGCGCCGCGATAGCGCTGCTGTGCCTCACGAAGGGAGGGCGACGTGCGCCGGTCGTGCCAGTTAATGGCCGGAACCGGGTAGGCCGCCATCACGTCAAATGGGATGTCCAGGCCGTGGACGTGCAGGACCGAAAAGGGGCTCCGCCCGGCCACCTGCTCCAGGATCCGTCGGTCGTACGGTTCCGCAAAGCGGTGATGCTCGTCGGCGGTCAAGAGACCGGACGATGCCACCTGGGTCGCGAAAAAGATCCCATCCCCTCCCGATTGCAGGCAGGCGGCCGCATACCGACTCATCGTCTCGGTGATCACCTCAAGAGCCCCATGGATCAGTGCGGGTCTTTCCCGGAGGTCCGCCAGAAATCGCTCGTCGCCGGCGAGCTTCTTCGCGATGGAGAGGGGGCTGAATATCGTCTGAAGGACCGGCGCGTCATCGGGCCGCCCCTTCACCACCTGACGGAGACACGTGAGCTCCCGACCCAACGCCCCCGCCTCGGGGTCCAGGGGGCGGAGGTTTGCCCAGTCGCCCGGGCGCCTGACCGCGTGATCGAGACAGACCCGGGAGCCGTCGATGTCCCCCTCGTAGGCGACCCGGCAGCCCCAGTCCTCGACGCAGTAGACGCCGGTGGGCATCACCTTGATGAAATCGAGGTCGTATCGGGCGTGAAAGGCGAGTACCGCCTCGGCGAGGGCGAAGGGATCCTCGTCGAGGTGGGGAAAATGACGCCAAAAGCTCACGGGGGGGCGGTCCACCGGTCTTCGCTCTACCGCTCTGTGGATCCGCTCTGCTTTGGTCATCTCGACCCTGGTCCTCCTGCCTCTCCTAGTCCCGCCCTATGATAGAGAGAGGAGACAAGAGTTGTCAATGAATCGGTCCAGCGGGTCGGTGGCGAAGAGGGGGCCTGATGGGCCAATTGACAAGCGCTCTCGCAGCGTGCTAGCCTTATCTTTCCCCGTGTTGAGAGGAAAGAACGCATGCGCCTCGATCAATTCACCGTGAAGGCCCAGGAGGCCATCGATGCCGCCCGTCGCCAGGCAGTCGAGATGGGCCATCAGGCCATCGATGTGGAGCATCTCCTGCTGGCGCTGGTCGAACAGCCCGAGGGGGTGATCCCCCCGCTCCTCCAGAAGCTCGGTGCGAATCTGCACCAGCTGCGCACGCAACTCACGGAAGAGTTGGCACGGCGCCCCAAGGTGCAGGGCGGAGGAGGCGCAGAGTATATCACCCCCCGACTCCAGAAGGTCCTCGATGCGGCCCTCCAGGAGGCGACACACCTGAAGGATCAGTACGTCTCGACCGAACACCTCCTCCTGGTCATGGTGGACCAGGCGGGTGGGGCAGCGGAGCGGATCCTGAAGGAGGCCGGCGTCAGCAAGGACAGGATCTACGCGGCCCTGACTGCGCTCCGCGGCGGGCAGCGGGTCACCGACCCGCATCCGGAGGAAAAATACCAGGCGCTCGAGCGATACAGCCGGGATCTGACGGATCTGGCGCGGAAGGGGAAGTTGGACCCGGTCATCGGGCGCGATGACGAGATCCGGCGTGTCATCCAGGTCCTATCCCGCCGGACGAAGAACAATCCGGTCCTGATCGGCGAGCCGGGCGTGGGGAAGACCGCCATCGTCGAGGGGCTAGCGCAGCGGATCGTCAACGGCGACGTCCCCGAAACGCTGAAGAACAAGCGGGTCGTGGCGTTGGACATCGGCGCGCTCGTCGCCGGCTCGAAATACCGGGGTGAATTCGAGGACCGGCTCAAGGCGGTCCTCAAGGAGATCACCGAATCCGAGGGGCAGATCATCTGCTTCATCGACGAGCTGCACACCCTGGTCGGGGCCGGGGGCGCGGAAGGGGCGGTGGACGCCTCGAATATGCTCAAGCCGGCCCTGGCCCGCGGCGAACTCCGCTGCATCGGCGCCACCACCCTGGATGACTACCGGAAGCGGATCGAGAAGGATCCGGCGCTGGAACGGCGGTTCCAGCCGATCGTCGTCGGGGAGCCGTCGGTCGACGACACCATCTCGATCCTCCGGGGCCTCAAGGAGAAGTACGAGGTGCACCACGGGGTCCGCATCAAGGACGCGGCCCTGGTGGCCGCCGCGGTCCTCAGTCACCGCTACATCAGCGACCGATTCCTGCCGGACAAGGCCATCGATCTCGTCGACGAGGCCGCCTCGCGCCTCAGGATGGAGATCGACAGCATGCCGACCGAGATCGACGAGGTCGAGCGACGGATCCGACAGCTCGAGGTGGAACGGGAGGCCCTCCGCAAGGAGACCGATCCGGCCTCCCGCGATCGCCTGGCGCACCTGGAAGGGGAGCTCGCCAACCTTCGGGAGCGATCGGGGGCCATGAAAGCCCGCTGGGAGCGGGAGAAGGCCATCATCAAGAAGATGCGAGAAATCAAAGAGCGCCTGGAGCAGAAGCGGGTGGAGGAGCAGCAAGCCGAGCGGAAGGGCGACCTGGGCAAGGTGGCCGAGCTGCGCTACGGGGTCATCGCCCAGCTTCAGAAAGAGCTGGAGGCCGAGCGGGCGAAGGTCGAGGCCATCCAGAAGGAAGGCATGATGCTCAAGGAGGAGGTGGACGAGGAGGATATCGCTGAGGTCGTGGCGAAGT
>Ga0209641_10002549_pt1 | contig 15598 bp, 11 predicted proteins | sample RifCSP16_1_FD_184022 | JGI IMG/M metagenome (GOLD analysis project Ga0209641, IMG submission 184022) | Soil microbial communities from Rifle, Colorado - Rifle CSP2_sed 16_1 (SPAdes) (version 2) | ecosystem: Environmental > Terrestrial > Deep subsurface > Rock core/Sediment | place: Rifle...
GCGGCCAGGGGAAACCTGGAGGTACTCGGGAAGAGGGACGTCCGGATCGCGCTCGACGTCAAGATGGGCGACCAGGCGCCGGCGTACCGCCGCGGCCCGCTCCGCGCGTACTCCTCGACGAGGAGCGGCGACGTGGACAAGGTGACTGCGCCCTCGTCTGTGCCCTCGTCCTCCGAGCTGATCCACGCCGCCGACCCTGATCCGGTCCGCATCTACGCGCTCGAGGGCTCGGTCTGCGCAGACAAGACCGGCGCGTGCGTGCCGGAGACGTCACTGCGGCAAGGCGCTACCCCCACCATCACGTTGCCCAAGCCGATCGAGGTCCTGGCCGGCGAGGACGTCTATGCAGGGAGCTACGTGATACAGCACAACGGCCCGGAGGCGCTGTCGCGCATCAGGGCGGGCCGGGACATCTACGACGTGGGCTTCCAGGTGAGCGGCGTGGGCGTGGGCATGCTGGAGGCCGGCCGCGACGTGGTGGAGCACTTGCCGCCAAGAGCCACGAACACCCTGCAGTCTCCGGCCGATCCAGCGGGTGGCGTGGTCTACGGCAAGGGCAATACCATCACGACTCGGACCGGGTATTCGGACGGCAGCAATCACGCCCTCCCCGGCGACGCGGCGGCCGACATCTTCATCATGGCCGGCAGGACGGGCGGCGTGGACTACGACGCCTTCGCCGGTGCCTACCTCGACCCCGCCAATGGCCGCGGGGTGGCGAAGACCTATCTGCCGGAGCTTGCCGAGTACATGCGCGGCCTGGGGTACGGCGCGATGAGCGACGCCGATCTCGTGGCGGCCTTCCACGCGCTCGCGCCCGCGCGGCGCGAGATCTTCCTCGACCGCGTCTACTTCACGGAGCTGAAGGAGGCGGGCATCGAGTATAACAGCTCGTCAAGCGAGCGCTTCCACAGCTACGACCGCGGGCTCGACGCGGTGAAACTGCTCTTCCCCAGCGACCCGTTGGCCCGCACGGGCGACATCATCCTGGCCGGGAAGCTCTGCGCGACGAACAGCGACGCCGACATCACCATCCTGGCCCCACGTGGCAAGGTGGAGGTGGGCACGCTCTTCTCCCCCGGTTCAGAATACGATTCGGACGGCGGCATCCTCACCCGGAGCGGCGGAGACATCCGCATCATGGCCGACCGGAACATCGATCTCTTCACATCGCGCGTCTTCACGCTGCAGGGCGGCGACATCACCATGTGGACCTCGAACGGCAGCATCACCGCCGGCGCGGGCTCGAAGACCTCGGTCCGCAACGTGAAGCCGAGCTACACGATGAGCGCGGATGGGGCGGTCACCGTCAACGTCTTCGGCCTCTCCACCGGCGCCGGCATCGGCGTCCTCGACGCCTTGGAGGACGCTGGAAGCCGCCCGCCGAGCCGCCTCGACCTCATCGCGCCCGAGGGCGAGGTGAACGCGGGCGACGCTGGCATCCGCGTGGTGGGCGACCTCAACATCGCCGCGGCGGTGGTGGTGGGCGTCGAGAACATCCAGTCCTCGGGCACCGCCACGGGCGTCCCGAAGGTGGTGGCACCGAGCATCGCCGCGCTCACCACCGCCTCCCAGGTGGCGCAGGCTGCCGCGAAGGAGGGCGTGGGACCGCAGGCGGCGGCGAAGAGCACCGTAGCCGACCTCCCGTCGATCATCACCGTCGAGGTGGTGGGGTACGAGACGGCCGAGCAGCGCGACGACAAGGCGGACGCGGAGAGGAAGAAGGGCGCTGCCGGCAGGTGAGGGGCCGCGCCAGGGCGCCGTCACCAGCAGCGACAGCGCCCTTCCCGAGCGTAGCGCCCGAGCCCGGCCCTCCCGGGCACGAGCTCGGGCCCGGTTCCCGCGCCCTACCTGCGAGCGCCGGCGTGACCGCGCCGCCGGCGCTCGCGATTCGCGCGCCAACTCGAACAGGAGTCGGCGCCTGCCGTCACCGCCTGACGATCACCTCATCCGAGAACGTGTACTGCTGGGCGTTGCCTGTCAGGTTCACGTCGTACGTCTGCAGGCCGCTGAAGGCCCCGTCCTTCTTCTCCTCGATCTCCACCAGCGTGAAGGGAGAGTCATGCTTCGCGTCCAGGCCGCCGGTGGGGCTCACCTTGGACCAATCGAGGCTCATCCCCACGTTCCCTTCCAGGACGAGGTAGTGGATGCCGTTGCGGAACGCGATCTCCCCGCGATGATCGTGGCCGGAGAACACCGCCAGCACCTGGCCGTCGGCCTCCAGGATCCCGCGCACCACGTCGGCGTTCTTGATGGTGTGGTCTTCCGTGCTCTCCCGGTGCAGCAGCTGGTGGGTGAACAGCACGGTCGGCAGGTCGCTGCCGGCGAGGTCCGCCACGAGCCAGTCCAGCTCCTCCTGGGGAATCCATGCATCCTTCCAGGTCCAGAAGGAGTTGCCCGGGGTCTGCATGTCGAACGGCCGATGCGGCTCGGCCACGGTGTAGTCGGCGTCGAGCACGACGCAGTGAATCCCGCGCCGATCGAAGGAGTAGTAGGTCTGACCCGCCGGGATCCCCGTGTTGTCGAGGCGGGGGAGCAGATCCTCCCTCTTCACGTTGTCGAACTCGTGGTTGCCCAGCACGTGGTAGTGCGGGCCATCGAAACTGGTGAAGATACCCTCGACCTCGCCCAGGTTCTGCACGGGATCCGTGCCGCCCGCGAGCGTGTCGACGAAGTCGCCTAGCTCGATGACGAAGTCGACCTTCTCCCGGTTCATGGCGTCGACGAAGTGCTCCGTCTTGGCCAGGGAAGCCGAGTACTTGCGGTCCGCCGTGTCGGGCTTGTTGGTGTGGTGGATGTCCGTGATGACGCCGAACCGCGCGATCGCCTTCCTGTGGGCGTGGTGGAAGCCCGCGATCTCGCCCGGCCGCTCCACCGCGCCGGCGCTCGCCGCGCCGGCCCAGAGGAGGAGAACGAATGCAGCGCTCAAGATCTTCTTCATGGTCTGACTCCTTGTCGTTTGAGGTCCTCTCCGTCAGTTGACCCGCTGGATGCGCTGTTCGATGGCCGCGGTGAACGGCTGCGGCAGCGCCGTGATGTGCGCGATGAGCGCGTCGAGGTCGATGGCTCCTCCGACGCGGTTCGTGCCCGAGGCGAACGTGGTGAAGTTGTCGCCGCCCGCGGCGAGGAAGCTGTTCACGACCACGCGGTACGCCGCGCTCGGGTCGAGGGCTGCGCCGCCGATCTGCACCGAGCCAGGGACGATCCGACTCCCCGGCTGCTGCGCGGCGTCCCAGGTGTACGTGATCCCGGAGGGCTTCAGGATCCTCGCGAAGGGCTGATTCAGCCACTGCCGCTCGAGCACCTCGAGCACCTGCGCGCCGGTGAGATCCATCGCGACGAGGCTGTTCCCGAAGGGCTGGACGGTGAAGAGCGCGCCCCACGTCACGTCGCCGTTCGGCTGCGCGACGAGGTCGGCGCGGATGCCGCCCGGGTTCATGAGGGCGATGTGCGCTCCCGGAACGGAGGCGCGCTGCGCGTCGGCGATGAGGTTCCCGAGGGCCGACTCCCCTGAAGCGTCCTCGCTCTTCGAGATCGTCCCCTGCGCCCGCGCGATCACCCGGTTCACGAGCGGCGCCACCTTCTCGTCCGCCGCGGCGACGATCGCGGCGGCGCCGGGGTGCGGCGAGAGGCCGGGGCCGGCGTCGCCCCAGGTGGTGGGGATCTCGGCCGTCTTGGAGGCCACGTCTCCGGTCCGGCGGTCGATCTCGAGCTCGATGTCCGCGTAGGCGGTGCTCGCCGAGTACGCCTGCGTCACCAGGATCTCCTTCCCGTTCGCGTTTTTCACGAGCGCGTTGGTGAAGGCGTGGGCGTGGCCGGAGACGACCACGTCCACCTCGTCGTCGAGCCGGTGGAGGATGTCGAGGATGTCGGGGCCGTCGATGACACCGTCGGAGCTGGTCGGCCCCGCGTACGAGGTCTGCCGGCCGCCCTGGTGGATCACCACCACGATGGCTCGCACGCCCTTCCTCTTCAGGACGCGCACGTACTCGTTGGCGGTGTCGGCCTCGTCGAGGTAGGTGAGCCCAGCGACACCGGTGGGCGTGACGATCGACGGCGTGCCCTCGAGGACGAGCCCGATGAAGCCGATCCGCTCGCCGTTCACGCGCTTCACGACGTACGGCGGGAGCAGCGGCTCGCCGGACTCGGCGTCCACGACGTTGGCCGCGAGCGTCGGGTAGCGCGCGCCACGCCAGCTCTCCTCGAGGAAGGGGCCCGCGGGGTGGTTCCCGCCGGTCAGCAGGCGCAGGAGCTCGCCGCGGCCCTCGTCGTACTCGTGGTTGCCGGTCGCGCCGACGACGTTGCACTCTGGGTCGAGCCAGGGGGCCCAGCGGCTCCTGCGGTGGGCCGCGCGGTCGGCCGTGGAGGCCCCAGAGCCGTCGACCACGCCATCGACCTGGTCGAGGTGCCGGCAGTCGTCGTTCGCGAGCAGGTTTAGGACCGAGATGGCCGGCTCGTCCTGGAGCAGCGCGGAGCTGGGCGGCGACGCGCCGACGTGGTCGCCGGCGTGGACGATGATGGTCTCGTCCTCGCGTCCGCTGCGCGCGGCCTCGAGGTAGGCGGCGAGCACCGCGGCGCCGCCGGCGGGGCGGCCGGAGACGACGCGGGGCGAGAGCTGCCCGTGGAAGTCATTGAAGCCGAGGATCTGCACCGGCACGCGCCGCTCCTTGGGCACCCTCCGGTCATCCCAGGACACCCGGCGAGCCGCGGTGTCGCGGTCTTCGAGGTCGCCGTCGTGGTCGTGATTGCACGCCTGGGCCCGACCACCGGGCGCGGCGAGCGCCATCGCGGCGAGCGTCGCGAGGGCGAGGCTCCGCCTCTGGTTCAAGTACATGGAAAGCTCCTTCCGCGGGTTCAGCCCGATGAATGCCTCAACGCGGTCCGGGCTGGGGTTCCACTTGCGCGAAGAAGCGGCAACCGATCGGTTGCGATCTCGTCACAACTGCTCGACCGGGTCTCGGTGCATCATCCAGCCTCGTCCTACCTCGTGCAGGAGACCATCCATGAATTGCCATCGCGCCGCCTTTGGCGTGGCCACCGCCCTGCTGCTAGGCGCGTCCGGCTCCGCGTTCGCCGAGAGTCACCATCCGAAGCCCGTCCCGCGCCTCGTCCCGGTGGGCACGTACGACACGGGCCTCGGCACGAACGGGGCGGAGATCATCAGCGTCAGGGATAGCGACGGGATAGCCGCCCTCACGAACGTCAAGGTCGAATCCTGCGGCGAGGACACCGGCGCCGTCGACGTGCTCAACCTCTCCGTGCCGGCCCGGCCGGCGCTCCTCCGCCGCGTCTGCGTCGACCCGGCCTCGACCGCCGCCGGCGCGCCGAACTCCGCCGCGGTCCATCCGTACGGCGACTACTTCCTCGTCGCCCTCGGAAAGGCAGGAGCGCGGGGAGCGGTCGCGGCGTACCGCCTCTCCGACGGCGCGTTCCTGGCGTCGGCGCCGGTGGGGATCCTGCCCGACTCGATCGCCATCTCACCGAACGGCCGCTGGGCCGTCGTGGCGAACGAGGCGGAGGGGGTGGACAAAGGGGACGACGGCGGCGCTGGTTCGCTCTCGGTGCTCGACCTCGCGCGGCTCCACCCTGGCAGGCCATCTCGACTCCAGGTGATGGAAGTCCCCTTGCCTTCCCAGGCCGGCGTCGCGGGGTTCAGCGCGGGCCGCACCGACGACGCCGCGCGGCTCCCGATCGACAACAGCCCGGCGACGCTCGAGCCCGAGTCGGTCGCGTTCAGCGCGGACAGCCGGTTCGCCTTCGTCACGCTCCAGGAGAACAATGGCGTCGTCCGCCTCGAGCTCCGCTCGGGCGAGCTCACCTTCTTCGGAGTTGGCGAGACCACGCACGCCGCCGACCTCACCGACGACGGCGCCTATGCGCCGACCGCGACGCTCACCGCCTTCCGCGAACCTGACGGCATCGCCCTCGATCCGACCGGCCGGTTCTTCGTGACCGCCGACGAGGGTGACAGCCGCGACGCCGCGGGCAAGAGCGGGCCGCGCGGGGGGCGCACCGTGAGCGTCTTCGACGCCCGGACCGGAGCCCTCGTCGCCGACACCGGCTCGCAGATCGACGACTGGGCCGCCATGGCCGGCTACTATCCGGACGGCCGCAGCGACCGGGGAGGCTCCGAGCCCGAGGTCCTCGACCTCACCCGCTGGCGAGGCCGGACGCTCGTCGCGGTGAGCCTCGAGCGCGCCAACGCCGTCGCGCTGATCGACGTGACGGACAGGACGGCCCCGGCCGTGGTCGACATCGAGCGCGTCGGCGCGGCGCCCGAGGGGATCAAGTTCTTCCACCGCCGCGGCGCGCTCCACGTCGTCACGGCGAACGAGGGCGACGGGACCGTGTCGGTGCTGGAGGTCGTGCTCCCGGCGCCCTGAGACGGAGGATCTGCACCGGCACGCGCCGCTCCTTCGGCACCTTCCTGTCGTCCCTCACTCTCCACCCACCCGCAGCTCCGGCGGGCGGGACAGGAGCACCGTACCCACGGCCTCGCCACCCTTCGCCGCCGGCATCCCCGCCGGCGGTACCTCCCAGAGGTCCCGGACCACCACTCGCACCTCGCAGGTCTCGTCGCCCTCGTTCTGGAAGTGGATCGCCCACGGGTCCGAGGGATCGGGCGTGGTGAAGATGGCCCTCGGGCAGTTCGGCGAGCTCCACGCATACGACAGCTCGTCGCCGTCCGCGTCGGAGGCCTCCACGCTGATCTCCGCCTCGACCGAAGCGCCCTGGCCGGCCGGATCCAGGAGGAACGTCTCCCGCGCCGGCATCGAGGTGATGACCGGCGAGTGGTTGACGATGACGTTCACATCCACCTCGCCGGTCGCGTCCGAGGCGTCGCCACCCAGGGTCGACGAGTCCCCGGAGAGCGAGGAAGTGGACCCGCTGCCCCCACCGCAGCCGACCGCGAGAAGCCCGAGAACTCCCAGCAAACAGGCCTTGAATGGACTCATGGTGTCCGCCCCCTGCGCAGCAGGACTCGCTGCCCGGGTCGACGCGCTGCACGAGGCGTACCCGCGTCACCTCTCGTGACGGCTCGGTGACGGCGTGGGAATCCCGCGGACTCGCTTCGCCGACCGGGCCAGATCAGCGACCGGCGGCGAGGCTGATCGCTGGTTGGGCTCGACCCAGGGGGTTCACAACAGCGAAACGAAAAGGTCACGAAGGCCATCTCGCTCCGGCCCGAGAATCCCCACCTCCTCAGCCGGAGTGGGAAAGGTACGTGCAAACGGCAGAACAGCCCATGCAGCGAGCGTGCGTGGTTCGTCCCCGCGTGAGCGTCCCGATGCTGAAGAGCCTCGGACTTGCCGCGGCCGTCGCGCTGGCGGGAGCGCCGTGGGGAATGGCGCAGGCAACGAACCAGGCGCCCTCCGCTGTGCCCTCGCCCGCGGGGCATCCCGCGCCGGCTTCGGCTCGCGCCATCGATATCAACGAGTACCGCGTCGAGGGCTCCGAGCGCCTCGCACAGGGCGATCTGGAAGCGGCCCTCGAACCGTTCCTCGGGCCGGGCCGGACCCTGGAGGACGTGGAGCGGGCCCGCGCGGCGCTGGAGAAGACGTACTCCGACAAGGGGTTCCAGTCGGTCTCGGTCGCCATCCCGCCGCAGACGGTCCGCGAGGGCGTCGTCACGCTCAAGGTGACGGAGGGCAAGGTCGGCCGCCTCCGCGTGCGCGGCTCCCGCTACTTCTCCCTGCGTGACATCGAGCGCCAGGCGCCGTCGGTGGCCGAGGGCGAGGTGCCGAACTTCGACCACATCGTCCGCGACGTCGTGGCCCTGAACCAGCTCCCCGATCGGCGGGTGACCCCGGCGCTCCGCGCCGGCGCCGTCCCCGGCACCGTGGACGTCGACCTGAACGTGCAGGACACCCTCCCCCTGCACGGCTCGCTCGAGGTGAACAACCGCTACAGCAGCGACACCACGCACGCGCGGCTCGCGGGCTCGCTCCACTACGACAACCTGTGGCAGCTGGGTCACTCCCTCACCTTCTCCTTCCAGGTCGCTCCGAAGCGCGTCCAGGACGGCAAGGTGTTCTCCGCGTCCTACCTGGCTCGCTTCCCCGCGGTCCAGTGGCTCACCCTCACGCTGAGCGGCGTCCTCCAGAACAGCGAGGTCTCGACGCTCGGCTCGATCGGGGTGAAGGGGAAGGGCCGGATCGTGGGCGGCCGGGCCAGCTTCACGCTGCCCGGCACGCCCGGCTTCTTCCACACCGTGAGCGCAGGGGTGGACTACAAGCACTTCGACGAGGGGATCACGCTCGGCGAGGATGCGCTCGAGACGCCCATCACCTACTGGCCCTTCACGCTCCAGTACGGGGCGACCTGGCCCGGCGAGTCCTCGCAGACGCAAGCAGGCGTGACGGTGGTCGCGAACCTGCGAGGGCTGAGCAGCGGGACCGGCGAGTTCGACGCCAAGCGCTACAAGGCGAGCGGGAGCTTCATCTACTACCGCGCCGAGGTGTCGCGGACCGACGAGGTCCGGGGGGTCCAGCTCTTCGAGCGGGTCCACGGGCAGTACTCGGGCGACCCGCTCATCGGCTCGGAGCAGTTCACGGCTGGCGGCGCCGAGACCGTGCGCGGCTACGCCGAGGTCCAGGGGGCGGGCGACTACGGCGCGGTCGGGACGTTCGAGCTGCGCGGCCCCTCGCTCGCGAAGTGGTTCGGAAAGCCGGTGCTGAACGAGTGGCGGTTCCTGGCCTTCGTCGAGGGCGGCCGGCTCGTGGTGCGCGACGCCCTGCCCGATCAGAAGAGCTTCTCGCGGCTCCTGAGCGCCGGCGGCGGCAGCCGCGTCCGTCTCCTCGACCATCTGAGCGGATCGGTGGATGTCGGCGTGCCCCTCGTCTCCGAAGGGGGGACGCGGAGGTACCACCCGCGCGTGCACTTCAGGCTGTGTAGCGAGTTCTAGGGAGGGGTCTCTCATGAAGGCTAGAAGGCTGTGCGGAGCGGTTCTGGTGGCTGGCCTGGCCTTGCCGCCGGCCGCGGCCAGCGCCTGGTGGAACGACGACTGGTCCGGCCGCAAGCTCCTGCGCGTCGACACCAGCGCCGCGGGGGCCGACGTCACCGAGCCCATCGGCGCCGCTCCCGTCCTGGTGCGCCTGCACGCGGGCAACTTCAAGTTCGAGGCGGCCAAGGAGGACGGCAGCGACCTGCGCTTCATCGCCGGCGACGACAAGACGCCGCTCAGGTTCCACATCGAGAAGTACGACGCGCTCCTGGGCGAGGCCCTGGTCTGGGTTGGGATGCCCGACCTCAAGCCGGGCGCGAGGGCGGACATCTGGCTTTACTACAAGAACCCGAACGCGGTCGCCGCCCAGGACGTGAAGGGCACCTACGATCCGAGTACGACGCTCGTCTACCACTTCACGGAGAAGGGGACACCGCCACAGGACTCCAGCACCTGGGCGAACCACGCCCTCACCTCGGGCACGGGCGCCGACGGCGCGCTCATCGCGAGGGGCCTCGAGCTGGATGGTTCCGCGACCGTCTCGGTGCCGGCCTCGACCTCGCTCACGTGGGCGGCGGGCGCGAAGGTCACCTGGTCGGCCTGGGTGAAGCCCGCCGAGGCCGACGAGAGCGGCGTCGTCTTCAGCCGCGTGGACAACGGCAGCCACCTCCTCATCGGGCTCGAGGGCGGCAAGCCCTTCGTCGAGGTCGACGGGGGATCGGGCCCGCAGCGTGCCGTCGCCCCGACGGCCCTCACCGCCAATGGCTGGCACCACCTCGCCGTCACTGCTGGCGAGGGGATCGCGCTCTACCTGGATGGCGCACCGGCAGCGAAGCTCGGCGCGGCCCTCCCCGCGCTCAACACCACCGGAATCATCGGGGGCGCCGGCGCCCCTGCGGCCTCGGCCTTTCCGAAGCCGCCCCGGGAGAAGCACCGTGACGACGCCAAGGCGCCCGCGCCCGCCCCCCTGCCCGGGTTCAAGGGCGAGCTGGACGAGCTGCAGATGGCGAAGGTCGAGCGGCCCGCCGGCTTCATCCGGCTGGCCGCGCTCTCCCAGGGGACCGACCCCGGCAAGCTCCTGGTGGCGGGCCAGGACGAGGAGACCGGGAGCTGGTCCAGCGGCTACTTCGCCGTCATCGTGAGGTCGGTCACGCTCGACGGCTGGGTGGTGATCGGGTTCCTCGTGATCATGGCCCTCGTGAGCTGGCTGGTGATGCTCAACAGGGCCTCCTATCTGAGCGCCGTGGAGAGGGCCGACCGCAAGTTCACGAAACGTTTCCGACATCTCAGCTCCGACCTCAAGCAACTCGTGGGCGGTGGGAACGGCGTCTCTCCCCTGGGCGACGAGACGCCCTTCAAGAGCTCGCCCCTCTACCGCATCTTCCAGATCGGCGCGGAGGAGATCCGCAAGCGCACCTCGGGCAGATGTCCGCTCTCAGCGGAGGCCATCGAGGCCATCCGCGCCACCCTGGACGCGGGCCTGGTGCGCGAGAACCAGCGGCTCACGCAACGGATGGTGCTCCTCACCATCGCCATCTCCGGCGGCCCGTTCCTCGGGCTCCTGGGGACGGTGGTGGGCGTGATGATCACCTTCGCCTCGATCGCGGCGGCCGGCGACGTCAACGTGAACGCGATCGCGCCAGGCATCGCCGCAGCCCTGGTGGCCACCGTGGCGGGCCTCGCCGTCGCCATCCCCGCCCTCTTCGGCTACAACTGGCTCCTCACCCGAATCAAGAACGTCACCGCCACACTCCAGGTCTTCGTCGACGAGCTCGTCACGAAGGTGGCCGAGGCCTACTCCCAACGTGAAATCCTCGAGAAGGGGACGGCGGTGATCGCTCGCCTCTCGGCGACCGACGTCGACATCTCCGTCGCGGAGTGAGCAATGCACGTCCAATCCGAGGACAAGCCGTACGACGACATCAACATCACCCCCATGCTCGACCTCGCCTACGTGCTGCTGGTGATCTTCGTCATCATGACCACCGCCACCGTGCAGGGCATGCGGGTGAACCTGCCCAAGGCGAGCCCGGCGAAGAGCCTGGCGAAGCCCACCACCAAGGCCATCACCGTGACGCAGGACGGGAAGGTCTTCCTCGACACCATCCCTGTGACGCTCGCCGAGCTGGAGCAGCAGCTCGTGCAGCAGAGGGCACTCACTCCGGAGTTCCCGGTGGTGGTCCGCGGCGATGGTCAGGTCCAGTACCAGGCCGTGGTCGACGTCCTCGATCTCCTGGGGCGCCTCAACATGACCACCGTCGGCCTCGCCACGAAGCCGCTCGTGAAGTGAGCGCATCCGCGATGAGCGACGGCGACAGCAAGACGGCCGACTTCCTGCGAGCCAACGCGCCCGGCGTCTGCGTGGGGCTACTGCTCCTCGCGGGCATCGCCTTCGGCGTCCGGTGGATAGCGAGCAACCGTGGCGCGCCGCCGCCGCCGCGGAAGGTGGTCGAGCTCAGGGTGGTGAACGTGCAGCCGATCCCGCAGCCAAGGGTGACCCCGCCGCCTCCGCCGACGACGCCGCCCAAGGTGGAGGAGCAGGAGCAGACGAGGCGCGTCGAGCTGAAGGCGATGGACATCCCCCGCGATCTGCCGCGGCCGCCCTCCAGCGAGTCGTCGGGAGGCGGCCGCCTCGCCCTGGCGGCGGAGGGCGAGGGGCCGGGCGATTCGTTCAATCTCGTCGGCAATCCTGGCGGACGTGGCCTGCTCTCCGGCGGCGGGCTCGGCGACGGCACGGGCGACGGCCTCGGCGAGGGAGGCGCCGGGAACCGATTCGGCTGGTACTACGCCCGCATCGCGGCCGAGATCGAGGAGGCATTCCGCAGCCAGAAGAAGATGACTGCCGTCTCGACCCGGGTCGAGCTGCGCGTGTGGGCCGACGAGGCGGGCCGCATCAGCCGCGTCCAGCTCGTTCGCTCCACCGGCGACTCCGATCTCGACCGGGCGATCCAGTCGGTGGTGGGCCTCCGGCTCAGGGAGCCGCCACCCCACGACATCCCGATGCCCATGGTCGCCCGCCTCACCGCGCGGCGGCCGGGCTGAGGCCAACCACACGTGCGCCAATCGACATAGCGAGGAATCATCGATGCTCGTCACCAACAGGCTCGCGCACCATCGCAAGTTGCCCCTGCTCGCCATCCCGCTCCTCGCGCTCGGCATGGGCGCGCCGGCGCACGGCGCCGAGGAGGCGAGGACCCCGAACCCGACCTCGACCGCGTCCCCACCTGTCGTGAAGCGCGTCGTCTACGTGCCCGAGGCCGAGAAGGCGCGGCTGCGCGAGGAGCTCAAGGCGGAGGTCCTGGCGCAGGCCAAGGAGGAGCGCTGGGCGGCCCCGGGCGCCTTCCCCGAGTGGCTGCGGCGGCTCCACCTCCGGGGCGACATCCGAGCCCGCTGGGAGCGGGACCTCTTCGGAGCAGGGAACACCAGCGACGGCGGGGCCTTCCCCGACTTCAACGCCATCAACACCGGGAAGCCCTTCGACGTCGCGTTCGTCGACATCGCCAACGAGCGGTACTTGAACGTCGACCAGAACCGGAGCAGGCCGAGGCTGCGGGCGCGGCTGGGGGTCGACGCCGACGTGGGCCAGGGCTTCGCCGCCGGCCTCCACCTCGCGAGCGGCGACGGCAGCTCGCCCGTCTCCACCAACCAGACGCTGGGCGGCTCTCCCGGCGACTTCAGCAAGTACCAGGTCTGGATCGATCGGGCCTCCATCCGCTACGAGTACGCTCCGCCGGCGGTGGGTGCGCTGGCGGTGTCGGTCGGCCGCCTCGAGAACCCGTTCTTCGCCACCGAGCTCCTGTGGGACCACGACCTGAGCCTCGACGGAGTCGCCCTCCGGGCGAGCTTCCCGCTCCCGGCAGGGGTGACCCCCTTCGTCACCGCGGGCGCGTTCCCCGTCTACACCTCGATCTTCAACTTCCCCCCCGAGCAGCCGGCCAAGTTCAGGAGCCTCGACAGGTGGCTCTACGCCGTCCAGCTCGGCGCCGACTGGAAGCCCGTCCCTCGACTGACCGTGAAGCTGGGCGCCGCCCTCTACTACTTTGACAAGATCGAGGGCCGGCGCTCGGGCCCGTGCGACACGAACCTGAAGGACCACTTCTGCGACACCGACGAGTCGCGCCCGGCCTTCGCACAGAAGGGAAACACATACATGGCGCTGCGCAGGCCGTCCGACGCCGCTCTGGTGGCGGAGGCCACCGCGCCGGTCGACAAGCCTGTGTCCCGCTACCAGTTCTTCGGCCTCGCCAGCCGGTTTCGCCCGGTCGCCCTCACCGCCCGCGTCGAGTACGTCCTGGCCCCTCCGTTGAAGGTGGCCGTGGACGGCGAGGTCGTGCGGAACGTCGGCTTCTCGCGAAAGCAGATCTCGGCCGTCGTGGACGGGGAGATGCTCGCGCTCAACAACAGGGACCACTGCGACGCCTCCGGCAACTGCGACCACTTCGCGGGCGGGAGGGATGGCTATCTGGCCCACCTCACGGTCGGGAGCCCGACCCAGGGCAAGCAGTGGGACTGGAGCGCGAGCCTCGCCTACCGGCGCCTCGAGTCGGACGCGGTGGTCGACGCCTTCACCGACTCCGACTTCGGCCTCGGGGGCACCAACCTCAAGGGCTACCACCTCGAGGCAGCGCTGGCGGTGGCCGACGGCGTCGTGGCCTCCGCGCGCTGGCTCAGCGCGGACGCCATCGTCGGCCCGACCTACGGCGCGGACGTCCTGATGTTCGACCTCTCGGCGAGGTTCTGAACGATGGCCAGGATCGCATCGGCTCTCCTCGTGGCCTCTCTCTGCGCCGTGGCGTTGCGCCCCTCGGCCGCCAAGGCTGACTCCGCCACCGAGGCGCGGCTGCGCGAGGCGCTCCGCTCGACGACGAGCCAGCTCCGGGCGCTGGAGGACGAGCGCGGCAGGTGGCAGGCCAAGGAGCCCGAGCAGGCGAAGGAGCTGGAGTCGCTGCGGAAGGAGCTCGCTGGCGCCAGGCGCGGCGCGGCGAGGGATGGCGATCGGAAGCTCTCCGGGCGCCTCGCCGAGCAGACGGAGGCGATCGCGAAGCTCGCCGACGCGAACGCCAGGCTCAACGAGGCGCTCGCGCAATGCCAGAAGGCGGCGGCGGCCGCGGCCGAGGAGACCGGGCGCGCCGGGGAGGCGGGGCGCGCGCGGCTCGCGGCCGAGGTGGCGGAGCTCAAGAAGCGGCTCTCCGCGAGCGAGGCCAGGAACGAACGCATGTACAGGATCGGGAAGCAGATCGTCGACTGGGCCTCGAACGTCGACCTGGCCGTGGCGCGCGAGCCGCTCCTCGGCCTGAAGCGCGTCGAGCTCGAGAACGCCGCCCAGGACCACGAGGACAAGCTACTCCAGGAGAAGGCCAGACCATGAGCGAATCGAAGACCCGCCCGCTTGCCAGGTGCTCCCGCGCCGCGACCATCGTGGCTTTCCTGCTCGTCGCCTGCTCCCGCAGCGCCGCCGCCACCGACGTCGTCGCCCGGGTGGGCGGCGCCGACGTCACGAGCGACGAGCTGCGCACCTACGTCGAGACCCTGGGCGCCCAGGAGCAGGCGGCGGTGGCCAAGGACCCCGCGCTCCTCGCGCAGGTCGTGCGCGCCTACCTCGCCCGCCAGGCGGTCCTCAAGGAGGCCCGCGCCAAGAAGTGGGACCAGGCACCCGCGGTGAAGGCGCAGCTCGACCGGGTGCGCGACCAGGCGCTGACGGAGCTCTACCTCCAGTCGGTCTCCAGGCCTCCGGACGCCTATCCGAGCGCCGCGGAGGTGCAGGCGGTCTACGACGCCAACAGGGCGTCCTTCGCCGTGCCGCGCCAGCTCCGCGTGGCTCAGGTCTTCGTCGCCGCCGGAAAGGGAGCCGACAAGCAGGCCGAGGAGAAGGCGCGGACGCGGATCGGCGAGCTCCGGAAGCGGCTCGCGCAGAAGGGCGCCGACTTCGCCGCCATCGCCCGCGCCGAGAGCGACGAGAAGGAGGCGGCCCGGCGCGGCGGCGAGATCGGCTGGCTCTCCGAGGAGCAGATGGTCCCCGGGATCCGTTCAACGGTGGTGAACCTGGCCAAGGACGTGGTGTCCGAGCCCATCCGCCTCGACGACGGCTGGCACGTCGTCAAGGTCCTGGAGACGAGGCCCGCCTCGACGCGCTCGCTCGCGGAGGTGCGCGACGCCATCGCGGCGCAGCTCCGCGCCGAGCGCGCGAAGGCCAACCGGCAGGCCTATCTCTCGAAGCTCCTGGAGCAGAGCCCCCCGGCGATCAACGAGCTGGCGCTGTCGAAGGTGCTCACCAAGGCGAGGTGAAGCCCGTGGTGCCCGTATACGGAGGGGGGCCGCGCATGAACAGCAAGGAGAAGCTCGCCTCGATCGAGGCGATCGATGGGCGGAAGGACAAGCTGATGCAGACCTTCCGCATGCCCCGCCCCCTGGTCGCCTTCCTGAAGGCGGAAGCCATGCGCGGCGGACGCGACATGACCGCGAACGTGCTCCGCTGGCTCGAGGGCATCCGGACGCACTTCGGCCTCCCCGAGGCGGCCACCGCGCTCCTCGAAGCAGACCGGCGGTCACTGGGGATGGAGCGCTTCGAGTACATGCTCCACACGCTCTATCTGCGGAGCCTCGAGCTGCGTGAGAAGGGGGTTGGATTCGACGCGCCGACCTCGGAAAGGCGCA
>Ga0209641_10002556_pt1 | contig 15562 bp, 14 predicted proteins | sample RifCSP16_1_FD_184022 | JGI IMG/M metagenome (GOLD analysis project Ga0209641, IMG submission 184022) | Soil microbial communities from Rifle, Colorado - Rifle CSP2_sed 16_1 (SPAdes) (version 2) | ecosystem: Environmental > Terrestrial > Deep subsurface > Rock core/Sediment | place: Rifle...
GGTGCTTCAAGGGAAGGTGCCCGACGAGCTGGCCCAGGCCTTCGCGAACCTCCAGCGCCAGGGCAACCCGCAGGGCGAGTCGCCGCGCAAGCGGGTCGACTGGGCCGCCGAGGCGGGCGTGCCGGTGCCGCTCATCGGCGAGCTGGGGCGGCCGGTGGACGTGCTCTGGTACGTCAGCGACTACACGAGCTACCACCCCCGCGGCAAGGACGCCGCGCGGGCCATGGCGCGCGTGCTGACCGCGCTCGGGGTGGACTTCGCCATCCTCGGCCCCGAGGAGCGCAGCGACGGCGACTCGGCCCGCCTCGCGGGCGAGACCGGCCTCTTCGAGCTGCTCGCGGAGCAGAACATCAAGGCCTTCGGCAAGTACGCGTTCGCGCGCCTCGTGGTCATGGACCCCCACGCCTACAACGCCTTCCGCAACCACTACCCGCGCCTGGGCTGGACGGGCGAGGTGCTGCACTACACGCAGTTCCTCGCCGAGCACGTCGAGCGCATCGCCTGGCGCTCCCGCGTGGACCTCGAGGTCACCTACCACGACCCGTGCTACCTCGGGCGCAACAACGGCGAGTACGACGCGCCGCGCAAGCTCCTCGCGGCGATCCCCGGCGTGCGCCTCGCCGAGATGCCCCACAACCGGGCCAACGGCTACTGCTGCGGCGGTGGTGGCGGGGGCATGTGGCTCGACGGCTTCGTCGCCGAGCACGTCTCGGAGCGCCTCTCCGAGCGGCGCGTGCGCGAGGCCGTGGCCACGGTGGGCACCGACGGCAGCGGCGTGCTCTCGGTGGCCTGCCCCTACGAGCCCTCGCGCTTCGAGGACGCGGTGAAGTCCACCGGCAACGACGGCCGCATCGTCGTGCGCGACATCATCGAGCTGATCGACCAGGCGATGCAGCCGCTGCCCGCCACAACGGCATGAACGAGGAGGACCCATGGAACTGGTCGTACTGGTCAAGCAGGTGCCCGATCTCGCCGAGGAGCTCGAGATCGACGCCTCCGGCACCGACCTCGCCCGCGAGTGGATGAGCTTCGTGGCCAGCGAATGGGACGAGTACGCCCTCGAGGAGGCGCTGCAGCTGCGCGACGAGGCCGGCGGTCGCGTGACCTGCCTGGCCCTCGACACCGGGTCGGTGGACGAGCTGCTCGCGACCTGCCTGGCTCGCGGCGCCGATCGCGCCGTCAAGGTGGGCGCCTTCGAGCGCGGGCCCGACTCGCACACCGCCGCGCGGGCCTTCGCCGCCGCGCTGCGCACGCTGCCCCACGACCTCGTGCTGACCGGCGTGCAGGCCATCGACGACCTCGACGGCCAGGTGGGCCCGCTGGTGGCCACCGAGCTGGGTCTGCCCCACGTGAGCGTCGTCACCCACATCAAGATCGCGGGCAGCGCGGCCACGGTCCACCAGGAGTACGCCGGCGGCCTCGTGGCCGAGTTCGAGGTCGACCTGCCGGCGGTGCTTGGCGTCCAGACCTCGCGCGAGGCGCCGCGCTACGCGCCCGTCAGCCGGGTGCGCCAGATCATGAAGACCGCCGAGATGGAGCAGGTCGACGTCGCGGTCGCGGCCGGCTCCGGGTTGACGATCGAGGCCATGAGCGTGCCGGAGACGGGACGCGCGGCGGAGATGATCGCCGGCAGCCCCGGGGCGGTGGCCGACCGGATCGCCGCCATCCTCCGCGAGCGCGGCATCGTGAAGGCGTAGGGGAGACCGATGAGCAACGACATCTTCGTCCTGGTCGAACACCGCGACGGCGCCGTCGCGGAGAGCGCTTACGAGCTGCTGGGTCGGGCTCGGGAGCTGGCTGCCGCCACCAGCGGGGCGGCCGTGGCCCTCGTAGCCGGCGCGGCCGCCTCCTTGCTCGCCTCGCAGCTGGGCGCCGCCAGCCGCGTCATCGCCGTCGAGGACGCCTCGCTGGCGGAGTTCACGCCCGCGGCCTGGCAGGCCGCGCTGGCGCCGCTCATCGCCGAGCGGCAGCCGCTGCTACTGCTCGTCCCCAACTCCGGCTCGGGCATGGACGTGGCCGCAGGCCTTTCCGCGGCCACCGGCCTGCCCCTCGCCGCGTACGCCGTGGACGTGGCCATCGCCGGCGGCTCGCCGACAGTCACCTGCCAGCTCTACGCCGGCAAGATCAACGTCCGCGTCCGTTTCGACGGCGGTCGCGGCATCGCCACGGTCGTCGCCGGCGCCTTTCCCGCCGCGGCCGGCCAGGCGGCCGGTTCGCCGGCCGTGGAGCGCGTCGCGCCGGCCGCCGCCGACGCCCGGATCCGCTTCCGCCGCCTCATCCGACCCGAGGCGGGCGGCGTGGACATCACCAAGGAGTCGATCCTCGTCTCGATCGGGCGCGGCATCGGCGAGGCCGACAACGTGGAGCTTGCCGAGCGGCTGGCGGCGGCGCTGGGCGGTGCCGTCTCCTCCTCGCGTCCGGTGGCCGACGCGGGCTGGCTGCCGCGGACACGCCAGGTCGGCAAGTCCGGCCTGCGGGTGAAACCGAAGCTGTACCTCGCGCTCGGTATCAGCGGCGCGCCGGAGCACCTGGAGGGGATGCGCGACGCCGAGCTGATCGTGGCCGTCAACACGGACGCGCACGCACCGATCTTCGGTGTCGCCCACTACGGGGCGGTGGCCGACATCCTCGAGGTCATGCCGGCGCTGACCCAGCGCCTGGGCGGCTGAGCTCCCGGCCCAGATGTTCGACCGGTCGGTCACGCGGGAGGTCTTCGAGGGGCTCGGCACCGCCGGCGAGGTGGTCTTCTACCTCCTGACCCTGCTGGTCACGATCGTCTTCTTCGTCGGCCTGGGGCTCAAGGTGCGCAAGTACCTCCGGGGCCGCGCCGAGGATCGCTTCCGGCCGCCGGCGGACTTCGTCCAGAACGCCCTCCGCGGCCTGATCTCGGCCGCCACGGGGGCCACGGTGGCCAAGCGCGACCGCTTCGCGGGCGTCTTCCACCTGGCGGTCATGTGGGGCTTCGTCGTGCTCTTCATCGGCACCGCCATCCTCACCATCGAGACCGACATCGTGGGCATCTTCGCCCCGCAGTACCGCTTCTTCCACGGCACCTTCTACATCGTCTATTCGGTCATCCTCGACGTGCTCGGGCTGGTCATGATCGTGGGCCTCGTGGCGCTCGCCGTGCGGCGGGCGCGCTTCCGCAAGCCGGCCCTCGACTACGGGCGCGTGGACCTCGAGGGCGCGACCACGAACCGGGGAGGCTTTGCCGTCGGCGACAGCGTCTTCCTGGGCTGGCTGCTCCTGCTGGGCATCGGGGGCTTTCTCGTCGAGGCGCTGCGCATCGTGGCCCACGACTTCCCCTGGTTCGAGGTCTGGTCCCCCGTCGGCTGGGTCCTGGCCGGCCTCTTCAGCACGCTGGGGCTGGGCGCCGAGGTCGCCGGCTCGCTGCACCTCGTCTTCTGGTGGGGCCACGCGCTCATGGCGCTGGCCTTCGTCGCCTACATCCCCTTCGCCAAGGCGATCCACATGCTGACCGCCGGCGCGAACCTGGCGCTGCGCTCGCCGCTCGCCGGTCGGCGCCTGCCGGTCCTGCCGGCGACATCCGTCGCCGCCATCGCGGGCCTGGCCGCACCGGTCGTCGCCGATGGCCACGTCGGGCTGCGTGACCTGGCCGACTTCTCCTGGAAGCAGCTGCTCGACTTCGACGCCTGCACGAAGTGCGGACGCTGCCACGTGGCCTGCCCGGCCGTCGCCTCGGGTGCGCCCCTCTCGCCGCGCGACCTCATCCTCGACCTGCGCCAGCAGGCGGACGCTGCCTGGGCGATCCTGGCGCCGGGCGCTGAGCAGCGCAGCGACCGCGTCTACGGCGACGGCGTCGCGGCAGCCGCGGCGACGAACGGCAACGGCGCCGGACCGGCCCCCTGGGAGCCGACCCCGCCGGGGCCCGGCGGCCTCATGGCGGGCGGCCTCATCAAGGCCGACACGCTCTGGTCGTGCACGACCTGCCTGGCCTGCGTCGAGGCCTGCCCGGTCGGCATCGAGCACGTGCCGGCCATCGTGGGCATGCGCCGCTCGCTCGTGGACATGGGTATCGTCGAACCCGGCCTGCAGACGGCCTTCACGAACCTGGCCAAGCAGGGCAACTCCTTTGGGCAGTCCGGCCGCACCCGTGGCCGGTGGAGCGACGGCTTGCCGGTGCCGGTCCGCGACGCCCGCCGCGAGTCCGTGGAGTGGCTCTGGTTCGTGGGCGACTTCGCCTCCTTCGACGTGCGCGTGCAGGAGGCGACCCGCCTCGTGGCGCGCGTCTTCCAGGAGGGCGGCCTCGACTTCGGCATCCTCTTCGACGGCGAGCGCAACGCCGGCAACGACATCCGCCGCGCGGGCGAGGAGGGGCTCTTCGAGGTCCTCGCCGAGCACAACATCGGGCAGCTCTCCAGGGCGCGCTTCCGGCACATCGTCACCACCGACCCGCACACGCTCAACACGCTGCGCTTCGAGTACCCGCAGTTCGGCGGCGACTTCTCGGTGTGGCACTACAGCGAGCTGCTGACGTGGCTGTTCAAGCAGGGCCGCCTCAGCGCTGCCAGCCCGGTCGCCCGGCGCGTGACGTACCACGACCCCTGCTACCTGGCCCGCTACAGTGAGGTCACGCGTGCCCCGCGCGAGGTGCTGGCCGCGGTCGGCGCGGAGCTCGTGGAGATGCCGCGCAACGGCGCCAACACGTTCTGCTGCGGCGCCGGTGGCGGGCGGATCTGGATGGACGACTCGGGCCTCCGCGAGCGCCCCTCGGAGAACCGGATCCGCGAGGCAGCGGCGCTCGAGGCGGTGACCGACTTCGTGACCGCCTGCCCCAAGGACCTCACGATGTACACCGCGGCGGCCAAGGCGACCGGCCACGGCGACCGGCTGGCCGTGATCGACTTGGTCGAGCTGGTGGCCCAGGCGATCGGCCTGCCGGACGAGGTCCCCGCCGAACCCGAGGCGGCGCCCGAGGTCGCGGCATTGGCCACCTCTGGGGCCCCCTCTGAGGCCGCCGTGGCATGAGCGCGACCGTCGAGCCGGACGCGTACCGGGTGCTGGAGGCGCTGGCCGTGAACCTGCGCGCCCGCGTGCGCGAGCAGCGACGGGCGGAGGAGCGCCTGGCGGGCTTCGCCTTCCGCGAGAGCGGGGCGGCGGTCGGGTCGGTGGAGTCTGGCGCCGCGCCCGCGACCGATTGGCGCTACTACCTCGCCCGCACCTTCCGCGAGGCATCGGAGCCGTCGACCCTCGCCCTCCTGCTGAGCCTGCGCTCCGGCGAGCGGCCGCTGCGGGAGCTGGGCGAGGACCATCTTGCCGTGGCCGACCAGGTGGGACGCCTGGCCACGGCCGGCCTGGTCTCGCGCCCCCTCGACAGCGAGCGGGTCTCGCTGGCGCCGCTGGGCGAGGCCGTGCTGGCGCTGTACGACGCGCTCGAGGCGCGCCTCAGCGCGGGCCCCGATGGGGACGGGAGACCGGTTCGGTGAACTGCCCCTACTGCGCCGCGCCCGGCACACGCATGGAAACGCACGCCCACCTCGGGACGGATCATGCCGACCAGGTGCGCATGTTCCGCGACGAGGCCAAGGACCAGGCCCGCTTCGCCCTGGGCTGCCCCTTCTGCGACGAGGGCCTGGAGCGCGTGGCCAACCCGCGCGGGCGCGAGCCCGGGTTCCTCGAGGAGTTCCGGCGCGAGATCACGCTCGTCGCTTTCGACCTCCTGCTCTACCATCTTCACGCGTCTCACGCCGAGCTTGTGGGGCTTCCGGCGATCCCCGTGGACGAGCCCACACCAGGAGAGACGAGATGACCGACGTCCGTGGCTGCAACATCCCCGAAGACCTCTACTACTGGGTCGAGAAGCACGTCTGGGTCCGCGACGACGGCGACGACGTCGTCACCGTGGGCATCACGGACGTGGCCCAGCACCTCGCCAACCGCGTCGTGGCCGTGACCACCAAGCGCCCGGGCAAGCTCCTCGAGCGGGGCCAGAGCGTGGCCACGGTCGAGAGCGGGAAGTGGGTCGGCCCGGTGCCCACGCCGATCAACGGCGAGGTCCTGGAGGTCAACCCCCGCCTCGCGAGCGAGCCGACCATCGTCAACGACGATCCCTACGGCGAGGGCTGGATCGTCCGCCTCAAGGCGACCCTCTGGTCCGTCCAGCGGGCGGAGATGCACACCGGCGTCCATGCCGTGGACGAATACCGGGCCTTCCTCGAGGCCCAGGGGATCAGCTGCGCCTGATGAGCGTCTACCGGGGCTGCGACATCCCTGGCGACCTGTTCTTCGACGTGGACCGCGACGTGTGGATCCGGCCCGCGCCGGACGGCACGCTCACGCTGGGCCTGACCGACCCGGCCCAGACGCGCTCCGGCAAGGTCCTGCACATCCTCTTCAAGAAGCCCGGCCGCCACCTCGACGCCGGGCAGAGCGCGGCCACCATCGAGACCGCCAAATGGGCCGGCCCCTTCCCGACGCCCGTGTCCGGCACGATCGCCGAGACGAACGAAGCGACCTTCCGGGCCGACATCCTGATCGCCAACCGCGATCCCTACGGCGCGGGCTGGATCGTGCGGCTGGAGCCGGATGAATGGGCGCCCGAGGCGCAAGGGCTGGTCACGGGGGAGGCCGCCGTGCAACGCTACGAGACCCGCATCGACGAGCTGGGCCTGAACTGCTTCCGCTGTGCCGACTGAGGAGCCGACCATGACCGCCTCGCCCATCCGCCTGCTCGACCTGGCGCCGGTCTCGCCGCTGCGCTCGCAGACGATCTACCACGCCGTCGGCTACGCCCTGGGGGCCGACTCGCCCGACACGATCATGCTCGTCTCGCCGAACGCGCCATACGTCAGCATCGGCCGTCACCAGGACGCCGCCCGCGAGGTGGACCTACCCTACTGCGCCGAAGCCGGCTACCCGGTGATCCGGCGCGAGATCGGCGGCGGCGCCGTCTACCTCGACGGCAACCAGCTCTTCACGCAGTGGATCTTCCATGCCGACCACCTGCCGGCCACCGTCGAGGAGCGTTTCGTCGTCTACGCCGACTCCCTGGTGAGGACGTACCGTGCCTTGGGCATCGCGGCCGAGCACCGGCCGATCAACGACATCCACGTCGCCGGGCGCAAGATCGGCGGCACCGGTGCCGCACGCATGGACGGCGCCGAGGTCGTCGTGGGCAGCCTCATGTTCGACTTCGACGTGGCGACCATGGCGCGCGTGCTGAAGGTGCCCAGCGAGAAGTTCCGCGACAAGATCATCCAGTCGCTGACCGACTACATGACCACGATGCGCAAGGAGCTGGGCGAGCCGCCGGCGCGCGAAACCGTCATCGCGGCCTACCTCGATGCCTGCCGCGCCGTCCTGGGCCGCGACATCGAGCGCGGCGAGCTGCGCGCCGACGAGCTGGCCCTGGCCGAGAAGCTCGACGCCCGCTTCGCCGGCCGCGAGTGGCTCGAGGAGGCCGGCGGGCTGCGCAAGCCGTTCGTGAAGATCCACGAGGGCGTGCGCGTGGCCGAAGCGGCCCACAAGGCGCCCGGCGGGCTGATCCGCTGCGTGCTCCGCGTACGCGACGGCCACATCGACGACGTCGCTTTCTCGGGCGACTTCACTGCGCGGCCGCCGTCGATGCCGTTCGACCTCGACGAGCTGCTGGCAGGGAGCGAGATCTCAGAGGTGGTGGTGTCCGAGAGGATCGAGGACTACTATCGGCGGGTGCGGCCGGAGATCCCGGGCGTGGCGCCGAGCGACTGGGTCGCCGCGGTGATGCGAGCGGCCGAAACGGAAGCGCCGGCCTGAGCCCGGCGACATGGAGGTGGCACAGATGGTCCAGGCATCCGAAACCATGACCGGCGCGGGCGATCTCGACGCCCTCATCCGCGACCGCGTCGATGCGCTCGTCACGACCCGCGTCGACGAGCTGATGGCGCTCGAGGCGGCCAGGAAAGCCGCCAAGCCCAAGAAGCTGTCGATCATCGCCACCAAGGGCACGCTCGACTGGGCCTACCCGCCGCTCATCCTGGCCACGACGGCCAAGACCCTGGGCTGGGAGGTCGGCATCTTCTTCACCTTCTACGGGCTGAAGATCCTGCAGAAGAAGCGCAACCTCGAGGTCGGCACCACGGGCAACCCGGCCATGCCCATGCCGATCACCATGCCCCAGCTCATGACCGCCCTGCCCGGGATGACCCCGATGGCCACCTGGATGATGAAGCGCCAGTTCAAGGATCACGGCGTGGCCTCCATCGACGAGCTCCTCGACCTGGCCGTGGAGATGGGCGTCAAGCTCATCCCGTGCGGCATGACCATGGACGTCTTCGGCTTCAGCAAGGACGGGTTCATCGACGGCATCGAGCCGGTCTGCGGCGCGACGCACTTCCTCGACTGGGCCTCCGACTCGGACGTCTCGCTCTTCGTCTGAGCGGCACTCCCACGCGACGGTTCGCCCGCGTGCTGACTCACTGCGGTCCGGAGGCCGCCTTGAGCACCCGGCAGGCGCGCAGGGTGACCCACTTGCTGGGCGCGCCCTGCCGCTCGAAGTCCACCCAGGTCTTGCCGTTGTAGGCGTAGCGGTTCGGCCAGCGGCCGCGCCGGTCCTGGAGCGAGAGGAGCCAGTCGATCGCGCCTCGCAGGCGCGGATCGCGCGCGTAGCCGAGCTCTGTCAGGACCTCGAGCTCCTGCGAGATGTCCGCGATGTAGCCCGATGGGAAGCCGGTCTTGAACCAGCTCGTGCTCGGCTTCGTGTTGCCCCAGCCGGCGGGGTAGGCCGCCATCGCTGGGTCTACGCTGAAGAGGAACTCGACCCCCGCGTCGATCGCACGGCGAACGTGGGGGGCTCGCCGGCGCGGCGGAACGCGCGCCAGCGCCAGCAGCGCCTTCACCGCTCCCCAGGCGCACGGCAGGTGCTCGTTGATCGCGCACTCGAACCCGGGGCCGCTGGTCGATGAGCGGTAGTAGCGCTCAATCCCCTCGCCGGTGATCGAGCGAGCCTGCCAGTCGAGCGCTCGCTTCACGCGCGGATCGTCCAGCCACCCGAACCCGATCAGCGCGCGGAGCAGGTTGCCGTGGAGGCAGTGAACGACCGTGGACGGGGGCGGCGGCCGGTCGGTCTTCGCGCTCGAGGAGCCGAAGCCGCCCGACTCCGTCTGCGTGTGGGAGAGCACGTACTCGCACGCGGCTCGGATCCGCGAGTCCTTCCCGTCGGCGCCGAGCTGGTCGAGGAAGACGACCTGCCACGTCGTTCCGAGGTACTTGGGCCCGTAGCCGGCACCGGGCTTCACCCAGTAGCCCTCGGGATGCTGGGCGGCCAGGATGGCCGCGATGGGGTCGGTCCGCATGGCCGCCGCGAGCGCCTCGCGGACCTCGGGGTCGTCCTCCGGGCGATCCAGCAGCAGGCGAAGCGTCGTGTGCCGGACCGCCGGCGTCTCGGGCTCCAGGAGCCAGGGCGTCGGATCAGCATTCAGTCGCTCGAGCCAGGGGCTCTCCATGCCATCGATTCTGACTCCGTGCGCAATCCCCTACCATCGTCCGGATGGAACGGGTCGTCGCGTCCGATCTCGAGGGCACCCTGACCGCCGGGTCGACCTGGCGCGGCGTCGGCCGCTACCTGAGCGAGTACGGCAGCAAGGGCGCGTACCGCCTGTTCCTGTACCCGCGTTTGCCGCTGGTCTGGCTGGCCCGACGAGGCTGGATCGACGTCCAAGCGTTCCGCGAGCGCTGGATGCGCGACCTCACCCGGCTGCTGGGCGGCTGGACGGAGGCCCGCATCGACGAGATGGCGGCCTGGGTGCTGGAGCATGAGCTCTGGCCCGAGCGCCGCGAGGTCGTCATCGCGGAGTTGGCGGCGGCACGCGACGAGGGCGCCCGGCTCATCCTCGCCTCGGGCACCTACCAGCCCGTCCTGCGGGCCTTCGCCGAGCGGATCGGGGCCGAGGCGCTGGGCACGGAGCTGGCGTACCTGGACGGGCGCGCCACGGGTCGCTTCGCAGGCACGATGGGCACCGGCGAGGAGAAGGCTGCGCGGCTGGCCGCTACCCTCGGCGGCGCCACGCTGGACGCGGCGTACGGCGACTCGGCCGCGGACATCGCCATGCTCGAGATGGCCTCGGCCGCCGTGGCCGTGCACCCCGAGCCGGACCTGGAGCGCGTCGCCCGCGCGCGAGGCTGGCGCATCCTCGTCGAGCCTGCGGCGGCATCCCGGCCCGATCCGACATGAACGCCACTGGTGCGGCCAGCCCAGTCATCCGGACCGAGAACCTTGGCCGCCGCTTCGGCGACCTGTGGGCCATCCGCGGTGTGGATCTCGAGCTGCGCGGGGGCGAGGTCTTCGGCCTCCTCGGGCCCAACGGCGCAGGCAAGACGACCACGGTGCGGGTCCTCAGCGCGCTCATCGCACCGAGCGAGGGGCGCGCCTGGGTCGACGGCTTCGACGTCCGCGAGCAGCCCGACGAGGTCCGGCGCCGGATCGGCATCCTGACCGAGACGCCCGGCCTCTACGAGCGCCTGACGGCCCGCCAGAACCTCGAGTTCTTCGCCCGCCTGCACGGCCTCGACGCGACCACCCGGGCAGAGCGCATCGAGCGATTCCTGCGCCTGTTCGACCTCTGGGACCGGCGCGACGACCCCGCCGGCACCTTCAGCAAGGGCATGAAGCAGAAGCTCGCCATCACGCGGGCCCTGCTTCACGAGCCGAGCGTGGTCTTCCTCGACGAGCCGACCGCCGCGCTCGACCCCGAGGCCGCGTTCGTCGTCCGCGAGGCGATCGCCTCGCTGCGCGGCGCCGGCCGCACGATCGTGCTGTGCACGCACAACCTCGATGAGGCCGAACGGCTGTGCGACCGCATCGGCTTCGTCCGCGGTGCGCTGCTGCGCGTGGACAGTCCCGAGCGCCTGCGCAACGGCTCGAGCGGTCCGACGGTCCGGATCGAGCTTGGAGCGCCGGCGACCGAGGATCAGCTGGCGGCGCTGCGGGCGACGCCGGGCGTCGTGGAGATCCTGGCCGACGGCGGCAGTCCGGACGTCCTGAGCGTCGGGCTGGCCGACCTGCGCCGGGACGCACCGGCCGCGGTGCGCACGCTGGTCGGCGCCGGTGCCGATCTGCTCGGTCTGCGCGAGGAAGCTCGGAGCCTGGAGGCCGTCTACTTCGAGGTCATGGGCAGCCGGCCGCAGCTCGAAGGCCCGGTGGGCTGATGCGCCTCGCGATGCTCGCCACGATCGTCCGGCGCGAGGCGCTCGAGATCGTGCGCAACCGGCTCCTCGTCGCGTCGATCGTGCTCCCGCCGGTCATCCTCGTCGCCCTGCCGCTCGTGCTGGGCATGTTCCCTGGCGATACCGGCAAGGACCCGCCGCCCGAGTACGTGGCACAGATCCTGGCCAGCCGCCCGGACTGGGCGAGCCTCACTCGGGAGCACCTGATCGCGGCGTTCCTCCTGCAGCAGTTCCTGGCCATCTTCCTGATGATGCCCGCCTACGTGCCGCTTTCGATCGCCACGTTCTCCATCGTGGGCGAGAAGCAGAGTCGCAGCCTGGAAGCCGTCCTCGCCACGCCGATCCGGACGGCGGAGCTGCTGGCCGGCAAGTCGATCGCCGCGGTGGTGCCCGGGGTCGTCACCTCATGGGTCGCGTATGGCGCGCTCATCGGGCTGGCCGGCCTGCTCCTCGGACCGGAACTCTCGGGCGTCCTCGCCGACGGATCATGGCTGGCCGCCGTCTTCCTGCTCGGCCCGGCCATCGGGCTCGTCTCGTGCGTGGCCGGGATCATCGTCAGCAGTCGGGTCAACGATGCCCGGGTGGCTCAGCAGATCGGCGGCGTGGTCATCCTGCCCATCGTCGGCATCGTCATGATCCAGGCCCTGGGCGGCTACCTGCTCGGTCCCCGCGAGTACCTCATCGCCACGGTCGTCGTGGGCGCCGTCGGCGTGGCCGGCATCTGGCTGGCGGCGCGGCTCTTCGGACGCGAGACGATCCTCACCCGCTGGCGCTGAGGGCGGCCTCATCCGAGGACGGTGAGGCCATCTCTCGCAGGCATTGGATCTCACCCAGCGGGGGCCTGTCTGGCCGTGGCGACCATCCAGGGCGAGCGCCGGCACCGGTACATGCCCCCCACGCATGGATACGGTGCCGGGGGCTGTCCAGCGGGGGCGGCTTCAGAGAGCTGGCCTGGATCCAATGCGCTTCAGGAATGGACGAGCATCTTGATCGGCGGCGGCGCTACCTGTCGCGCTCGGCCGCCGAGACCAGCGCCGCCTGCGCCGCCGCCAGGCGGGCCACGGGGACGCGGAACGGCGAGCACGAGACGTAGTCGAGGCCGATCCGCTCGCACTTCGCGATCGAGGCCGGGTCGCCACCATGCTCGCCGCAGATCCCGACCTTGAGTCCCGGGCGGGCGCCACGGCCCTTCTCGACCGCCAGCGCCATCTCCGCGACGATCACGTCGTCGAGCGTCTGGAACGGGTTCTCCGGCAGGATGCCGTCCTCCACGTACTTGAGCAGGAAGCCGCCCTCGGCGTCGTCGCGGCTGTAGCCGAAGGTCATCTGGGTCAGGTCGTTCGTGCCGAAGCTGAAGAACTCCGCGTACTGCGCGATCTCGTCGGCCACCCAGCAGGCGCGGGGGATCTCGATCATGGTCCCGAACTTGTAGTCGACGGTCACGCCGGCCGCCGCCTCGACCGCCTTCGCCTCGGCCTCGAGGAGCCGGCGGGTCACCCGCAGCTCGTTCACGTGTCCCACCAGGGGGATCATGATCTCCGCGCGCGGATCGCCGCCGGCGCGCTTGACGGCGATCTGGGCGTTGAGGATGGCCCGCGTCTGGACCTTCACGAAGTCGGGGATCATCAGCCCCAGGCGGCAGCCCCGCAGCCCGAGCATGGGGTTCTGCTCGCGCAGCCGCGCGACGGCGGCGAGCAGCGTGCGGGCCGCCGCGTACTCGGGATCGGCCTCGGGCGTGCCGAGTGTCCGCAGCCGCACCACCTGCTCCAGCAGCTCCTCGTGGGACGGCAGGAACTCGTGCAGCGGCGGGTCGATGAGGCGGATGACGACGGGCAGGCCGTCCATGGCCCGGAAGATGCCCTCGAAGTCCCCCTGCTGGAGCACCTCGAGCTTTGCCATGGCGGCATCGAAGCGGGCCACGACCGCCGTCTCGTCGGCGTCGAGCGCCTCGCCCGCGGCCCGCCGCTCCTTGGCCCGGGTCGCCTCGAAGGCGACGAGGATGGCGTCACGCACGATGTCCAGCCGCTCGCCCTCGCGGAACATGTGCTCGGTGCGGCAGAGGCCGATGCCCTGCGCGCCGTAGCTGCGCGCCAGGGCGGCCTCCTCGGGCTTGTCGGCGTTCGTCCAGACCTGCATGCGCCGGACCTCGTCGGCCCAGCCCAGCACCGTCTGGAGGTCGTGCTGGTCCTCGTAACGGGCGGAGACCGTGGGCACGGAGCCGGCGAAGACCTCGCCGGTCGAGCCGTCGAGGCTGATCCAGTCGCCCTCGGCGAAGCTCCCGCCGGAGTCGGTGCTGCGGGCCGTCTTCGTGGCGTAGTCGACCAGCAGCTCGGCGCAGCCGGCCACGCAGGGCTTGCCGATCTGCCGGGCCACGACCGCTGCGTGCGACGTCGCGCCACCACGGGCGGTGAGGATGCCCTGGGCGACGGCCATGCCATGGAAGTCGTCCGGCGAGGTCTCGATGCGGACGAGCACGACCTTCTCGCCGCGCCCGACCCAGGCCACCGCGTCGTCGGCGGAGAAGACGGCCCGACCGACGGCCGCCCCCGGCGAGGCGTTGAGGCCCTTCGCGACCCGCGTGGCGACCCGGAGCGCAGCGGGGTCGTACTGGTCGCGCAGGAGCTGGTCCACGTGGGCCGGCTCGATCCGGGCCAGCGCCTCGAGCTTCGTGATGATGCCCTCGTCGACCATGTCGGCGGCGATCCGCACGGCGGCCGCGGCGGTGCGCTTGCCGCTCCGAGTCTGGAGCATGTAGAGGCGGCCGCGCTCGATGGTGAACTCGAGGTCCTGCATGTCGCGGTAGTGCCGCTCGAGCCGCTCGGCGATGCGTTCGAACTCGCCATAGACGGCGGGCATGACGTCGCCCATCTCGGCGATCTTGCGCGGCGTGCGGATGCCGGCCACGACGTCCTCGCCCTGGGCGTTGGTGAGGTACTCGCCGAAAAGAATTCGGGCGCCGGTGTTGGGGTCGCGCGTGAAGGCCACGCCGGTGCCCGAGTCGTCGCCCATGTTGCCGAAGACCATGGTCACGATATTGACCGCGGTGCCCAGGTCGTGGGCGATCCTGTTGTACTCGCGGTAGTCGCGCGCCCGCTTGCCGAACCACGAGGCGAAGACGGCCTTGATGGCCAGGTCGAGCTGCTCGTAGGGGTCCTCGGGGAACTCGCGGCCGGTGTCGGCGCGGACGATCTCGCGGAACGCGGCCGCGGCATCACGCAGGTCGCCCGCATCGAGGTCGGTGTCCAGGGCGGCGCCCCGGGCGTGCTTGATGGCGTCGAAGGCATGGTCGAAGCGCGCGCCGTCCACGCCCAGCACGATGCGCCCGAACATCTGGACAAAGCGCCGGTAGGCGTCCCAGCCGAAGCGCTCGTTGCCGGTCAGGTCGATGAGGCCGTGCAGCGTGGCCTCGTTGAGGCCGAGGTTGAGGACGGTGTCCATCATGCCCGGCATCGAGAACTTCGCGCCCGAGCGCACGCTCACGAGGAGCGGGTCGGCCGGATCGCCGAAGCCCTTGCCGGTCTCGCGCTCGACTTCCCGCACCGCCTCCAGGACGTCCTCCCAGAGCCCGTCGGGAAGCTGCTCGCCGGCGTCGAAGTAGTCGTTGCAGGCCTCGGTGGTGATGGTGAAGCCGGGCGGCACCGGCAGGCCGGCGCTGGTCATCTCGGCCAGGCCGGCGCCCTTGCCGCCGAGCAGGTCGCGCATCGTCGCGTCGCCCTCGGCCTGGCCGGCGCCCCAGGCGTAGATGTAGCGCTTCGCGGCCTGGTGGGCGCGTCTGGCCGGGCTGGCGGTCTCGGTCATCGGGGCGGGCTCCTCGGAACGTGTCGGGCCGGGCTGCGCCGGCCGCGAGGTCGATGTGTCGCAGCGATTGTACCGGGCTCCCCGGAGGGGACCCTGCCAGCTGCCGCCCCGAGCGCGTGACGGCCTCCAGCACGGGGTACTCGACCGCCGAGCTCTCGTGCGACCCGGTGATCCTGCCCTCCACGTGGCCTGCCCGGCACCTTGACCGGCGCCCGAGTATCGATAGGAACGGCTGCTTGCAAATCGAAGATCGCTGTGCCGCGGCGAAGGATTCCCATCGCGGCGGCGACTAACCTTGTGAGCCCCCGGTTCGGCCGGGGGAGTTACCGAGGCGGATATCCGAGGTGAACGATCCCGCCGCCACGGGCCGGATGGACGCGGCCAACCGAGACTGGGGTTCTGAGCTCGCGTCCACGTTCGCATCCGAGGCGGCCTTCCGGGCCTTCTACGATCGAGCCCTGCCTCGTGTCTACGGTTATGTCTATGGGCGCTGTGGGGATCCCGCCGTGGCCGAGGAGCTCACCCAACTGGCCTTCACCTCCGCCGTTCACGAACGCGCGCAGTTCGACGGCCGCTCTGATCCGATCACGTGGCTCATCGC
>Ga0209641_10002557_pt1 | contig 15562 bp, 15 predicted proteins | sample RifCSP16_1_FD_184022 | JGI IMG/M metagenome (GOLD analysis project Ga0209641, IMG submission 184022) | Soil microbial communities from Rifle, Colorado - Rifle CSP2_sed 16_1 (SPAdes) (version 2) | ecosystem: Environmental > Terrestrial > Deep subsurface > Rock core/Sediment | place: Rifle...
TCACCGACGCCCAGAAGCACCGCTTCGAGGAGACCTGGGAGCTCGACTTCAGCTTCGGCATCAAGGGCCTGGCGCGCTTCCGCGCCAACGTCTTCATGCAGCGGGGGGCGGTGGGCTCGGTCTACCGGACGATTCCCTGGCAGATCAAGAACTTCGACGAGCTGGGCCTGGCGCCGGTCGTCAAGACGTTGTGCGCCAAGCCGCGCGGGCTGGTGCTGGTGACGGGGCCAACGGGCAGCGGCAAGTCCACCACGCTGGCCGCCATGCTGGACAAAATCAACAGCGAGCGGCCCGAGCACATGATCACCATCGAGGACCCCATCGAGTTCATCCACCAGCACAAGCAGTGCCTGGTGAACCAGCGCGAGGTGCACAGCGACACCAAGTCGTTCTCCAACGCCCTGCGCGCCGCCCTGCGGCAAGACCCGGACGTGGTGCTCATCGGCGAGATGCGCGACCTGGAAACCATCGAGGCGGCGCTGCGCATCGCCGAAACCGGCCACTTGACCTTTGGCACCCTCCACACCAACTCCGCCGTCTCCACCATCAACCGTATTATTGACGTCTTCCCGGCGCACCAGCAGCCGCAGATCCGCGCGCAGCTCTCGCTGGTGCTGGAGGGCATCTTGTGCCAGTCGTTGCTGGCGCACGCCAGCGGCCGCGGCCGCGTGATGGTGATGGAGATCCTGATTCCCAACCCGGCCATCCGCAACCTGATCCGCGAGGACAAGATTCACCAGATTTACTCCGCCATGCAGGCCGGGCAGGAGAAGTTCGGGATGCAGACCTTCAACCAGTCGCTGGCCACGGTCTACTTCCAGAAGAAGATCACGCTCGATATGGCGATGTCGCGCTCGTCGAATTCCGACGAGTTGCAGGATATGATTAGTCGCGGCGCCGGCCTGCTCGGCGGCGGCAAGCCGGCGGTGAAGAAGTAACGAACCCAGGAGGCGAAGGAGAACACCATGCCTGTTTATTCCTATCGGGGAACGTCGTCGGCCGGAGCTACAGTCACCGGCGAACGCATGGCCGAGAGCAAGCAGGCCCTGCAGGCCATGCTCCGGCGCGAGCGGGTCACTCCCATCACCATCAAGGAGAAGGGCAAGGAGTTCGTCATGCCCACCTTCGGCGGCGGCGTGAGCGCCAAGGAGCTGGCCATCTTCACCCGGCAGTTCTCGGTGATGATTGACGCCGGGCTGCCCCTGGTGCAGTGCCTGGAAATCCTCGGCGGCCAGCAGGACAACCGCGCCTTCCAGAAGGCGCTGCTCGGCGTCCGCGCCTCGGTGGAGGGCGGCTCCACGCTCGCCAACGCTCTGCGCCAGCACCCCAAGGTCTTCGACGACCTCTACACCAACATGGTGGAAGCCGGCGAGACCGGCGGTATTCTCGACAACATCCTCCAGCGCCTCTCCAGCTACATCGAAAAGAACGTCAAGCTCAAGGCGGCGGTGAAGTCCGCCATGATCTACCCGGCGGCTACCTTGACCATCATGACCGGCGTCGTCATCCTGCTGTTGTGGAAGGTGGTGCCGGTCTTCACCCAGCTCTTCCTGGGTCTGGGGGCCGACTTGCCGCTGCCCACCCGCATCGTTATCGGCTTGAGCAACTTCGTGCAAAACTGGATCATCCTCATCATCGTCGGCGCCATCGCCCTCTTCTTCGGCGCCCGCTTCTACTACAAGACGCCGGGCGGGAAGTATTTCTTCGACTCCTTGATGCTGAAGATCCCGCTCATCGGGATCCTGCTGCGGAAGATCGCCACGGCCCGCTTCACCCGCACCCTGGGCACGCTCATCGCCAGCGGCGTGCCCATCCTGGAGGGCTTGAGCATCACCGCCCGCACCTCCGGCAACGCCGTCATCGAGAAGGCCCTGATGCAGGTGCGCAAGGCGGTGGAGGAAGGCCGTACCATCGTCGAGCCGCTCAAGGCCACCGACGTCTTTCCCTCCATGGTGGCGCAGATGATCGGCGTGGGCGAGCAGACCGGCGCCCTGGACGCCATGCTCAACAAGATCGGCGACTTCTACGAGGAAGAAGTGGACGCGGCGGTCAAAGACCTGCTGACTGCGATGGAGCCTATCATGCTGGTCATGCTGGGCACCATCGTGGGCGGCATCGTGATTTCCATGTACCTGCCGCTCTTCTCGCTGATCTCCAAGCTCGGCGGCGGCGGCTAGCCGGCCGGCCGGCCGCAGCCCCGCCCGGGGCTGACTCATGGGCAGCGCTGGCCAAGTCCGCGACTGGCTTTCCTGGCTGGTCAAAGTCCGGATCCTGGTCGTCCTCTTCCTGCTGGGGATCGAGCTGGTCGTCCGCCAGTTCGCTCCCTCTCCCGTCCCCATCAAGTACTTCCTGACCCTGGTTCTGCTCTGGATCGCCCTGGCGCTTTTCTACGCCATCCTGCGGGTAGTGGAGCTCGACCCCTACGTGGAAGGGTACTTGCAGCTGGCGGTGGACCTGCTGGTGGTGACCGGCTTGGTCTACGTCACGGGGTCGCTCGAGAGTTACTTCGTGTTTCTCTATTTGCTGGTCATCATTGTGGCCAGCATCCTGCTCTCGCGCGTGGGGGCGTTCCTGCTGGCGGCGCTGGCCTTCTTGCTGTTTGCCGGCCTGGTGGAAGCGGCCTACCTCTTGAAAGCGATTCCGACTCTCTACCCCCAGGTGGTGGGGCCGTGGCCCTTGCAGGTTTACCTGGGCATCCACCTTTTCGCCTTCCTCGGCGTCTGGTACCTCTCCAGTCACCTGGCCGAGAGCCTGCGCAAGACCGGAGTGGAGCTGCTGGACAAAGGGGCGCGGCTGGAAGACCTGCAGGCCTTCAATGAGAACATCATCCAGTCCATGCGGGGCGGTCTGCTGACCACCGACTTGCAGGGCCGGGTCCTGCTGCTGAACCCGGCGGGGGAAGAGATTCTGGGCGTGAAGGTGCAGGAGGCGCGCGGAGCCTCGGTGAGCGACCGCTTCCCGGCGCTGGGCCGGCTGCTCCCGCCCGCCACCGGAAATCTCGGGGAGACGCGACAGGAGGTCCGGCTGCAGAGCGAGGAAGGGAAGGAAAAGATTCTGGGGGTCACCGTCTCCTGGCTGCGCACGCGGGAGGGGACGCGCAGCGGCTACGTCTACAACTTCCAGGACTTGACCCAGCTGAAGCGGCTCGAGGCCGAGGTGGTCCAGAAGGAGCGCATGGCGGCGGTGGGGCGAATGGCGGCGGCCATCGCCCACGAAATCCGCAATCCCCTGGGGGCCATCGCCGGCTCGGTGCGGCAGCTGGCCCGCTACGCCCAGGTGGGGGAGGAGGAGCGCACGCTGGTGGACATCGTCAGCCGCGAATCGGAGCGGCTGAACCGGGTGGTGAACGACATCTTGAGCTACAGCAAGGCCCAGGCGGCGCAGCGGCAGCCCACCAACCTGGTGCCGCTGCTCGAGGAGACCCTGCTGCTGCTCGAGCGCCACCCGCAGTTCAGCGGCAGCATCCGCGTCGAGCGCCAATTCCCGCCCGGGGGCGTGCGGGCCGAAGTCGACCCCGGCCAGATGAAGCAGGTCATCTGGAACCTCTGCGACAACGCTTTGCGAGCCATGCCCCGGGGCGGCACCCTGCGCGTCGGAGTCGAGCAGGCCGATGGCAAGGTCCGGCTGCGCGTGACCGACACCGGCGTGGGGATGACCGCGGAGCTCAGCGAGAAGATCTTCGAGCCCTTTGAGAGTTCCTTTGTGGGCGGCACCGGGCTGGGTCTGGCCATCGTTTATCAAATCGTCCAGGGCCACGGCGGGCGGGTATGGGTGCAGCCGGGGCAGGCGGCGGGCTCCGAGTTCATCGTCGAGCTGCCTTTGCGGGCGGAGACGCCCCGGAGCGTGTCCGCCTAGCTCCTTTCCTGTTAGACTAAGCCGCTTCTATGGCCACGCTGCTCATCGTGGACGACGAGCCCATCGGCGAAAGCCTGGCCGTCGCCTTCCGCCACGCCCAGTACGACGTGACCCTGGCGCGCACGGGCAAGGAAGCGCGCACGCAGCTCGAGCAGCGGCTCTTCGACATCGTCGTCTGCGACATCACCCTGACGGACGCCAACGGCCTGGAGCTGCTCGAATTCGCTCGCCAGGTGAGCCCGGAGTCGGTGTTCCTGCTGATGACGGGCAAGGAGCACGCACAGGAGCTCATCATCCGCGCGCTCAACCTGGGCGCCGACCGCTACATCGTCAAGTCTGACCGCACGGTGGAGGAAGTGGAATCCGTCGTCCGCCGGGCGGAGGAGTATCTGCGCACGCGGCGCGAGCGCGACCTCTTCCACCGCGTCGCCCGCGAGCTGGCCCGCGACAACATCATCGGCCAGAGCCGCCCCCTGCGCACGGTGCTGGAAACCGCCCGCGCCGTGGCCGCCACCAGCAGCACCATCCTCATCACCGGCGAGAGCGGCACGGGGAAGGAGCTGGTGGCTCGCCGCATCCATGACTTGAGCCCGCGCTACGACCATCCCTTCGTCTCCCTCAACTGCGGCGCTTTTCCGGAGACGCTCCTGGAGAGCGAGCTCTTCGGCTACCTCAAGGGCGCCTTCACCGGCGCCAACCAGAACAAGCCCGGCCTCTTCCAGGCGGCCGAGGGCGGGACGGTCTTCCTGGATGAGATCGGCGAGATGAGCCTGCCCATGCAGGTGAAGCTCCTGCGGGTTCTGCAAGAGCGCATGGTGCGCCCGCTGGGGGGCACCGAGGAGTACCGCGTGGACGTGCGCGTCATCGCCGCCACCAACAAAGAGCTGAAACAAATGGTGGCCGACAAGGCCTTCCGCGAAGACCTCTACTACCGCATCAGCGTCATCCCCCTGCACGTGCCGCCCCTGCGGGAGCGGCCGGAGGATATCCCCCTGCTGGCCCTGCACTTCCTGCAGCGCTATAGCGAGCAGATGCACAAGCCGCTGCGCGGCATCGCCCCCGAGGTGCTCGAGCGCTTGCGGCAACATGCCTGGCCGGGAAACGTGCGCGAGCTGGAGAATGTGATCGAGCGCGCCGTGGCCCTGGAAGTCGGCGAAGAAATCAGCCTGCGCGCCCTGCCGGAGGATATCAGCCGCGTGGCCGCCCCGGTGCCGGGCGAGCTCTTTCTCCCCGAGGAGGGCGTCGACCTCGAGAAGCACATCCAGGAGCAGGAGCGCGCCTACTTGATGGCCGCCCTCGAGCGCGCCCAGGGTGTGCGCACCAAGGCCGCGGAGCTGCTGGGAATGAGCTACCGGTCATTTCGCCACTACGCCAAGAAATACAAGATTTGAGAGGGAAAACGACATTCTGCGTCAGGGGCAGCCAGTCAAGTTTTGTCATTCCCCTCCCATGCGGGTTGGATTGTTCTTGAAGTAGACTCAAGGAATCAGTAACTTACGTCTCCCGTTTCGCGATGGAACCTCAAGTGCACTAAAGCAAGTACCGGAAGCGGGGTTTGACCGTTCGCTTCTCGGATCCTAGTACCAAGGAGAAACTATGAATCGGCAGAAGGGCTTCTCATTGATCGAGTTGCTCATCGTGGTGGCGATCATCCTGATCATCGCCGCGATCGCTATCCCGAACCTGTTGAAGTCGCGCATGGCGGCCAACGAGTCGTCCGCAGTGGGCTCACTGCGCACGATTAACACCTCGCTGGTGACGTATGCGTCGACTTACCCCGACAGTGGCTTCCCGGTCAGCTTGGTCCAGTTGGCCACCGTGGTGGGGACGACCGATTGCTCGGCGGCGGGCTTGCTCGACCCGACCATGGCGAACGACGCGTTCTCCAAGAGCGGGTACAACTTCGCCTATGCGATGACCGCGGGTAGCGGCGCTTGCCCGGCCGCTGCGCCCCCGGATCCCGGTGGTGACTACACCGTCTCTGCCGCACCGTCGGTGCCCACCAAGACCGGCATTCGCTACTTCTTCACCGATGCGAGCGCCGTCATCTACGAGGGCACGACCTCAGCCGAAGCTGCGGGGATGACGAACCCGCTCTAACCGAGACGGGTTCCTATGAACCAGGAGGAGGGAGCGTACAAACTCCCTCCTCCTTTTTTGTCCGCCGTGGAGGGAGCCGTGAGAAGCAACACGCGAGGTTTCTCGCTGATTGAGCTGCTGATCGTGGTGGCGATCATCCTCATCATCGCCGCCATCGCCATTCCCAACCTGTTGAAGTCGCGCATGGCGGCCAACGAATCGGCCACCGTGGGCAACATGAAGACCATCGGCACCGCCCTGGCCACCTACACTTCCATCTATGGGACTTGCGGGTATCCCGACAGCCTGACGCGCCTGGGGCCGGGCACGCCGCCCACCCCGGCCGCCGCCGGCCTGCTCGACGCCGTGATGGCCAACGACAACTTCAACAAGCAGGGCTACGTGTACACCTACGCGTTGACCAACGGAGCGGGCGACTGCGTGGGGGCGCCCGGCGCGGACTTCGAGCTCGAAGCCCAGCCCTCGGTGCAGAACAAGACCGGCATCCGCGGGTTCTTCATGGACTCGAGCATGGTGATCCGGTACGACCCGGACGGCGACGCTGACATCAGCAGCCCCACCGTCTAAGAGCACGTTTTTCGTTTGCGAAACCACCCGACCCGTCGCCAGGGTCGGGTGTGCCTGTGGTAAGGTAAGGCTGTTTCGACACCCTGGTTGAGCGTTTTGAGTTCCGTGCCTGCCATCGAAATCACCGACTTGACCAAGGACTACCCGCGGGGCTTCTGGCGGAAGCGGCTCCACCGCGCCCTCGATCACCTGACCCTGACCGTCGAGGCGGGCGAAGTGTTCGGTCTGCTCGGGCCGAACGGGGCGGGGAAGACCACGACCCTGAAGCTCCTGATGCGCCTCATCTACCCCACCGCGGGCACGGCGCAACTCCTTGGCCGGCCCTTCACCGACGTCGAGGTCCACCGCCGCCTCGGCTATCTGCCCGAGGCGCCCTACTTCTACCAGTACCTCACCGGGCGGGAATTCCTCGACTACTGCGCGCAGCTCTTCGGCCAGGCGAAGGCCGAGCGGCGCCGCCGGGTGGGCGAGCTGCTGGCGCAGGTCGGCCTGGTTGAGGCCGCCGATGTGGCCCTGCGCTTCTTTTCCCGCGGCATGCTGCAACGCGTGGGTCTCGCCCAGGCTCTCATCAACGACCCGGAGCTGATTTTCCTGGACGAGCCCATGCTGGGCTTGGACCCGGTCGGCCGGCGCGAAGTCCGCGACCTCATCCTCCGCCTGCGGGCCGCGGGCAAGACGGTTTGTTTCTCCACCCACGTCCTGCCGGATGCGGAATCGCTCTGCGACCGCGTGGCCATCCTGAACCGCGGCCACCTGCACGGCCTGGGAGCGCTCGACGAGATTCTCAAGATCAAGGTGAAGGCCAGCGAAGTCCTGGTGGGACAGCCCACACCCGCCCTGGCCGAGGCCTTGCGCGCGCTCGCCGACGGCGTCCGGGCCGCAGGCGACAAGCTCACGCTCACCGTCGCCGATGAGAAGCTCTACGCCGTCCTCGACTGCATCCGCGCCCAGGGCGGCCGCCTGCTGGCGGTGAACCCGGTGCGCGCCTCCCTGGAAGACTACTTTTATGAAGAGTTCGGGACGGAAAAAGTGCCCGAGCTGACCGGAGGAGTCTAGTCCGATGCAGCGCGTCGCCGCCATCGCCCTGAATACCTTCCGGGAAGCGGTCCGCGACCGTGTCCTCTACAACCTCATCGTCTTCGCGCTGCTGCTGATGGGCACCGCCATCCTCTTCGGCCAGATCTCGATCGGCGTCGAGAGCTTGATTGTCGTCAACCTGGGCCTGGCGGCGGTCACATTCTTCGGTCTGGCCATCGCCATCTTCATCGGCATCGGCCTGGTCTACAAGGAGATGGACCAGCGCACGCTCTACGTCCTGCTGGCCAAGCCGGTGCGCCGCGGGGAGTTCATCCTGGGCAAGTTCTGCGGCCTGGGCTTGACCCTGCTGGTGAACACGGCGCTGATGGCCGTCGGCTTCTTCCTGGCGCTCTGGTATGTCCAGCGGAGGATTTCGCTCCCCGACCCCAGCTTGCTGGCGGCGCTCTACTTCATCTTCTTGGCGCTGCTGCTGGCGACGGCGCTCGCGCTCTTCTTCTCCTGTTTTTCCTCGCCGGTGCTTTCGGCAGCGTTTACTTTCGGACTCTTCATCGGCGGCAGCCTGGCGGACGACCTGCGGGAGTTGGGGCGCATGGTGGAGTTGCCCTGGGTGAAGATGGCCGGCGACGCCGTCTACTACGCGGTTCCCAACTTCCGCAACTTCAACGTCATCGCCGGCGTCGCCCAGGGACACCCGGTTCCGGCCGCGCTCCTCTGGCAGAACACCGCCTACGCCGCGCTCTACATCGGTCTGGTGCTGGCCGCCAGCGCCTTGATTTTCCAGAATCGCAACTTGAAATAGCCCCATGATCCCCGCGCGCCGCTGGCTCCCGATGGTCCTTCTGGTGGGTCTGGTGGGCGGCTACGTCCTGGTGGGCGTGCAGCACAGAGTGGACGCTACGCTGGCCGAGTTTGCCAGCGGCGGGCAGCTCCTTTATCTTTCCTCTCCGGAGTGGGTGAAGCGGCTGGCGATGGGCTACGACGGCCTGCTCGCCTGCCTCTACTGGACCCGCGCCGTGCAGCACTACGGCCGCCAGCATATGGGTACGGTGCGCCAGTACCCGCTTCTCTACCCCTTGCTCGACATCACCACCACGCTCGACCCCGAGCTCAAGATCGCCTACCGCTTCGGCGCCATCTTCCTCTCCGAGCCGCCCCCGCACGGTGCCGGCCGGGCCGACCAGGCGATTACGCTCATTCAGAAGGGCATCCGCCACAACCCCGACTACTGGTACTTCTGGTACGACCTGGGCTTCCTCTACTACCGCGGCTTGAAGGATTACCCCCGCGCCGCCGCGGCCTTCGCCGAGGGCGCCAAGAACCCGCAGGCCGGCCCCTGGATGAAAGTCATGGCCGCCCGCATCGCTGCCGAAGGCGGCGACCGCCGCTGGGCGATGTTCCTGTGGAACGAGCTGTACAAGAGCACCGACAACCCCTACATCCGCAAGAACGCCCGCGACCACATCTACGGGCTTCAGGCTGACTTCGACATCGAGTTCCTGGAAGCGCTGCTCGCCCGCTACCAGCGCACCACCGGCCAACCGGCGGCTTCTTTCGAGCCCCTGGTCGCGGCCGGGGTGTTGCGGGGCTTGCCGCTCGACCCGGCCGGCTTCCCCTATCGCCTCGGCGCCGACGGCCGCGTCCGCCTCGACCCGCAGAGCCCCATCACCACTTCCACCCGGGGCCGTGAGCCGTGAGACGAGCCGCGTTCGCAGTCGCCGGGCTCTGCTTCCTCGGCTTGGCGTTGAGGGCCGCCGAGCCGGCGGTCAAGGACGTCGTGCGCGCCGTCGAGCGCCGCTACAACCAGACGCGGACTCTCGAAGCCGATTTCATCCAGCGCTACACCCTGGGCTCGACCACACTGGTCGAGTCCGGCCGGGTCTACTTCCAGAAGCCCGGCCGCATGCGCTGGGAGTACGAGTCGCCGGAAAAGAAACTTTTCCTGGCGGACGGTGAGTACGCCTACTTCTACGTTCCCGAGGAGCAGCAGGTGCGCCGCCAATCGCTCAAGCAGGCGCCCGACTGGCAGGCCACCTTCGCCTTGCTTCTCGGCCGCGTGGACTTGGAGCGGGTCTTGCGCGACCTCGAACTCGTGCGCATCCACCGGCCGGAAGAGCCGGCCCGCTGGCAGCTTCGGGGCCGCGCCAAATCCGAGAAGCAGGCCTTCGAGGAAGTCTGGCTCGACCTCAACGAGGCCTACCAGGTCCTCCGCATCGAGATCCGCCAGCGCGACGGCAGCCTCATGGAGTTTCATTTCCGCCGCTGGCGCGAGAATCCGCCGCTCGACCCCGAGCTCTTCCGCCTCGCCGTGCCCCCCGGCACCGCCTGGCTGGACGAGGGCCCTTCCTAGGCTTCTGGACGGCCTTCGACTTTCCTTCGCGCCCGCTGCGGTGCTACACTTTCAGGATTGGTGGGGTAGGGAGCCCCATGGCTGAATTCGTCTGCAAAGTGGGGGATGCCCGGGGCCAGGTCTCGGTGCAGGTCGAGACGGCGGGCTCGGAGGCCGAGCTGCGCCAGCGCTTCGCCGACAAAGGGTTGTTCCTCTACTCTGCCCGCAACCGCGCCCTGCCGGCGGTTTCCTGGGAGTGGCGCGCGCGCCGCCCGCGCCTCTCCGGCAACGACTTCCTGCTCTTCAACCAGCAGTTCGTCACGCTGATTCGGGCGGGCCTGCCCATTCTGAAGGCGCTCGACCTGCTGGCCGAGCGCGCCGCCCGGCCGGCCCTGCGGGCGCTGCTCGATGAAATCCGGGGACGGGTGCGCGGCGGAGCTCCGCTCTCGGAAGCCTTCCAGGCGCAAGGCGTCTTTCCCGCGGTCTACACCTCGTCGCTGCTGGCCGGGGAGCGCAGCGGCAACCTCGCCGGCGTGCTCGACTCCTACATCGCCTACCAGAAAGTGACCGGGTCGGTCCGCCGGCGCCTGCTCACCGCGTTGGTCTATCCCGCCTTGTTGATGGTGGTGGCGGCCGGGGTGTTGAGCTTCGTCATCATCTACGTCATCCCCAAGTTCGCCGAGCTGTACGCGGAGATGAACGCCGCCCTGCCGCCCTTGACGGTGGCGGTGGTCAACTTTGCCTTGAGCGTGCGGCAGTCTCTGGCGGCGGTGGTGTTCCTGCTGGCGGCCGTGATCGCAGGCCTGGTGGTGACGGCGCGGTCGGATGCGGGGGCCCAGTTCCTGGACCGCGCGCGGATGCAATTGCCGGTCGTGGGGAACATCCTCCTGCGCTTCCGGTTGGCGCAATTCTGTCGCACCCTGGCGACGCTGCTGGCGGGCGGCATCCCCATGGTGCCCTCGCTCGAGGTTTCGGCCGGCGCCATGGAAAGCCCGGTGCTGCGCCGCGCTGTCGAAACCGCCGCCCGGCGCGTCCGCGAAGGCCAGAGCCTGCACGGGGCCCTGGCGGCCACGGGAGTCGTCCCCGACCTGGTGACCGGCATGGTGGAGGTGGGCGAGAGCACGGGGGCGCTCCCGCACATGCTGAACAGCGTCGCCGAGTTTTACGAAGAGGAGTTGAACGCGCACCTGGGCGCGCTGCTGGCCCTGGTCGAGCCCCTGCTGCTGCTGGGCGTGGCCGGGACGGTGCTGGTGATTCTCATCGCGCTTTACCTCCCCATCTTTTCCGTCGGCACCCTGGTGCGCTAGGAGAGAGACCATGGCCAAGGAACCCCGCAATCCCGCGCTGGCGACGAGCGAGGCCGAGTCGGCCCGGCAGCTCGCCGCCCGCTACCGCTGCGAGTTCGTCGACCTCGCCGAGCAGCGCATCAACACCGACCTCTTCCGGCTCATCCCGGTCGACATGATGTTCCGCCACCACTTCATCCCGCTGGAAGCCACCGACGGCGCCCTGACCGTGGCCATGGCCGACCCGAGCCAGTTCTTCGTCGTGGACGAGCTGGCCATCCGCCTGGGGCGCAGCATCGTCATCAAGGTGGCGACCCGCGAGCAGATCGCCGACATCCTGAAGAAGAGCGAGCAGTCGCAGCGCGTGCTCGAAGAGGTCACCGAGGGCTTCCGGCTGGACGTGGTGCGAGAGACCGACGAGGGGGAAGAGACCATCTCGGTCGAGCGCCTCACCCGCGACACCAAGTCGAGCCCCATCATCCGCCTGGTCGAATCCACCATCTTCAACGCCCTGGAGCGGCGCGCCAGCGACATCCACATCGAAACCCAGGACACCGAGGTCATCGTCAAGTACCGCATCGACGGCGTGCTGCACCCGGCCATGGCGCCGCTGGCCAAAGAGTGGCACGCCGCCATCATCTCCCGTATCAAGGTGATGTCGGAGCTCGACATCGCCGAGCGCCGCGTCCCCCAGGACGGCCGCTTCCGCGTGCGCTACAAGGGACGCCCCATCGACTTCCGCGTCTCCATCATGCCCTCCATCCACGGCGAAGACGCCGTGCTGCGCATCCTCGACAAGGAATCGTTGAGCGAGAAGTTCCGCACCCTGAACCTGGACGTCATCGGCTTCCCGGAGATCGAGCTCAAGAAGTTCCGCCGCTACATCCACGAGCCCTACGGGATGGTGCTCGTCACCGGCCCCACCGGCAGCGGCAAGACCACCACGCTCTACGCCGCCCTCTCCGAAATCAAGTCGGACGAAGACAAGATCCTCACCATCGAAGACCCGGTCGAATACCAGATCAAGGGCGTAACGCAAATCCCGGTGAACGAGCGCAAGGGCCTGACCTTCGCCCGCGGGCTGCGCTCCATCCTGCGCCACGACCCGGACAAAATCATGGTCGGCGAAATCCGCGACCTCGAGACCGCGCAGATCGCCATCCAGTCGGCTTTGACCGGCCACCTGGTCTTCACCACCGTCCACGCCAATAACGTCGTCGACGTCATCGGGCGGTTCCTCAACATGGGGGTCGAGCCCTACAACTTTGTCTCCGCCCTGAACTGCATCCTGGCGCAGCGCCTGGTGCGGGTCATCTGCGAGAGCTGCAAGCGCGCGGTGCGTTACCCGCGGGAGGTGCTGGAGGAGTCCGGCCTGCCGCACGCCGAGTGGAAGGACGTACCGTTCTACGAAGGCACCGGCTGCGTCGAGTGCCACGGGACCGGCTTCCGCGGCCGCACCGCCATTTGCGAGCTGCTCGACTTGAGCGACCGCATCCGCGAAATGATCGTCGACAAGAAGCCCACCTCCGAAATCAAGCAGACGGCTCGGCAGGAAGGGATGCGCTTCCTGCGCGAAGCCGGCCTGGAGAAAGTCCGCGCCGGCGTCACCACCCTGCGCGAGCTCAACAAAGTGACCTTCATCGAAAGCGCCTAGCCCCGATGGCCCCCTCCGCCCAACCCTTGCGCCGCGCCGGCGGCTGGCTTAGCGCCCCGGCCGAAGTGCCGCTGGTCTGCGAAATTGCCGCCGACTACGTGGCCGCCGTCCGCCACCGCCACGGCCGGGTGGAAGCCTGGGCGACGCGGCCGCTGCCGCCGGCGGCGGTGCGGCCGGCCTCGCTGGCCGAAAACATCGCCGACCGCTCCGTCCTTCAGCAGGCTCTGGAGCACGTCGTCGGCGTCGTGGCCGACGGGCGCCGCCGCTGCGCGCTGCTCGTCCCCGACCTGCTGGCGCGCGTGGCCGTGCTCGAGTTCGACCATCTGCCCGAGCGCGCCCCGGAAGCCGAAGCTCTGCTGCGCTGGCGCCTGGGCAAGGACTTGCCCTTCGACATCAATGAAGCCGTCCTCTCCTTTCAGCCGCAAGCGGGTCGGGCCGGGGCCCGCGACGCCCTGGTGGTCGTCGCGTTGCGCAACCTGCTGCGGCAGTACGAGGAGTGTGTGGAAGCCTTGGGGCTGCAACCCGGCTGGGTGACGCTTTCGACCCTGGCCGCCCTGGGCGGTTGCGAAACCTCGTCCGCCCCGCGCCTGCTCGTCAAGCGCGACCACGGCTCCTTGAGCGTGGTGATCGTTGAGGACGAGGCGGTGCGGCTCTTCCGCAGCCTGCCCACGCCGCCGGGCGGCGCCTTCGATGACGAAGCTTTGCTCGAGAAGGTTTATCCCGCCGCTGTCTATTTTCAGGACCACTGGGGCCAGCCGGTGAGCGAGGCAGTGCTGGTGAGCGTGGGCGAGAACCGCCTGCCGTCGGCGCATCGGCTGCAGCGGGAGCTCGGCTGCGCGGTGACGGAATTCAGCGCGGGCTCGATCGAGCTGCCGCCCTCGGCGCTCTCGGGGGCGGTCGCGGACACGCGCCTGGCGCCCTGCTGGGGCTGGGTGCGGGGAGGAGCCTGATGCGCGTGCCGCTCAACCTCGCGACCTCGCCCTTCATCCCCGTCCGCCGCTTTCTTCTCACCGTGGGTGTGCTCGGCGCCGTGGCCCTGGCCGCGACGCTGCTCGTGGGCATCGAGGCCGTCCAGCTCTGGCGCGGCCGTACCGCCACCCAGGCGCGGATGCGCGAGCTCGAGGCGGAGCGCGTCCGGCTCCTCCAGGCGCAGCAGCGCCTGGAGAGCGAGCTCGAAGACCCCGCTACCCAAGAGATCCTGGCGCGCACGCGCTTCCTGAACGACCTGATTCGCCGCAAGAACCTTTCCTGGACGGAGCTCTTCTTCGACCTGGAGGAGCGCCTGCCGCCGCGCGTGCGCATCCTGGCGGTGGCGCCCAGCCTGCGCGAGGACGGCGACCTGCAGGTCGAGCTGCAGGTGGGCAGCGAGTCGGCCCCGGCGCTGATTGAGTTCCTCCAGGCCCTCGAAGAGGGCGACAAGTTCCGCGAGATCGCGCTGCGCTCGCAGAACCGCTCGACCGGAAACCAGCCCGACGCGGTGACCGCCCAGGTGAGCGTCGTCTATGTACAGGAGTAGCCTAGCATGAACCGCTGGTACGCCCGCCGGCACCGGATCGTGCTCGCGCTGCTGGCCCTGCTGGCGCTGGACGCCGGAGTCTACTTCGGCTGGGTGCGCCGGCCCGCCGCGCAGCCGGAGTTCGACCCGGCCCGGCTCGAGCGGCTCACCCAGGAAGTCTCCCAGCTTGCCGCGGAGGTGGCCCGCCTGGAGCGGGTGCGCGAGCAGGCGCCGCGCTTCCGGCCGCATCTCGAGAAATTCGCCGCCGAGCGCTTCCCGGCCGAGCGCACCGGCTCCTCCCGGGTGGCGGCGGAGCTCGAGACGGCGGCGGAGGAAGCCGGCGTCGTTCTCGGGCGCGTCAGCTACGAAAGCGCGCCGGAGCGGAGCCAGCCGGACCTCGTGCGCGTCGACATCACCACCAGCGTCGAAGGCGAGTACGCCGACCTGTTGCGCTATCTGGACGAGCTCGAGCGCTCCCCGCACCTCTACCTCATCAACGAGTTGAACGTGGACGGCAGCCAGCGCGGCCAGGTGCGTTTGCAGGTGCGGCTCGCCACCTATTTCCGCCGGGGCGGGGCATGAAGCGGAGAGGCCAGCTCATCGTTCTTGTGGCGCTGATCGCCGCGCTGGTGTTGATCCATTTCGCGCTGCGGGAAAAGCCGGCCGCGCCGGCGGCGGTCGCGGGGAAGAGCGCCGCCTCGCCGCGAGCCGGCGCGCGGGCTTCGCTTTCGGCCATTCCTGATTCGCTCCTGCAAGTGAAGGAGCGCAAGCCGGACAGTCGCCGGCGCGCGGCGGCCCGGCGCAACATCTTTGAGTACGGCCGGCGCGCCGCCGCGCCGCCGACAGAGGTCGCCGTGGCCGCGGCTCCCGCGCCGCCCCCGACCCCGCCCGCTCCGCTGCGCTTCTACGGCTTTGCCGAGCGGAGCCAGGGCGGCCGGCGCCAGGTCTTTCTCACGGATGGGGAAGAGGTCTACCTGGCCGCGGAAGGCGACGTCGTACTGCACCGCTACCGCGTGCTGCGGGTCGGCAACCAGAGCATCGAACTGGAAGAAGTGTCGGGCAAGCAGCGTTGGGTCGTCCCGCTGGAGCAGCCCTGAAATGCGCCGTCGCGAGTCCGGCTACGCCTTGCTGGTCGTCATCCTGCTGGCGGCCCTGGTGCTGATCGCGCTCTCGGCCGTCGTGCCGCAGGTCCTGACCCAGGGCCAGCGCGAAAAAGAAGAAGAGCTCGTCTTCAGCACCAG
>Ga0209641_10002562_pt1 | contig 15546 bp, 18 predicted proteins | sample RifCSP16_1_FD_184022 | JGI IMG/M metagenome (GOLD analysis project Ga0209641, IMG submission 184022) | Soil microbial communities from Rifle, Colorado - Rifle CSP2_sed 16_1 (SPAdes) (version 2) | ecosystem: Environmental > Terrestrial > Deep subsurface > Rock core/Sediment | place: Rifle...
CGACCATAATAAAACACGCGCTTAAAAATAAAAATCCTGTTTTGAGTTTTCTTAGATGGGACGCAAGCCTGTGATCGATACACATAAGCACCTCTTTTGGCTTTTTTACTTTATTGTCGCCCACGGCGGCGTGGTTATATTCGTATCAAGCCAAGATATTTTAAGACGAACCACAAGGCAGTCATTACAAGCCCTGCGAATAATAGCAATGCAAGTAAGAGAAATACGCGTTTGTATAAAGGGTGTTCGACACTGTCTTTTCCGCATATCCATTCGGATCCTGCTTCACCAATCAAATAGAATATCCCTAAAATTAGAAGGCTGAAAAGTGCCGTATATATCGATTTGGAGCGGGATAGAACGTAGAAGCCATTGAAAAGGTCTAAGAGAAAGCCGGCGACGACCAGGACAATGACAGCGAAAGAGATTTTTCTTAAATTTGATTTAGATTTTATTGCGTCGTTGTTTGAGTTCATAACGTCTTATTTAACACATGAAATCAGCGGCGCGATTTCATGGCGTCCGCTGGAGTGATTCGTTAGCCACTCTTTTTGACTGACTCAAGTACCTTATTAGATCTAAGATAAAGAGCCGCGAAAAATTCAGCAGGCTGCCATAAGAGCCAAACTGAAAAGATATATACAATGAACTCTATGGGCTGTGGAGAAATATGCAATTTTTTGACTAGTGGATGAATAAGAACAACCAATATCAACCCGATAACCAACAAGATGGAAATAACAAGGAATGTGTTTTGGTATTTAACGCGAGATTTGCAATGTGGACATTTAATTCGATTGGGGATGCCAGCAAGCATTATGCCTAAGATTCCGATGTCCTTGCCACAGTTCGGACAAATTTTCCCTTCTCCTGTACTCATAATTCCCCTCCTTATAATCTGCTTCAGCCTGTAGGTTGGGTAGAACGAAGTGAAACCCAACATTTTCAAAGACACGATTTGATTGCAGTGCGTGGGGTTTCGCGTGCTCTACCCGATCTACCGACTTATATTTCAAGACCAGACCCCAATGTTCTACAGACCCCAATGTTCTACGGCTCAGCCCCGGGAATCTCTCCCGAGCGGAGCGAGGGAGAGAACGCCGCCGTGAGGAACGCGGTTTTCGCGACCCTCTCGACGGCGAGGTTAGAAATAATTTTAAAGCTTTAATTAATCGTATTCTTTTGGGTCGTCTCTGAATCTCCAGTATTGAGTACCGTTAATATTTATGGTCAAGAATTGATAAGATTGTCCAAAGCGGTTAACACCTTTGTCAGGCCTAAGATCGCCTAAGGCATACTGAACCGTTTCAGGAGGATTAACGGGCAAGTGAACGTCATGACCACCTTCGATTGTCGATCCGCATATCACGTCATCAACGATTTCGCCGCCTTCAACCGTATCCCTTTCCATAATTGATAAAATAAGTATTCCCTTGCTGACTTTCCAGTTACCAGCATATCGGATTTCCCTTTTTGTACAGTCCATTTGTGTATGGTTGAATACAAATCTGCCATCCGAAAAAAACTGGAAGGCATCTGACCAGCCTGCAGCCATGTAATTTGTATCCTGCCAGACACCGACTATTGATTTGGAGATATACGAATCGGACACACCCATTGGTTTATGAAGCCAGATGTGAATTTGTGGTGGATTAATGAGTCCAATGATAAGAATAATCACGGAAATTGCCAATATCGATGCAATTACCCATGCAATCTTTGCTGTCAACTTCATAGTTTTCACCTTCTAATGCCGGAGCTGCGCCATGGACCGCAGGTCCATTGGTCTCCAGCGTCTGGTTCTCCCGGCGATTCGTGCCGGGAGAGACGCATGGCTCAGCTCCGGCATTCTCGCGGCGCGAAGCGCCGGGAGATCACGCGCCGCTTTGGCGCGTCGCCGTGGACCCGCTGGTTGGAAATTTAAGCGGTTTTCCAGTGAAGGGCCAGTTTTTTGTGCGCCGCAGCACAATCACGCAGGTAAAGATTGATTAGCGTCTGGTAAGGGACGCCGATCTCCTGCGCAAGAGCCTTAAAGTAGCTGATAGTACCTTCATCCATTCTGAGTGTCACTTGGCGCTTGAGCCTGCTGGCATAGGGATTTTTTTGAGCCTTGGTAAAATCGTATTCTTTTCTCATGGTCTTCACCTTTCCCAATAACGTTTTTGTTCTGCACGTGTTGCTTTCCGAGCAGAGATGATGCGAATAACATCGTCGTGTTCCCGATAGCAATGACAAACAACCATCAGGCGGATAGAGGCGCTTAATCCGAGCAGTATGAAGCGATCCTCGTCACCTGAGTGGTCAGGATCGTGAATCATCAAGGCATTTTCATCGACAAACACGGACTGTGCCTCTTCAAAAGATATCCCGTGCTTCTTATGGTTTGCTATGTTCTTTTCATTGTCCCAGTCAAATCTGATATGATCCATATATTTACATTGTAAAGATAAAATAATGACTTGTCAAATGGAATTCTGAGGGGAAAAGATAAGGCACTCTTGAATGGAACAGACAGTATGAAAGGCTTTTTATGGCCGGCGTTTTAAACCTCTTGCAGCTATCACCAAGCAGAGAGCTCCAATTAATATAACTGGTATATCGAGGAATTCCACAAGCCTGGGGAAGTATTTCATTGCGACAATGCCCATTCCAAACGCAACGAGCACTCGTCCAATGATGAAAAGCCATATTTCATTTGATGTAAGTTTTTTAACCTTCTGGGCATTCCAAGCAAGCATATCAATCTCCCCGGACTACAGAGTATATTAATGCGGCAGTTAAGCCGCCGCGCAGCGGTCGGTCTTGAACTCCTGGATCTCCCGGCGCTTTTGCCGGGAAGGTGTTCACGGCTTAACTACCGCAATCTCGCGGCGCGAAGCGCGGGCCATCGACGTGTTGAGCCCCGCGCCGTAGAGCGCGGGACTCGAACGACAGGTTAATATTTCATTTTCTCTTATGCGTTCACTGATGGCGGCAGCCCAGTCGCGCCAGTCGCAGGTTCAGCGGACTTCTCTTCCTGAATTGATTCCCAGTAGAACAGGAAAATTACGATGTGTATGACCGCGTAGGCAATGTCCAGTAGGCAATCCAATATAACCTCAACGATCATAGTATTTAGCGACTCGATGAAGCCCAAGGGCGCGTATATGGCTAAGGATAGAATAATGAATGTCACGAAGACGAGGACTCCTGACCAGAAAATCTGCCATCTGCGCCCTGTTGTAAGATTAGTACTCCGAGCTCGTGATTCACTTGGCCATTTATCTTCAATGATTACGGCTGCATCCAAGAGCGAATAGCGCACAGCTAAGACTATTCCTGGGATCACGACTGCAATTAAGCCCAGTACGATATAAAGGCTCGCCATTAATCTTGCGACGAATAGTGCGCCCCATTTTTTCAGCCCAACTGTCATAGCCGCCTTGTAAGTGACTGTGCGACCGGACTTTATCTGGAACAAGGCGAACACGAGCGCGCCGATATAGATCGGGCCAAATACACCCTCAATCAGCATAGTTAATTTAAGGACACCTATATCGCTTGCCCCTTTGACGTTGTAGGCAATATAATTGGCAAGGATGTTGCCCGGCAGCCAGACGGTCAGGATGATAGCCGCAAAGAGTCTAATATGATGCCAGAGAATGAGTAACGCTTCAGAGAATCTTGCAAGCATGGAAAACCTCTATACCTTCTGATTAACCAGTGATTATGTAGTTAGACGCCTACATCTACCTATATATACTTTTCAGTTTCCAGGGACGTGCCGGCGATTTTACCATATTTTACGAACCAGAGCTTCTTCTCAGGATTCCACTTTCCGCGGGCGGCTTTGGCCTGTCAGTCTAAATTACGCTTCGGTCTTTTTTAAAGCATCCCTTCTGTACCTCAGATACAGCGCTTCGACTTTCGTTCTCGCCCAAGGGGTTCTCCTCAGGAACTGCAAGCTGGACTTGATGCTCGGGTCATTATTAAAACATCTTATGTCGATGATCTGCCCCATTTTCTCCCAACCATAATGCTCCTGCAGCCGGGTAAGCATCATTTCCAGCGTGACACCGTGAAGAGGGTCTTTATGTTGTTGGTCGCTCATGTCAATCTATTTTTCAACAAGCTATGGATCAGACCTTGATAACATTCTATGCAGCGTTCTTGGCGAGTTTTCGGTGATTTTCCGAAATTGTTATCCGGCGGCATTATATCCTTACAGATCGTCTAAATCGCGCACGGTCCCATCCATATTCTTTCTCACAAGAACGTTGCGGGGCTTGGCGCCGTCTGCTGGCGCGACGATGCCGTCCTCTTCCATCATCTCGATCATCCGGGCGGCGCGGTTGTAACCGACGCGGAGCCGCCGCTGGAGAAACGACGTTGACGCCTGGCCGTTCATCTGGACCAGCTCCAAGGCGCGGTTGTACAGCTCGTCCCGCTCATTCTCCTCGGTCGCGGTCGTCTCGGCCTCCGCCACTTCCTTTACCCGTTGGGCGAGGAGCTCGTAGTTGGGCCTGCCCTGCTTTTTCACGAAATCAACCACGCGCTTGATCTCGGCCTCGGACACAAAGCTGCCATGCACACGGATCAGGTGTGAGGTGCTCGGCGGGAGGAAGAGCATGTCTCCCATGCCGAGAAGGTTCTCCGCCCCGTTCGCGTCGAGGATGGTGCGGGAGTCGGTCTTCGACGACACCTGGAAGGATATTCTCGCGGGCAGGTTCGCCTTGATGAGACCCGTGATCACGTCCACGCTCGGCCGCTGCGTGGCTACGATCAGGTGGATGCCCGCGGCCCTGGCCATCTGGGCGATGCGCATGATCGATTCTTCCACCTCGCGCTGCACCGTGAGCATGAGGTCCGCGAGCTCGTCGATGATCACGACGATATACGGCAGCCGCTCCTCTTCGGGGACCGCTTTATTGTACGACTCGATGTTCTTCGAGCCCTTTGCCGCGAGCGTCCGGTAGCGGCGCTCCATCTCGGCAACGAGCGCGCGGAGCGTCTCGGCGGCGCGCTTGGGCTGGGTGACCACGGGCGAGAGCAGGTGCGGCACGCCGTCGTAGACGGAGAGCTCGAGCATCTTGGGGTCCACGAGCACGAGCTTCACCTCGTTCGGTTTGGCGTTGAACAGGATGGCGAGGATGATGGAGTTGATCGTCACGCTCTTTCCCGAACCCGTTGCGCCGGCCACGAGCAGGTGGGGCATCTTCTCGATGCTCGTCACCGTTGGAACGCCGAAGATATCCTTTCCGAGAGGGACCTTGAGCTTCGACTTGTTCGCCTGGAACTCGGGGGCCTCGAGTATCTGCCGGAAGTAGACCGTTTCTCTCGTGTTGTTCGGCACCTCGATCCCCACCGCGCCCTTGCCCGGGAGCGGAGCCACGATGCGCACGCACGGGGCTTTCATGGCAAGGGCGAGATCGTCCGACAGGGAAATGATCTTGCTGACTTTTATGCCGGGCGCGGGCTCGAACTCGAACATGGTAACGACCGGCCCGGGGTACACCTGGGTCACGCGCCCCTGGATGTCGAAGTCCAGAAGCTTCCTGGACAAAAGCGTGGACTGGGCGATCATGTCCTCTTTGGAAACTTTTTTAACGATCTGAGGTAGCGGGTCGAGCAAAGATGCGGACGGGAGCTCATAGGCGCCCGAACCTTTTTTTTCCATGAACCCGAAGCTGACCTGCTCGACTTTGACGGGCCTCGCCGAGACGGGCAGGACCTTTTTCTGCGGTTCGACGATCCTCGGGGGCTCCTTGGGCTGCGGCGGCCGCTCTTTCGCTTCCCGCGCCTTTTCAGCGCGGCCGCGGGAAACGGAGACCAGCACATTGATCTCTTTCATAAGCCCTGCGTACAGCTTTTGCAGCCAGGCAAGCGCGGTCGAGGGTGAAAACGGAGTGAGAAGCATGAGGGCGATGAGCATGGCAGTGCCGGTAATAATGTACGCTCCGGTATCGGAAAACCCGATGAGGAGGAGCTTCGCGATGAAATGACCGAGAATGCCGCCCGAGGGCAGATGTTCACCGAGAAAATGTATGGTTTCACCGTGAAGGCCCATAAAGGCGGACGCTGAGACAAACAGCACCAGACCGCCGATCTTTTTCAGGTGCGGGTGTATCGCCTCCTTCCTGCGCATGAGATATGTGGCGTACGTGAAAAGGAAGGCGGGTAACAAGTAAGCCGAGAGGCCGAAGAGGTGCAGGAGAACATCGGAGAGGTATGCGCCGATGATGCCGACGGAGTTTTTGACCGAGCTTCCCGTTCCGGAACTGCTGAAGCAGGGGTCCGTGGCACTGTAGGAAACGAGACTCAGGACCACGAGGAGACCGACTGCAAAAAGGATCAGCGCGAGGATCTCGTTCCCGTGTTTATGTTTTACCGTAGAGACCGGCATGCCCTTACCTCACTGTCCCGATTGTGATCACAACAACGACCAGTGCCAGACGGTACCACACAAAGATATTCAGGGAGTGTCGCTCAAGATACCGAAGCAGGAACTTGATGCACAGGTAGCCCACGACCGTGGAGCAGGCCACACCCAGACCGAAGGGAAGGGCCTCTCCTTTTGCCAGGTGAAGCTTGCTGAGCTTCAGCAGGGCGGCGCCTGCAATAACGGGCGTGGACAGAAGAAAGGAAAACCGCGCCGCATCCTCGCGCCGGTATCCGGCCATAAGGCCGGCGCTTATCGTAATGCCGGAGCGCGACACGCCCGGCACAAGCGCCAGGGCCTGGGCAAAACCGATGAACAAAGCATGCCCCAGCGTCATGTGATCGAGGCCCGCGGCCCTTTTGGAGTAGCGGTCCGAGGCCCACATCACAAAGCTGATCACGAGGAGCGATGCCGAGATCAGGAGCGGATCGCGGAAACTTTCCTCCACCACGTGCTCGAACTTCATGCCCAGGACGCCCGCGGGGATCGTCGCCAGAACGATGAACCAGACCATCCGGCCTTCACCGGTTTTCCAGGTGCCATCCCTGAAGCCCGTAAAAAATTTTTTCAGAAGGTCAAGCCAGTCGCGCCGGAAATAAACGAGGATAGCCACCAGGGTCCCGGCATGCAGCGCAACGTCAAAGTTCAGACTGTCGATCAGCGTTCCCTGCCACTTGAACATCCAGGGGACCAGCACCAGGTGGGCGGACGAACTGATCGGCAGGAACTCCGTGACCCCCTGGACAATGCCCAGAATAACAGCCTCGATCATCATTCAGCACCTCAACGGTCATCGCTCAGAGAGTTGCCATCCAGAAAGCGAAAATTTTCGTTCTATCTTCCCCGGTGTCCAAACCACACGCCCGCGGCCACGGCGAGGAAACTCAGGCTCAAAATGACCCAGTGCATGCCATTGATCAGCCTGAGCACCCGGTTCATGTCGATCTTCTCCGGATTGGCGAATATCTTAGCGAAGATCTTTCGCTCGAAAAGAAGGATCAACGCATAGAAGGACCACGCGCTGAGCATGATCAAAGCACCGAGGCCCTCCCGCGCGGACAGAAGCGCGAAACCGTACTTTGCCGAGAGGAGGATGAAGCCGGTCAGTCCCACGATCGCGAGGAGCCATTTGACCATTCCGGAGAAGCGGTGCTCCACGCGCTGGAACAGGAGGGCCTTCTCCAGAGAGCCTTCGGTCTTGTACATCATGGGAAAGATAACGGTGGTCACAAACGCCACGCCGCCGATCCAGATGATGACGCCGATGACATGGATGATGAGAAGAATTGTCAGGAACACGGTTCCTCCTATAATCATTTAGAGAGCGCTGATCTCAACCGGAGTCCAGATCCCATTATTTCACAAAGCTTGCGGGATTTCAAGATGTTTCGAGAGAAGGCGTGCCCCGGCGGAGAATTATTTCTCCAACGGGGTTTACAGTCTGACCGGCACGTTCCGTTCCCTGAGATATTCCTTGGCCTGTCTGATGGTGTATTCGCGGAAGTGGAAGATCGAGGCCGCGAGCGCGGCGTCCGCCTTGCCCTCGGTCAATCCCCGATAGATGTGTTCAAGATTTCCCACGCCGCCTGAGGCGATGACCGGGATCGAGACGGCCTCGGCCACGGCGCGCGTGAGGGCAAGGTCGTAACCGTTCTTCCGGCCGTCCTGGTCCATGCTGGTGAGCAGTATCTCTCCCGCGCCGTATTCCTCCATCATTCGCGCCCATGCCACCGCGTCTATTCCCATGGGCTTTCTGCCGCCGTGGGTGTAGACCTCCCATTTGAGTTCGGAGTGCGGAGTTCGGAGTTCGGAGTTGCTGAGGAATAAAGATTTATATTTTGGGTCGCCTGCCCAGGTGAGCGGCGGCTTGAAGTCAGGATCGTGGGCCACAACCTGCTTCGCGTCGATCGCAACGACAATGCACTGGCTGCCGAAGCGCATTGAGGCGGATTTGATGAATTCCGGATCGTGGACCGCGGTGGTGTTGATCGAGACCTTGTCGCTGCCCGCGAGGAGAAGGTTGCGGATGTCGTCAAGCGTCTTGATCCCGCCGCCCACGGTGAGCGGCATAAAGACCTGTTCCGCGGTGCGCCGCACCACATCGAGGATGATGCCGCGCTCTTCGTGCGAGGCGGTGATGTCGAGAAAGGTGAGCTCGTCCGCGCCCTGCTCGTCGTAGATCTTCGCGACCTCGACGGGGTCGCCCGCGTCGCGCAGGTTCACGAAGCTTACGCCTTTCACCACCCGGCCTGCCTTCACGTCGAGGCAGGGTATGATTCGTTTGGTTAACATGATTACTCTTTGCTCTTTTCGATGGCCCGGACCGTTTCATCATAAACAGTCCGACGAGGACCGACGGTAACGATCTCTATTGCCCTTTTTTCAGTTATTCTGTAGATAATTCTGAACTTACCCACCCTGAAACTTCTGAGGCCTTCGAGCTCGTTTTGGAGCGGTTTGCCGCCGCAGGGATCTTCTCGAATGCTCTGGAGACCATAATGAATCTTTTTCCTGAGTTCAGGGTGTAGAGAGCGGATGAGCTCGGCAGTCTCTTTTGAGGTATGCAGTCCAGGGAGTTTCATCATGGCAAGAGACTGCCTTATCCTTTCAGGCCGGTAAGCTCTTCAAGGGTATAGAGCCTGGATTTTTTTTTCAGTGCTTTCAGGCCTTGATGGATTTCACGCATAAACTCTTTGTCAGAGCGGATAGCGATTGTTTCCTTCCATCCCTCATATTCATCGGGGCTCACGATCACCGCCGCCGGCCTGCCGTTACGGGTAATCGTTATCTCTTCCTGGATCTTTTCAACCTGGTCCACGAGCTTGCTCAAATTGTTCTTGACCTCCGAGAGAGACAAGACTTTCATGTTCACCCTCCTGCCACGCTTAGCCTGAATTCTGGCCACATTATACCGCCGTTGAATCGTGAAAACAAGGATTAATTATAACACGCATCCTTAGCGGAAAGTTTTTACATATTCTATGGCCTCTTTGAGATCCAGCGATCCGCTGTAGATCGCCTTGCCGGTGATAACGCCGCTCACGCCGGAGCTTCTGATCGCGAGCAGGTTCTCAATGTCCTTCATCGTATGCACGCCGCCGGAGGCGATGACCGGGATGTCGAGGGCCTCCGCGAGCGTCTTCGTTGCCTCGATGTTCGGACCGGAAAGCATGCCGTCGCGCCGGATGTCGGTGTAGATCACGGCAATGGCCCCGAATTTCTGCATTTTATGGGCGAGGTCGGCGGCTTTCACCTTCGTGACCTCCGCCCAGCCCTTGATCGCCACCATGCCGTCCTTGGCGTCTATGCCGACAATGATCCGGTCAGGGAACTCCTTGCACGCTTCCAGCACAAAGGCGGGGTTCTCTATGGCCGCGGTGCCGAGGATGATCCGGTCCACGCCGTGGGAAACGAGCGTCCGTATCGTGGCCATGTCCCGGATACCGCCGCCGACCTCGATCGGCATCCTGACCGCCCTCCGGATCGAGATTATGGCCTTGAGATTTTTCGGCACGCCCGCAAAAGCGCCGTTCAAATCCACCACGTGAAGAAGTCCGGCGCCCTGCGCTTCCCAGTGCTTCGCGGTCGTCGCCGGATCGTCCGAGTAGACCGTGGCCTTGTCCATGAGGCCCTGCTCCAGACGGACGCATTTGCCTTCTTTTAAGTCTATGGCGGGAATGATTAACATGATAAGCCTCAAAAGCATTAACCACAGAGGTCACAGAGAAAATTCAGACACTGAAGAATCTGATTGGTCTATGATAGAGACTAATAGCCTGATTGAAATTTTAAAAGATCATAGGTATATCAGTGTAAATCGGTGTTCACAGTTTTTATTTTCCTCAGTGTCCTCTGTGGTAAGTATTAAGATTTTTGTTCTCCGAACCGCTTCAGGATCGACAGCCCGAGCGCCTGGCTTTTCTCCGGGTGGAACTGCACCGCGAAGATGTTGTCTTTCCACACGCTTGAGACGAACTCCATGCCGTAGGAAGTCGTGGTCGAGACCACCCCTTTGTCCTCGGGCACCACGTAATATGAGTGCACAAAGTAAAAATGACTGTCGTCCGGAATATCTTTGAGCGCGGGCGGACGCCGCTTGATCGTCACCGTGTTCCAGCCCATGTGAGGGACCTTCAGGTCCTTGAATCTTGAATCCTGACTATTGAATCGTACTACGCGTCCTTTGATGACGTCCAGGCCCTTATGCACCCCGAACTCTTCGCCCTCGGTGAACAGAAGCTGGAGTCCCAGGCAGATGCCGAGAAACGGTTTGCCGGAGCGGATGCTCTTGTGCACCGCTTCGATAAGCCCGTACTGCTCCAGGTTCCGCATGCAATCCGGAAAGGCGCCGACGCCGGGCAGGACCACCCTCCCGGCGCTCAGGATCGTTTTCGGTTCCCTCGTTACCACGGCCTCGTGGCCCATGCGCTCAAAGCCTTTCTGAACGCTCCGCAGATTTCCCATTCCATAATCGATAATAGCAATCATGATAGATTTAAACCTTCACAGGAGAAAGGGGGGAGAGGGGCGAAATGGAGAAACGATGGTTGAGTCTTCTCTCCGTTTCTCGGTTTTTATTCCCCATTTCTCCTGAAAGAACCGGCTGCTAAATTTTCCCCTTTGTTGAGAGCACGCCCTTGACCCGAGCGTCGATGCTCGTGGCCTGGTCCAGGGCGCGTCCGAATGCCTTGAAGATCGCTTCAAGCATGTGGTGTACATCACGGCCGTAGAGGAGGCGGATGTGCAGGTTCATTCCCGCATGGTTCGCGACAGAGCGGAAAAAGTCCTCTGCAAGTCCGGGATCGAAGTCCTTGAGCTTGTATTTTTTCGGCAGTTCCATCTGATACGCCAGGTACGGCCTGCCGGAAAGGTCCATCGCCACCTGCGCCAGCGTCTCATCCATGGGCACGGTTGCCTCGCCATATCGCCGGATCCCTTTGCTGTCGCCCAGCGCCTTTTTGAGCGCCTGACCGAACGCGATGCCCAGGTCCTCCACGGTGTGGTGGTCGTCGATGTCCGTATCTCCCTTTGCCTTCACCGTGAGGTCGAAGAAGCCGTGCCTGGCAATATGGGAGAACATGTGGTCCATGAACGGCACGGAGGTCTTTATGGCATAGACCCCGCTGCCGTCGAGGTTGAGCGATATGCGGATGTCGGTCTCTTTGGTCTTTCGTTCGATGGTTGCTTTTCTCGGCATGGTTTAAATCCCTTTATTTGCCACAGATTTGCACGGATAAAAGATTTAAGTCCTGAATCGTTGAACTGTCAATCCACTGTTTCAGTTTTCATTCGTGAAAATTGGTGCTAATACGCGGCAAAATTCCTGCATGTATCCGTGTCTATCAGTGTCCAACCGTGGCTAAAATTTCCTGCAGTTTCGACATGAACTCGTTGTTTTCTTCCGGCGTTCCCACGGTCACGCGCAGGCAGTTCTTGAGCGGCCCCGGTTTGCTCAGGTTCTTGACGAGTATCCCCGCCTCTTTAAGCTTATTATAGATATCTGTAGCGTCTGTTGCCGCGCGGAGCAAAATAAAGTTCGTTTCCGACGGATAAGCCGTGATCCCTTCTGTCTGGCACAGCGCATTATATAATCTTTCCCGCTCTGAAATCAACAGGGAAATCTGCTGATCCAGAACATCTTTATGCCTGAGCGCGGCCACGGCAACGGCCTGGGACAGGACATTGATGTTATAAGGGAGCCTGATTTTGTTCAACTCCTCAACAAGCTTCGGAGCTGCTGTCAGCAGGCCTATCCTTAAGCCTGCAAAGCCGATCTTCGAGAGCGTGCGAAGAAGGATCATGTTCGGATGTCTGTCAAGAAACGGCAGGAAGCTTTTTCCCGAAAAACTGTAATATGCTTCGTCTATCACCACGGCGGCATTGGCCTTCTCAAGGACCTTCCGGACCGCGTCGTCTGCAAAGCGATTTCCCGTGGGGTTGTTCGGACAGGCGAAAAAGATGACCTTGGCTTTGACCTGTTTTGCCTTCCTGATGATTTTATCAGCATCGAGCGAGAAGTTCTTTTTGAGCGGCACGGTGAACACGTCCTGAGAAAGCGCTCTGGCGGTAATCTCATACATGGCGAACGTCGGCACTGGTATGAGCACCGGCCCGCCGAAAGCAAGGATGATCGCCTGGATCAGTTCATCGGATCCGTTCCCGAGCATCATCTGCTCCGGGTCCAGGCCCCACAGCCCCGCGATGGAGCGCTTCAATTCCTTTGCCGAGGGATCGGGGTAGCGGTTGATCCGGGCTTTACGCGCTGCCTCGCATAGCTCCCGACTGACGTCCTCCCGCACGGGGAAGGGATTCTCCATGGCGTCGAGCTTGATGCGCACTATTGCTTCGTCGACGGAGTACGCTTTCAGCTTGCGCACCGAGCGCCTGACGAGTTTTGTTATGTTTTTTGTTTTCGCAGGCATGATAAGGAAAATATACAGGAAACGGGTGTTGCGCACAAGAAGAAAAGGCGGCCTTGCGGCCGCCTTTCTTATGGAATGACCTTGTTCAACGGATACTCCACGATCCCCGACGCGCCGCGGCGCTTGAGCCGGGGGATGAGGTCCCGGGACTGCTTCTCATCCAGGATCACCTCCAGGCTTACCCACGCGGGGTCCGTCTGGTGCGAGATGGTGGGCGCGTGCATGGAGGGGAGGAGACCGCAGATCTCCTTGAGGTTCGCCTTGGGCGCGTTCATCTTGAGCCCTACTTTTTCTTCGGCAGCGAGGGCGCCCTGGAGGAGCATGGTGATGTTGTCGATCTTCTTCTTCTTCCAGGGGTCTTTCCACGCTTTTTTGTTCGCGATGATCCGGGTGGTGGACTCGAGCATCACTTCGATGACCCTGAGCTTGTTCGCCCGGAGCGAACTGCCGGTCTCGGTGAGCTCCACGATGGCATCGGCGAGCTGGGGCGGCTTTACCTCCGTGGCGCCCCAGGAAAACTCCACCTCGGCCCTCACGCCTTTTGATTTCAGGTACTTCCTGGTATAGCCCACCAGCTCGGTCGCGATACGCTTGCCGTTCAGGTCCTTCAGGGACTTGATGGAAGAGTCCTCGGGAACGGCCACGACCCAGCGCACGGGATTGAGTCCGCCCTTGGCGTACTTGAGCTCAGCCGCTTCCACAACGTCCGCGTTCTGCTCCAGGATCCAGTCCTTGCCTGTCAGGCCCACGTCGAAGATGCCGTTGTCCACGTAACGGGCCATTTCCTGGGCGCGGACCATGATGCACTCGATGTCCGGGTCGTCTATGCTCGGATAATAGCTGCGCGATCCGACCTGGACGCGGTATCCCGCCTTGGCAAAGAGCTTGAACGTTGCTTCCTGCAGGCTCCCCTTGGGCAGGCCGAGTTTCAATTTTTGACCAACAGGCCCTTGTTTGCCGGCGGTCTTCTTTAATTTAACAGACATATGATCTCCTTCCTGTGTAAAGGAGCCGGGAGTCAGAATTCAGGAGTCAGGAGAATTACAAAAACTTCTGACTTCTGTCTTCTGTCTTCTGACTTCTGAAGTTTTACTTCTTCCCCATCCTCACCCTGATCGTGTTCCCGTGCGCATCGAGGCCCTCCACGTCCGCGATCTGCATCACGGCCTCGCCCACCTTGTCCAGGCCTTCTTTAGTATAGAAGATCAGGCTGGATTTTTTCATGAAGCTGTCCGTTGAAAGGGGCGAGAAGAACCGTGCCGTGCCCCCGGTGGGAAGCACGTGGTTCGGCCCGGCAATGTAGTCTCCCACGGATTCCGGCGTAAAGTGGCCGAGAAAAATGGCGCCGGCGTTCTTGATCAGGCTCAAAAGCTCGAACGGTTTTTCCACGGCGAGCTCAAGGTGCTCGGGCGCAATGGAGTTCGAGACCTCGGCCGCTTCCTGCATGCTCTCGACGAGCACGATGACCCCGAACCGGTCAATGGCCTTGCGCGCGATCTCTTTCCGCGCGAGGTTGGCAAGTTGACGCTCGATCTCCGCATCCACCTTCACGGCCAGCCCGTGCGACGTCGTGATCAGGATGGACGATGCGAGTTCGTCGTGCTCGGCCTGCGAGAGAAGGTCGGACGCGACAAAGGACGCGTCCGCTGTTTCGTCAGCGATGATCAGGATCTCGCTCGGGCCCGCGATCATATCGATGTCCACCTGCCCGAAGACGTACCGCTTTGCCGTGGCCACGTAGATGTTTCCCGGGCCGACGATCTTGTCAACCCGGGGGATCGTCGCCGTCCCATAGGCCATGGCCGCGATGGCCTGCGCGCCGCCGATCTTATAGATCTCTTTTACCCCCGCGATGTCCGCGGCAACGAGGATGTAGGGGTTCAGGTTCCCGCCGGGCGCCGGAGAGCACATGACGAGCTGTTCCACCCCCGCCACCATGGCCGGAATGACGTTCATGAGCACGGACGACGGGTAGCAGGCCTTGCCGCCGGGCACATAGATGCCGACGCTCCGGATCGGACGGGCGAGCTGGCCCAGGATCACGCCGTCGGCCTCCTGGCTGACCCAGGAACTCATCTTTTGCTTCTCGTGAAAATGCCGGATATTCTGCGCCGCAAGCTTGAGGGCGTCAACCTTTTTCTGATCCACCTTTGTGTAGGCGTCCCGGATCTCTTCCGGCGTTACCCTGATGTCCTTGAGGGCGAGACTTGCCCGGTCGAACTTCTCGGTAAATTCGAGCACGGCCGGGTCACCCTGCTTTCGCACCCGCTCCACGACGTTCTTGACCGCCGCGGCCACTTCCTCGGTGGCGGCCTCGCCGCGGTTCACTATGCGCTTGAGCTCGGCTGCGATGTCTTTTTGTTTTGAATCGATAGTCTTCATGAAAATTCCTTTTAAAGATTTACCACGGAGGCACTGAGACACGGAGAAAAAACTAAATTTAAAGTCCTTGGTTGGGGTCTCCTCTGTGCCTCCGTGTCTCCGTGGTTGATATTGTCTTAAACTCTTTTTATGTCAGCTCCCAAAGCCGACAGCTTCTGCTCGATGTTCTCGTACCCCCGATCGAGATGATAGATGCGCGAAATCACCGTCTGGCCTTCCGCCGCAAGCCCGGCGAGGATGAGCGAGGCGCTCGCGCGGAGGTCCGTTGCCATGACCGGCGCGGCCGAAAGTTTCGGCACGCCCTTTACGATGGCGCTCCGGCCC
>Ga0209641_10002563_pt1 | contig 15544 bp, 18 predicted proteins | sample RifCSP16_1_FD_184022 | JGI IMG/M metagenome (GOLD analysis project Ga0209641, IMG submission 184022) | Soil microbial communities from Rifle, Colorado - Rifle CSP2_sed 16_1 (SPAdes) (version 2) | ecosystem: Environmental > Terrestrial > Deep subsurface > Rock core/Sediment | place: Rifle...
AGGGGGCCGCTCCCATCGTGCGTGGGCGCCCGGTGCGGAAGCCCGAGACGGTCGCGACCGCGATCCGGATCGGGAACCCCGCTTCCTGGAAGCAGGCCGAGGCGGCGCGCGACGAGTCGGGGGGCCTGATCCGCATGGTCAGCGACGGGGAGATCCTCGAGGCGTACAAGCTCGTGGCCGAATCCGAGGGGATATTCTGCGAACCCGCGTCGGCGGCGTCGATTGCCGGCGTGATAACATTGAGCAAGGAGTCGTTTTTCCGCAAGGGGGAGCGGATCGTCTGCACCCTTACCGGGCACGGCCTGAAGGACCCGGACAACGCGATCGCGCAGTCCGTGGAGCCCATCACCATCCCGGCGGACATGGGGGAGGTCCTGAAGGTTCTCGGTTTCTGAAGGGGAGGCAACGTGGGGAGGAAATACATCATTCTCATCGGGGACGGGATGGCCGACTGGCCGATCCCCTCTCTCGGTGACCGAACCCCCCTGGAGGCGGCAAACAAACCCCACATGGACTTCATGGCCTCCCGGGGGGCGTTGGGCATGGTCCAGGTGGTCCCGGAAGACATGTATCCGGGAAGCGACGTGTCGAACCTGAGCATCATCGGGTACGACCCGCGGGAGGTGTACACGGGGCGTTCCCCCCTGGAGGCCGCCTCCATGGGGGTGGAGCTTCGGGAAAACGACGTGGCCGTGCGGTGCAACGTGGTCTCGCTGAAGAATCACGGGGCGAAATCCGAGATGGAGGATTACTCCGCGGGGCACATCAGCACGGGGGAAGCCGCCGAACTTCTGCGCGCACTCCAGGCGAGGATCGCAGACAGGAGCGTGCGCTTCTACCCGGGGGTAAGCTACCGGCACCTCATGGTCTGGCCCGGCGGCAACGACGCGGTCGAGACGACGCCGCCCCACGATATCCACGGGAAGAACATCACCGAATACCTGCCCAAGGGGGAAGGCGCGGAACTCCTCCTGGAGCTCATGGCCATTTCGCGGGAGATCTTTTCCGACCATCCCGTAAACCGGAAAAGAGTCGAGGCGGGCAAGCCTCAGGGGAACTCCATCTGGCTGTGGGGCCAGGGAAAAGCACCCCGGATGGAGACGTTTCCGGAGAAATACGGTCTCCGGGGATCGGTAGTGGCGGCGGTCGACCTCGTCCGGGGGATCGGCGTGTACGCGGGGCTGGAGGTGGTAACCGTCCCCGGCGCCACGGGGTATATCGATACGAACTTCCGGGGAAAGGCCGAGTACGCACTCCGGGAACTGGAAAGCAAGGACTTCGTCCTGATCCACGTGGAGGCTCCCGATGAAGCGGGTCACAACGGTAGCGCCCCGGACAAGGTCCGGACCATCGAGCGGATCGACGAGGAGATGGTGGCGCCCATCCTCGACCGGGCCAGAAACGGAGGCGACCTGAACGTTTTGGTGTTGCCCGACCATCCGACCCCGGTCGCCATCCGGACCCACTCGCAGGAGCCGGTTCCCTTCGTCTTTTACCCCGCCCCCCCCGGACTTTCGTCCTTTCCGGGGAAAAGGTACACCGAGGCGGACGCGAGAGCGACGGGACAGTTCCTGGACGCCGGGACGCGCCTCATCGGGTTCCTCCTCGCGGGAAAAGACGCGTAAGGCGATGGAGAGGGTCGCCACGGTCCGGGTGCTTTTCGCGGACACCGACGCCATGGGGATCGTCTACTACGCCAACTACCTCAAGTGGTTCGAAGCGGGGCGTGTCGAGCTCATGAGGAAGCTGGGGATGGCGTACCGGGAACTGACCGGGATCGGGGTTCACCTCCCGGTCACGGAAGCAGCCGTCCGATACCTTTCGCCGGCGCGCTACGACGACCTCCTCGCGATTCACGCCGAAATACGGGGATGCAAACGGGCGAGCATCGCATTCGGATACCGGATCGAGAGGGAAGACGGGACCCTGTTGACCGATGGGTCCACCGTTCACGCGTTCACCGACGCCGACGGGAAGGTCGTCCGCGTCCCCGAGGCCTTTCTCGCGAAGACGGGACTTATGCAACCATTATCCTCGAAAGGGGGGAGACGTGGAACGAAACCTGGCACTTGAGGTGGTCCGTGTGACCGAGGCGGCCGCTCTTGCGGCGGCGAGACTGATGGGGCGCGGTGACAACGTGGCCGCGGACCAGGCAGCCGTCCAGGCGATGCGCAGCGCCTTCAACGCCGTCCAGTTCAAAGGGCGGGTCGTGATCGGAGAGGGGGAACGGGACGAGGCCCCGATGCTTTTCATCGGGGAGGAAGTCGGTGCGTCCGACACCCCGCGCGTTGACATCGCCGTCGACCCCCTCGAGGGGACGACCATCGTCGCCACGGGAGGAAACAACGCGCTCGCGGTCGTCGCGATCGCGGACGAGGGGGGATTCCTTCACGCACCCGACACCTATATGCAGAAACTGGCGGTCGGCCCCAGGGCAAAGGGGGCGATCGACATCACCGCCACCCCGACGGAGAATCTGCGCTCCATCGCGAAGGCCCTGAAGGTGTACATCGAGGACCTGTGCGTCGTCATTCTCGACCGTCCGAGGCACCAGGAACTGATCCGGGAGTGCCGGTCCGTGGGGGCGCGAATCAAGCTGATCGGCGACGGGGACGTGGCGGGCGCCATCGCGACCGCGAAAGAGGAGACCGGCGTCGATGTCCTGATGGGGACCGGAGGAGCCCCGGAAGGGGTCCTGGCCGCCGCAGCGCTCAAATGCCTGGGGGGCGATTTCCAGGGAATCCTCAAGTTCCGGAACAAGGAGGAGGCCGAACGCGCCAAGGCCATGGGGGTGGACGACGTCAACAAGGTGTACCGGCTGGAGGACCTCGCCCGAAGCGATGTCATGTTCGCGGCGACCGGCGTCACCTTCGGGGACTTCCTGAAAGGGGTCCGGTTCTTCAGCGGGGGAGCGCACACCAATTCCGTCGTCATGCGTTCCAGGTCCAGGACGGTCCGGTACATCGAAACCACGCACTATTTCGAGTTCAAGCCGAAATACGACTGAGGTCACGCGGGCTATCATGAAAGGAACCGCCGCACAGGCCACGGGCAGGATCGAAATCGACTTCGAGCGGTGCAAGGCGTGCGAACTGTGCGTCCCGGCCTGCCCGAAAACCTGTATCGAGATGGGGAAGGGGATCAACCGGCAAGGGTACGCCGCCGCGGTCTTCGCGCGCCCCGGCGACTGCACGGGTTGCGCGATATGCGCCGAGTTCTGCCCCGACGTCTGCATCCGGGTGTGGCGATGACTCTCGCCTCCGCCGAAATCCGCCGGGAGCTGATGAAGGGAAACGAGGCGATCTGCGTCGGCGCAATCGCCGCGGGGTGCCGTTTCTACTACGGGTACCCGATCACTCCCCAGAACGATATCCCGGAGTACATGTCCGCCCACCTGCCCCCCATCGGAGGGATGTTCCTCCAGGCGGAGAGCGAGGTCGCCACGATCAATTTCCTCCTCGGTACATCGGCATCCGGGATGCGGGTCATGACCTCCTCGTCCGGTCCGGGGATCTCGCTGATGCAGGAAGGCCTCTCCTACATGGCCGGTTCGGAACTCCCCGCCGTGATCGTCAACATATCCCGCTCGGGGCCGGGGCTCGGCGGCATCGCCCCGTCCCAGGGGGACTACTTCCAGGCGGTCAAGTGCGGGGGGCACGGCGGGTACCGGATGCCGGTGCTCGCGCCGCACTCCGTGCAGGAGATGTACTCATTGACCATGCTCGCATTCGACCTGGCGGACAAGTACCGGAACCCGGCCCTGATCCTCGGCGACGCCATAATCGGGCAGATGAAGGAGCCCTTCGTCCCCACCCCGTACGTCCCCACGGTCCCGCAGGAGAAACCGTGGGCCCTGACCGGGTGTGCGGGACGTCCCCGGCAAAACGTGAAATCGCTCTATCTTAAGGATAACGAGATCGAGGTTCATAACTGGAAACTTCATCGGAAATACAGGCAGATGCAGGAAGAGGAAGTCCGCTTCGAGCCGTACCGCATGGACGGGGCGGGAATCGTGATCGTCGCCTTCGGGACCGCCGCGCGGGTGAGCAAGACGGCGATCCAGTGGGCGAGAAAAGAGGGGCTCCCGGTGGGGATGCTCCGCCCGATCTCCCTGTTCCCCTTCCCGTCACGGGAGGTGGACGAGGCGGCCGCCGGGGCGGACGTCGTTCTCGTGATCGAGATGAACACGGGACAGATGCTCGAGGACGTCCGGATGAGCACGCGGCACCACGACAAGATCCGGTTCCTGGGGAAGCCGTGCGCCATGCCCACGCCCGAGGAGATCCACCAGGAGATCCGGCGCCTGGCCGGGGAGATCGGCGTGAAAGCGGGGAACGCGCGATGAAGGGCGAGGCCAGGAAAAAGTTCACGAGAGAAGTGTTTTCGAGGCCAAAAAGCCTCGTCGACGTCCGTACCCATTTCTGCCCCGGATGCCACCACGGGATCGCGCACCGGATTCTCGCGGAATCGATCGATCATTTCGGGATTCGCGAGAAGACGATCGGGGTCGCCTGCGTGGGATGCTCGGTGTTTTTGTACGACTACATCGATGTGGACGTCGCCGAGGCGCCCCACGGACGGGCGCCGGCGGTGGCGACGGGGGTCAAGCGCGCACAGCCGGACAAGTTCGTCTTCACCTACCAGGGGGACGGCGACCTTGCCGCCATCGGGACGTCCGAGATCATCCACGCGGCGAACCGGGGAGAGAACATTACCGTCCTCTTCATCAACAACACGACGTACGGGATGACGGGAGGGCAGATGGCGCCGACCACGATGCTCGGCCAGAAGACGTCGACCTCCCCGTACGGGAGGGAGTTCCGCAACGACGGGTACCCCATCAAGATGGCGGAGCTTCTCGCGACCCTCGAGGGGACGGCGTACTCCGCCCGCGTCGCGACCTCTACCCCCGGCCAGATCCGGAAGGCGAAGGAGGCGGTCAGGAAGGCGTTCGAGATGCAGATCCGGGAGATGGGCTTCTCCGTCGTCGAGTTCCTGTCCACGTGCCCGACCAACTGGGGGATGAAGCCGCTCGATGCGCAGCAGCGCGTGCTCGGCGAGATGTCCGAGTATTTCCCCTTGGGCGTGTACAAGGAGCGCAGGCAGGCGGACTTCGTATGAACACAGACGTCATCATGGCCGGGTTCGGGGGGCAGGGGATCCTGATGATCGGAAATCTCCTCTCCCTCGCCGCGATGGACGAGGGGAGAAACGTCACCTACTTCCCCGCGTACGGCGTGGAGATGCGGGGGGGAACGGCGAACTGCACGGTCGTCATCTCGGACGAGGAGATCGGCTCGCCGGTCGTGGGAACCCCGAAATCGTGCGTCATCATGAACGGTCCCTCCCTCGAAAAATATCTCCCCCACGTGCAGAAGGGAGGGGACCTGATCATCAACAGGTCGCTCGTCGATCCCGAGAAGGTTACCCGGAAGGACCTGAACCTGCTGTCGATCCCCGCGAACGACATCGCCCGCGAGAAGGTGGGAAGCCAGCAGCTCGCCTCGATGGTGGCGCTGGGCGCGTACGTCGCCGTGACGGGGGTGGTGAGGATGCAGACCCTTCTCGATTGCCTCCCGAAAGTCGTGTCGAAAAAGTACGAGAGATTCATCCCGCTCAACGTCAACGCCCTGAAGGAGGGGGAATCCTTTGCCAGAATTCACCCGTGACGAGTCCATGGACGACCTGTTGTCCAAGATCGCCGAGGAGTCCGGCGACTTCGGTCCCGCCGCGGGGGACCCCGAGGTGCAGGTCGGGGACCACGTCCGGCAATTCCGGGAGGCCCGGGGGATCACTCTTCAGCAGCTCGCCGAGAAGACCGGCTTCTCCGCGGCCCTGCTCTCCCAGATCGAGAACCGGATGGTGTCGCCCCCCCTGGGGACCCTCGTGAAGATCGCCAACGCGTTCGACACTTCGGTCTCGGCGTTCATCGGGGGGAAGGAGGAACGGGAGTTCTCGATCGTGCGGAAGGAAGACCGGACGACCGTTTCCCGTGTGGGCCTGAAGGAGGGAGGGAAGTCGGCCTACACGTACGAGGCGCTCGGAGCCGGGAAGGCGGGGAGGAAAATGGAGCCCTTCCTCGTGCGCCTTCAGCCGCTCCTCGACAGGAACGTGGTCCGCAACTCGCACGAGGGGGAGGAGTTCCTCTTCGTTCTCTCGGGGAAAGTGGAGGTATTCCTCGACAAATACTCGGATGTGCTTTCCGAGGGGGACTGCATCTACTACAACTCGAGCATCCCTCATCACGTCCACTCCACCGAGGAGAGGGAGGCCCTGATCCTCGCGATCCTCTACCAGGGGAACTAGTGCAGCGCCTCGCAAATTCGTTGACCTTCGAGTCCGTCTCCGTGCCCAGGGCGGTGCGGGGGGTTCCTCGCAGCGGCCTGTGGAGCGAATGGGCGGGGACACTCCTCTCCCGCATCCCGGAGATGAATCAGGAATGTCCCCGGCGAGCGGAACCGGCAGCGAGCGGGCGCAAGGTCGCGAGCGTAGCGGAGAGGAAGCCCCCCGCGAGCCCGTGCGCGGAATGGCCGCATGTCCCGGGCTATCCCGGTGGCGGATCGGTGCGTCAGCCTATTTGCGAGACGCTGCACGAGGTGGACGTTTCCCGGGAAATGCTTTCCTCTCGGGCATAACGGATGCCTTCCGGGGAGGAGCGGCCCTTCCGGTTCGCCCTGGAGGTCTGCCGGAACCCGGCAGGCGCGGTATCCCGCTGGAAATCGGTTTCGGGCCGCAAGGCGGCGGGGTGCATCCCGATCTACGTTCCCGAAGAGATTCTCCACGCCGCGGGGATGCTTCCGGTCACGATCTGGGGAAACGAGTTCTCCCCCGCGTCCTCGGGGGGCGTCCCCCCCTTCGTGTGTTCCGTTGCGGGCGGCATCGTCTCCGCCATCCGGTCCGGCAAGTGGGAGGAAATCGATGCATGGGTCTTCCCGTCGACATGTGACACCATCCAGAACGCCTTCGAGGTGCTTTTTCCTCCGAACGACGACCGGCCCAGGTTTCCCTTCGTCTTTCCCGCTTCCGCGGACGCTCCCGGCGCGCCGGAGTACATGCTCGACCGGGTCGAGGCCTTCCGCGAGTGGGCGGGAACGGTTTCCGGAAGGGAGGTGTCGGAGGGAGCGCTGGAACGGTCGGTCCGGGTGTACAACGAGAACCGGAAGGTCTTCGCCCTTCTCGAGGAAAGGATGGCGGAAACCCCGGGATCTTTCACCGGGACGGAATTATGGGCGTACGCAAGGGCGGGAATGGTGCTCCCCAGGGAGGGACACACGGAAATCCTAAAAAAAGCGCTTTCCCGGTCGCGCGAGGTCCCCGGACCAACGCGGGCGAAGGTTTTTCTTACCGGCATGTTGGCGACCGGTCCGGTAATGGAGGCGCTGGACGCGGCAGGGGCCGCGATCGTGGGGAACGACCTGGCCCTCGGAAACAGGCACTATTCCGGTTCGGCGGACGAGTCGGGAGACATGTCGTTGTCTCTCGTCCGCAGGCACCTTCGGAGGGATCCGTGCTCGACCCTGCACGAGTCCGGGCGGACACGCATCGAACGACTCATCGAGAGGTTCGCTTGGTCCGGCGCCGACAGGCTCCTGATGCTCCGCGTTCGCCAGTGCGAACCCGAATCCGGGGACGTCCCCGACATGGCCGACGAATGCCGGGGGAGGGGGATACCGTTTCTCTGCCTGGACATCGACCTCCATGCGGAAGAGAGGGCATCGGCCAGGGTGCGCATCGAAGCATTCGTCGAGATGGGAGAGTAGGGTTGACCAGGCCGAAACGCCTCGAAGCGGCCGCGGGGATGAAGGAACTGATGCTGCGTCATTTCCAGGCCGGGTGGCTCGCCCGCGAGGAGGGGCGAAAGGTCGCATTTGTCACGAGCGGCGCACCCGTGGAGTTTCTGCACGCCATGGACGTTGTTCCCGTCTACCCCGAAAACCACGGGGCCGTCTGCGGAGTGGCCCGGGCGGGCGGGCGCCTGTGCCAGGCCGCCGAGGAGAGAGGGTACTCCCGGGATCTGTGCTCCTACTGGAAAATCGACTGGGGAGCGAGGACGCGGCCCTCGGAGAGTCCCATCGGAGGGCTTCCGAACCCGGATTTTCTCTTGTGCGCGAACAACATCTGCCGGACCGTCGTCAAGTGGTACGAGGGCCTTTCCCGATTCTACCGGGTCCCCCTGTTGCTTCTGGACTTGCCTTTCCGGCATGCGGAGGAGGAGCCCGCCGCCCGGGAGTATGTGCGCGACCAGTTCCGAAACCTTCCCGGGGAACTCGCCCGGTTGACGGGGAGGATGTGGAGCGAGGAGCGCTTCCGGGAATCGGTTGACCTGTCCCGGGAGGCGTCCGTTCTGTGGCAGGAGTGCATCGAAGCGAACTCGACCCGGCCGGCACCGACCACTGCCGTGGACCAGTTTCTCCTGATGGGGCCGATCGTGACGATGCGGGGAACACGGGAGGCCGTGGAGTTCTATCGGGGGCTCACGCACGAGATCCGGGAACGGGTGAGACGGGGGGAGGGGGCCGTCGAAGGGGAAAAGACCCGTCTGTTGTGGGATAACCTCCCTGTGTGGCACCAGCTCCGACCCGTCTCCGATTTTCTTGCGGACCACGGGACGGCGCTCGTCGGCGCTACCTACACGAATGCCTGGACGGAGCGGGCCGGGGAATCTCCCGATGTCAGCGAAGGATTGGCGGATGCGTATGCGCGAGTCTGGCTCAACATGGGGCTTGGCCACCGCTGCAAGCCCTACTCGTTCGGGCAGGAGGAGATTGCGGCGCGCTTGAAATCCGAGGGGATCCCGTGCATCTTGATGGACGGGGACATGGCGGACGAGCGGGATTTCGCCGAGGGTGGATGGCGAACCCGCCTCGAGGCATTCGTCGAACGACTGGACAACGAACACCATCGGGGGATGAGGGGATGAGAAAAGCATGGTCGGGCTCCATGCTGTTGATGACGTTCCTTGTGGCCGTAGCCATGCCGACCGTATCCCGGGGCACCGACATGGAGCAGAAGGCCGATCAACTGTGGAATGACCGGGAAGACCTCGGGAAAGCGGCCGAAGCGATCGAGGCGTACGAGGCGCTCCGGAAGGATAAGCCGCACGAATACGAAGTCCTTCTGCGTCTGTCACGCCTGCATTACTGGGTCGGGCAGAATCTCGAAGCGACGGACAAGGAGAAAGCCCTCTCCCACTACGGAAAGGGGAAAGAGTATGGAAAAAGGGCGTCTGAGGTCGCCCCGGAAAAACCGGGAGGATATTTCTTCGAGGCGGCGAACCTCGCCCGGGAGAACAACCTCCGGGGGACGGTTTCCAATTTGTGGGGAATCAGCGCGGTACAAAAGCTGAACGAGAAGACAGCCTCGATCGACCCCGGATATTTTTACCGCGGTCCGGACCGGTTCTTCTGCGCGTACTACACGAAACTGCCGGGGCTGCTCGGGGGAAGCACCAGGAGGGCGATTGAGTTCGGGAAGCGCGCCGTGGAGGCCTTCCCGAATTACGCCGGGAACCGGTTTTTCCTCGCGGAGGCGTACGTGAAAGACGGCCGGAACGATCTGGCCACGAAGGAGCTCGAGGCCTCGGCGGCCCTTTCCGACAGCGCGCTGTCTGACGCCGTCCCGGAGCAGCGGATGGAAAAGAAGCGCGCCGCGGAACTGTTGAAACGGATCGGGAAATAACTCCCGCAGTCCCTAAATATCTTGACAGAGGGGAGCTGTTCCGATAGGCTTCTGCCAGTTAACGTAAGGTGGCAAGATGACCTCTTCCGTGGAAACGCACGACCACTATTCCATCGGCGAGCTGGCCCGGATGGTCAACCTTTCCCAGAGGACGATCCGGTATTACGAAGAGATCGGACTCCTGCACAGCGTCCGCAGGATCGAGAACGGGAAACGCGTCTACACCGACGACGACGTCCGCCGGCTCAAATTCATCAACCGTCTCAAGGTCCTCGGGCTTTCCCTCGCGGAGATGGTCAAGCTCGAGAAAATCTACCGCACCCAGAGGAACAACCGGGAGGTCATTCCGAAGCTGCTTGCGATCCTGGATGAGCGGGCGATCCAGATCGACGACCGGATCGGCCAATTGGTCGCCCTGAAAAACGAGATCCGCGAATACCAGGCCCGCCTGCGCGGGAAGATGATGATGCAGGAAACGTGAATGCAACGGGACCAAAAGCAAAGGAGAGAACGATGAAAGAGGTCGTCATCACGGGAGCGGCGAGGACGGCCGCCGGGAGCTTCCTGGGGAGCCTTGCCGACATCCCGGCGCCGAAGCTCGGGGCGGTCGCCATTGCGGAGGCGGTGTCCCGGGGCGGAATCAAGAAGGAAGAGGTGGACCAGGTCATCATGGGAAACGTTCTCCCGGCCGGGGTCGGGCAGGCTCCTGCCCGGCAGGCGGGCATCTTCGCGGGGATCCCCGTTTCCGCGGGGGCGATGACCATCAACAAGATGTGCGGCTCGGGCCTCAAGGCGGTGATGCTCGCCGCCCAGGCCGTCGCCACGGACGAATTCGAAGTGGTCGTGGCGGGCGGAATGGAATCGATGAGTCAGGCCCCGTATATTTTGATGAGGGGGCGAACCGGCTACCGGCTCGGCAACGACACCATCTACGACCACATGATGATCGACGGGCTGATCGACGCGTACAACGGAATCCACATGGGCAACTGCGCGGAGATGCTTTCCCGGGAGCACCGCATCACCAGGGAAGACCAGGACGAGTTTGCCGCCAACTCCTACCGGCGGGCGCTTGCGGCGATCCGGGACGGGAAGTTCGAGAAGGAAGTCGTGGGGGTGGAAATTCCCCAGAAGAAAGGTCCCCCCGTCGTCTTTCGCGTCGACGAGGAGCCGGGCCGGGGGAATATCGACAAGTTCCCCTCGCTGAAACCCGTGTTCGAGAAGGAAGGGACGGTCACCGCGGGAAACGCATCGACCATCAACGACGGGGCTGCCGCCGTCGTCGTGATGTCGGCGGAAGCCGCCGGCAGGAGGGGCATCAAGCCGATCGCGAGGATCCTGGGGTACACGACGGCCTCCCTGGAGCCGGTATGGTTCACGGTGGCCCCGATCGACGCAATCCGGAAACTCCTCCGGAAGACGGGGGTGGAAAAGGACCAGGTGGGGCTCTACGAGATCAACGAGGCCTTCTCGTCGGTTGCGATCGCGGCGATACGGGGCCTCCAACTCGACCCGGAACGGGTCAACGTCCACGGAGGGGCCGTCGCCCTCGGACACCCGGTCGGCGCGTCCGGGGCCAAGATCCTGACCACCCTCCTCTACGCCATGGTGGACCGGGGAGAACGGTACGGCATCGCGTCCCTCTGCATCGGCGGCGGGGAGGCCGTCGCGATGCTGGTCGAACGGCTGTGACCGGGAAACCGGGTACCTTCCGAAGGAGTGACGACATGGAAATCCGGAACATCGGCGTGGTCGGCGGGGGACAAATGGGAAGCGGAATCGCCCAGGTCTCCCTGATGAGCGGGTTTCAGGTTCTGCTGAATGACGTGTCCGACGAGATCCTCCGGAAGTCCCGGACAGCAATCGAGAAGGGGCTCGACACCCTCGTCCGGAAGGAGAAGATCACCGCCGGGGACAAGGAGAGGATGGCGGGACGCCTTCGCATGACCACGAACCTTTCCGACTTTTCCGCGTGTGAATTCGTCGTGGAGGCGGCCACGGAACGGGAGGAGCTGAAGCTATCCCTCTTCCGGAAGCTCGACGAAATCGTTCCCGCGGAAAAGGTCCTCTCCACGAACACCTCCTCCCTTTCCATCACCCGGATCGCCTCCGCGACGTCGCGACCCGGCAGGGTCATCGGGATGCACTTCATGAACCCGGTCCCTCTCATGAGGCTGGTCGAGATCATAAAGGGGCTCCAGACCTCCCCCGGCACCTTCGACCTGACCATGGATCTGGCCCGACGGCTCGGAAAGGAGCCCGTCCCGGCCAACGACTACCCCGGGTTCATTGCCAACCGGGTTCTCATGCCGATGATCAATGAAGCCGTCTACGCCCTGATGGAGGGGGTAGGGAAAGCCGAGGACATCGACGCCATCATGCGGATGGGGGCGAACCACCCGATGGGTCCGCTCGCCCTGGCCGACCTCATCGGGCTGGACACCTGCCTGGAAGTCATGAAGGTGATGCAGGAGGGATTCGGTGACCCGAAATACCGCCCGTGCCCGCTCCTCCGGAAGTATGTGGAGGCCGGCTTTCTCGGGAAGAAGACGGGGCGGGGCTTCTACACGTACGAGAAGGGATGAGAGGAGGGGAGATGGCCTACGAGAACCTGCTTCTTGACGTTTCCGATATGATCGCCACCGTCACCATCAACCGGCCGAAATCGCTGAACGCCCTGAACCGGGCGACGGTTACGGAGCTTTCCGCCGTCCTCCACGAGATCGCGCTTCGTGACGACGTGGGGGTGGTGCTGCTCACCGGCGCCGGGGAAAAGGCGTTCGTGGCCGGGGCGGACATCACCGAGATGCGCGATTTTTCCCCCGTCCAGGCGCTTTCCTTCGCCCTCTTCGGGCAGGGGGTCCTCGAATTCATGGAGCGGATGCCCCAGCCGGTCATCGGGGTCATCAACGGGTACGCCCTGGGAGGGGGATGCGAACTCGCGATGGCATGCGACATCCTCGTCGCCGCCGACAACGCGCGGCTCGGCCAGCCCGAGGTGAACCTGGGGATCATCCCGGGGTACGGAGGGACCCAGCGCCTTGCCCGGCTGGTCGGGCGGAACCTCGCGAAGGAACTTGTCCTGACCGGGGAGATGATTTCGGCCCAACGAGCGTATGAGATCGGGATCGTCAACCGGGTCGTCCCCCCGGCGGACCTCATGGCCGCGGCGCGGGAGATCGCCTCGAAGATCCTTTCCAAGGGGCCGGTCGCCGTGAAGATGGCGAAGATGGCGATGAACCGCGGCCTGGACCTCGACCTCGGAAATGCCTGCGCGCTCGAGGCGAACGCGTTCGCGGTGGTATTCTCGACCGAGGACAGGGGGGAGGGGATGGCCGCCTTTCTCGAAAAGAGGAAGGCTTCGTTCCGGGGGAGATAGATCCCTACGCCGACGATCGATAGTCCCAGGAGAGAGGGATATGGTTTTCGACCTTACCGAAGAGCAGCGAATGATCCAGGAGATGACGCGGAACTTCGCCCAGAAGGAAGTGCTCCCGAAGGCCGCGGAGCTCGACGAGACCGGGCGTTTCCCGGAAGAACTGGTCCGTCAGATGGCCGAACTTGGGCTGATGGGAGTCGCCGTCCCCGAGGGGTACGGGGGCGCGGGAATGGACAACATCTGTTACGCGATCGCGATGGAGGAGATCTCTCGAGCGTGCGCGTCCACCGCCGTCATCCTGTCGGTGAACAATTCCCTCGCATGCGACCCCATCCTGAAGTTCGGGAGCGAGGAGCAGAAAAAGAAGGTTCTCGTCCCCCTCGCATCCGGCCGCCACCTCGGATGCTTCGGACTCACGGAACCGGGGGCGGGTTCGGACGCGGGCTCCCAGAAGACGACGGCCGTCCGGAACGGGGACCATTACGTGGTCAACGGAACCAAGAACTTCATCACGAACGCACCCCAGGCGGACACCTGCATCCTGTTCACCATGACCGACAAGGAGAAAAAGCACAAGGGAATCACCGCCTTCATCCTCCACATGAAAACTGATGGGGTAACAGTTGGAAAAAATGAAAAAAAAATGGGTATCACAGCGTCGGCCACAGCGTCCATCATCCTGGAGGACGTGAGGATCCCCGTGGAGAACCGTCTGGCCAACGAGGGGGACGGGTTCAAGGTCGCCATGCACACCCTGGACGGGGGCAGGATCGGGATCGCGTCCCAGGCGATCGGGATCGCCCGGGCATCGCTCGAGGACGCCCTCGCGTACGCCAAGGAACGGAAGCAGTTCGGGCAGCCGATCGCGAATTTCCAGGCGATCCAGTGGATGCTTGCCGACATGGCCACGGAGATCGACGCCGCGAGGCTTCTCACCTACCGGGCGGCCTGGCTCAAAGACCGGAACGCCCGGCACTCCAAGGAATCGTCCATGGCGAAGCTGTACGCCTCCGAAGCGGCGATGCGGGCGAGCGTGAAGGGGATCCAGATCCACGGCGGGTACGGCTACATCAAGGAATATCCGGCGGAGCGGCATTTCCGCGACGCGAAAATCACCGAGATCTACGAGGGGACATCGGAAATCCAGCGGCTGGTGATCGCCTCGGCTCTCTTGAAGGACTAAAGCCATTGCGGTTCGAGGCAAGCGAGGAACAGGCGCAGATCCGGGACATGGTCCGGTCCCTGGCGCGGAAGGAATTCGCGCCGAAGGCCGCACAGATCGATGAGGAGGGGCGCTACCCGGAAGAAAACCTGAAACGACTGGCGGAACTCGGCCTCCTCGGGATGCTGGTCCCGGCGTCGCACGGGGGATCGGAAACCGGAACGGTCGCCTACGCGATCGCCCTCGCGGAGGTTGCGGGGGGATGCGCTTCCACCGCCGTGGGGATGGCGGTCACCAACATGGTGGGGGAAGGGATCCACCGCTTCGGGACCGGGGAGCAGAGAAGCCGGTTCCTCCCGGCCCTTGCCTCCGGCACCGTGACCGGAGCGTTCGCGCTCACCGAACCTTCGGCGGGGTCGGACGCCTTCGGAATCTCGACCGTCGCCCTACGGGACGGGGATGCGTACGTTCTGAACGGCAGCAAGGTGTTCATTACCAACGGTTCCCGCGCCGGCGTCACCATCGTCATGGCCGTTACGGAGAAGGAACCGAAGAAACGGATCAGCGCCTTTCTCGTCGAGCCCGGGATGCCGGGGTATTCCGTCGGGAAGCCGGAGCACAAGATGGGTTTGAAGGGGTCCGACACCGTCTCCCTTTCCTTCGACGACTGCCGGGTCCCGAAGCGGAACCTGCTGGGAGCAGAGGGGGAAGGGTTTCCCATCTCCATGACCATCCTGGACGGGGGACGGATCGGGATCGCCTCGCAGTCGGTCGGGATCGCCCGGGCGGCGCTCGATGCGGCGACTTCCTATGCCAGGGAGAGGAGGCAGTTCGGCGAGCCCATTGCCTCGTTCCAGGCGATCCAGGGGATGCTTGCCGATTCCGCGACGGAACTGGACGCTGCCGAACTCCTCGCCCTGCGGGCCGCCTATCGCAAGGACGCGGGCGCTCCCTTCACCCGGGAGGCGTCTGTCGCGAAGGTCTTCGCCTCCGAGGCGGCGTACCGGGCCTGCCACAGGTCTGTCCAGGTCTTCGGCGGGTACGGGTACATCCGGGAATATCCGGTGGAGCGGCATCTGCGGGATATCAAGGTGACCTCGATCTACGAGGGGACCTCCGAGATCCAGCGGATCATCATCGCACGGGACCTGTTGCGGCAGGGACTCCGATGACCGGGGGAACCATCGGCAAGGGATACATCCAGGTGTACACCGGAAACGGGAAGGGGAAAACCACGGCCTCCCTGGGGCTGGCCTTGCGGGCGGCGGGGCACGGCCTGAGAACCGTGATCATCCAGTTCATGAAGGGGTGGATCGACTACGGAG
>Ga0209641_10002567_pt1 | contig 15528 bp, 14 predicted proteins | sample RifCSP16_1_FD_184022 | JGI IMG/M metagenome (GOLD analysis project Ga0209641, IMG submission 184022) | Soil microbial communities from Rifle, Colorado - Rifle CSP2_sed 16_1 (SPAdes) (version 2) | ecosystem: Environmental > Terrestrial > Deep subsurface > Rock core/Sediment | place: Rifle...
GCAACCGGCTTTCCGGCTGGGCTTCTAGGAGCATGCTGAAAAAGGCCGCGGGGGGAGAAGAAATCGCATATGTGGTGGTGTGGGCGAAGCCCACACCACCACATATGCCCTCATTTCTGCCCTGTCGGACCTTTTTCCACAGCCTGCTAGTACGGCCGACTCCGAAACACGCGCAGGCTAAGTATACTTCGCCCTTGGAGATCAGCTTCCCTACCCGTAAGATCTCTTCTCATTGAGTCATGCGCCTGAGCTGTATTTCGACCTTGAAGTCTGGAGGCGGGCTCAAGCCGATTCCGCATCCTCACGCGAAGACCCCGCGTCAGTCGGCGCGGGGTCTTGATCGTGATGCAAAACCAGTTGAGTGAAGCCCGAAGCGATCTCAGTCGCCCGACCGACCTTCTAACCGCTCCAATGCGTGGTCGATAAGGCTGCGAGCCGCGAGAAGCGCCTCCCGTCGCACGATACGGCGGTTTTCGACGAAGCCGGCGGGCAAGAAGGCGTCGATGCTCTCGCGGAATGCCTGTCGCGCGGCCTGCAAATGTTGGCGCGTATCATCTGGAAGCCCTCGATGGGGCTCCTTCGTGGACCGTCCTCTTTCGCTATCCGGCATGACACCCTCCTTCTGGGCCTGTATCCAGCCCACTCTACAATTATACCTCTCAAGCGATCGCAGATGCATGGGTACTGACCCATTCATCCGCTTCAACCGTCTAGAATACGCGCCGCGCCCCAACTCGGGGACTTTCGCCACAAGAAATGGGCGCCCTATTGTCACACTATGGGGATTCCTCGCACCCTACGGGGCTCGGAATGACACGATGTAGATGGCTTCAAGGCTGGGCGGCTTCATATGGCCATGTCATTCCGCCTGCCCAGACCGCAGGCCAGGGAGCTCGCTGCCAAGCGGCGAGCGAGGAATCCCCGAGACGCGACACATCGAGACTTCATCCGGGTCAGAATGGCGGATCTTTGCCCTCCAGTCAAGAAAGGCGTTACCCAGGACATCCAATGCATCCGGATCCGGCAACCCTCAGCGAGTTTCGAGCGGGCATCTCCTTGCCCCGTCTTGGCTTCCGACGGGAGCCTCAGACGCGCTCAATGATCGTGGCGGTCGCCATTCCGTGGCCGATGCACATAGTTTGCAGGCCGAGGCGCGCGCCGTTACGATGAATCTCATCGATAAGCTTGGTCATGAGTACAGCCCCAGTGGCCCCCAACGGGTGTCCGTGGGCAATGGCGCCTCCATCTGGGTTGACGCGGTCAAGGTTGGCGTGGAGCTCTTGTTGCCAAGCAAGGACCACTGAAGCGAAAGCCTCATTGATCTCGATCACATCCATGTCCCGGAGACGCAGACCGGCCCGCTGAAGTACCCTTCTCGTGGCCTGGATCGGGCCATCCAGCATCAAGACCGGATCGGATCCCACGACGACACGAGCGACGATGCGTGCCTGTGGTTTGAGCGCGTGGTCTCGGACGAAGCGCTCGGAGGCCAGAACGAGCGCTGCCCCCCCGTCACTGACCTGGCTGCTGTTCCCGGCCGTGATCACCCCGTCCTGCTTGAAGACGGGCGGAAGCTCACTCATCTTCACCCGGTCAGGTGTCGTGCGGACGCCCTGGTCCTGGTCGACGACAAGAGTCTTACCGTCGCCGGCCGGCACGCAAACAGGCGCGATCTGACGCGACAAGCGGCCCTCCTTGGCGGCGTTCGCCGCGCGAATGTGGCTCTGGTAGGCGAAGTCGTCGAGGGCATTCCGCCCTATGTTCCACTTGGCGGCCATCATTTCGGCGCTCACGCCCTGATGGACGAGCCGGTATGGGAAATCCTCCGGCCAGAGTTCTGGGTAGTCGGCTCCGAGAGGCTGATGAGACATCATCTCAATACCGCCGGCGACGACCAGATCCATATCTCCGGCCAGAATCGCTTGTGCGGCGAAATGGACGGCCTGCTGCCCGGATCCGCACATCCGGCTGAGCTGCACGGCGGGGACGGTCGCTGGGAAACCGGCTTTCAGCGTGGCCAGGCGGGCGATGTTCGCACCCTGGTCGCCGATGGGCGTCACACACCCGAGGATTACATCCTCGACCAGCTCGGGATCGACCCCGGCACGAGTGACGACGACCTGCAAAATGTGAGCCGCGAGCTCCACCGGGGCTAGTGGGTACAGAGCGCCGTGGTCCGGTTTTCCAATCCCGATAGGTGTCCGGGCAGCATCGATGAGGTAAACTTCGGGCATCAGAGGCCCTCCTAGCCGCAATCTGGTGAGGTGTGGTGCGGTGAGACGGATGAGATGGCGTTCAAGCCGAGCATATGACGGAGCGCAAGGGGCGTCAACAGGCGTTTACCACTCACGCAGCAGAGGCCTCTTCTGAGATGCGGCCGAAGTTCGATTTGGGCATGCGATTGGGAAATGGGAGCCGCACCCGGTGACTCAAAGCGATGTGGCACGATCCGTCGGACGAGAGGGGGGTTCCGGATGAGCGGGCGTGGATCGACATCCCCTGACCGGTTGCGACCAATATGGAGTGGGGCGTTTCTTGTCCGACTAGTTCCTTGCTTGCTCGTGCTCATTGGATCGGGGGCGTGTGCTCGAGCTGAGGACAAGGCTCCTCCGCCCATCGAGACGTTCGACGATCTCAGCGCGGCCCTGAGGCGTGCAGGTGCTCAGGTGCAGGTGTCCTCTACCGCCGATGGACCAGTTCTTGGAGTCCCCGCCCGGCCGATCACGGTCGGTGGGGTTGAGATCCTCGTTTACGAGTACGCGACGGTAGAAGACCGCCAGGCGGTCTCCGCCTCGATCTCGGTGGATCCGAGGACGATCTACGGCACACCATTGAATTGGCCAGAAACGCCGAGGGTCTGGGTTTCCGGCCGATTGATCGTCGTATACCCTGGACAAGATGGCGGCACAATCGTCCTGCTCAATGGACTGCTTGGCGACCCGCTGAGTTCCGGGGAGTCCGAAGTCGATGAGCCCTATCCTCCTGCCGTCGCTGTAGCGATCGAAGCCCTGGCCTTGAAGCTCGAGGTCCATCCCGCTTCGATTCGGGTTTCGAGCTTCGATGCGGTAGAGTGGCCGGATGCCTGCCTCAGCCTGCCGGAAGCGAATGAGAGTTGCGCCGAGGTCGTCACGCCCGGATGGCGGGTTGAGCTTCTCGCCGGCGAAACAGATTATGAGGCCCACACCGATCTGTTGGGAACTCAGGTTCGTCTTAGATGAGGGATGGGATGCAGATCTACAAGTCGCCTGAAGTGTCCGGATGAGCCGCCAGGCCGATCCCGACGTCGGATCCCCTTCTTTGTTGATTCGTTTCTGGCGCTCCCCCGGAGTTCGCTGGTGTGTCTTCCTATTCCTGGGTCTGCGACTAGGGCTGGCAGGATTTGCCCTGGTTGCAAGGGCGACGCATTCTGGCCCGTTCATACCGGATCCGGTCCTTCGACCGTACGCGGGCGTGGAATCGTCGACGGATCCATTGCTCGAACCCTGGCAGCGCTGGGATACGCTCTATTACCAGGCGCTCGCCGAGAGAGGCTATTCGGCCTTCGAGTCGAGCTCGTTCGCTCCGCCCATTTATCCGATGCTGATGCGCTGGGTAGGACTGGTTGTCGGTGGGAATACCTTGCTCGGGGGAATCATCGTCTCTAACCTGGCTTACCTTGCGGCCCTGATCTACTTATTTCGGCTTACCCGTATGGAGGCCAACGATCGCCAGGCACGCTATGCAACCCTGTACATGGCAATCTTTCCGACGGCCTTCTTCTTCCTGGCCGCGTACACTGAGTCGTTGTTCCTTTTGACAGTGGTTGCAGCCTTCTACCACGCCCGCCGCAAGGAATGGCTTCTGGCCGGCGTCTGGGCTTCTCTTGCACCACTCATCCGTGTCCAAGGTCCGGTTGTGGCACCTGCCCTGGCCTATGAGGCAGCTCGAACCTGGCGCGAGGTCGGTATGCCCCGAGTCAGAGCAGTTCTCGGCGTGATGATAGCTGGCATTGGGGCTGCGGCGTATCCGGCCTACGCTTGGATCGCGCTGGGTGAGCCTCCGGCCCAACTGATGGCGACGCACACCCGCCGTTTCCGGGGGCGGTTCGCGATCCCAGGCATCGCCGTATTCGTCGCGTTAAGCCTGCTGCTACGCGGGAAATTCGTGCAAGGAGACTATCTTGACCTGGCTGCGACTCTCCTGTTCTTTGGGTTGACAGTTCTGGTCTTCCGCTGGCTGCCGTCTGTGTACGGGGTCTACAACCTTCTCATGTTGGCGTTGGTCCTATCCAAGGTCAGTGATTTTGGGGCCCTGGTCAGCATGTCACGCTATGTCCTCGCCATTTTCCCGGGTTTCATGGTGCTCGGCCGGCTTGGCAGCTCAAGACCGTGGTTGCACCGTCTGATCTTCTACCCGTCAATCGCCGGGCTTATGTACTTTACAGGGCAGTTCGTGATCTGGGGATGGGCTGCCTAATGGATCACGCCTCGCCAGAATCCTCCGAGAATGCCCGAAGAGGATGGCCTTGGGCAGCCTAGCCAAGCCGCAACCAGATCGGTCTGGGGAGCGGGGTTCCCCCTTCGTACTGCCGCGCAACGTGTGGGTTGTGACGATTACGAGCTTCTTGACCGATGTCTCGTCGGAGATGGTCTTCAATCTCCTGCCGATCTTCTTGTTCAACGTCCTCGGCGCCCGGACGGGGTTGATCGGTGTGATCGAGGGTGTGGCCGAGACGACCGCCAGTCTACTGAAGATGGTATCCGGCACCGTCTCGGACCGCCTGCAGAAGCGCAAGGCCCTGGCCGTCTACGGTTACGCGCTATCGACTGCCGCCAAGCCATTGCTCTATCTGGCCAATAGCTGGTTATGGGTTCTGGGGATGCGCTTCGCCGATCGAGCCGGCAAGGGGCTGAGGACGGCGCCGAGAGACGCGCTCGTCGCCGACAGCGTCGATGAAGGACGGCGCGGTCTGGCCTTTGGGTTGCACCGCGCCGGCGACACCGGCGGGGCAGTCGTTGGGATCTTGATCGCGTTGGGTGTCATCGTGACGGCACAGGGGGGCGGGATGCTGGAGCGCAGCACTTTTCAGCGCATCGTTCTCTTAAGCCTGATCCCCGCCGTGCTGGCTGTGCTCGTGCTTGCGCTCGGAGCGCACGACGTTGAGCCGGCAGTTAGATCGTCGCCTCAGCCGATAGGACCCGACAGGGGGAACCCCCGACTTGATTTTAGAAAGCGCGATCGCACATTCCTCATGTTCCTGGTGATTGTTGTGCTCTTCACGCTGGGCAACTCATCCGATGCGTTCCTGATTCTTCGGGCAGAACATGCGGGTCTTTCCGTCACGGGGATTCTGGGGATGATGTTGACGTTCAATCTGATCTACGCTTTGCTCTCAGGGCCATCGGGGGCGCTCTCCGACCGGATCGGGAGAAAAACCCTGTTGGTTGTCGGTTGGTCGGTCTATGCTGCGGTCTACCTCGGTTTTGCGGCTGCAAACGCCGGGTGGCAAACCTGGGCTCTAATGGGGTTGTATGGGGTGTACTATGGCATGTCGGAGGGTGTGGCGCGTGCGTTCGTCGCCGATTTGATACCGGCCTCGCAGCGGGGAGCGGCGTTCGGCGCCTACCATGCAGCGGTTGGGCTGACCGCCTTGCCGGCCAGCTTGATCGCCGGCATTCTCTGGCAGGGCGTCGGCGACTGGCAAGGCTTCGGCCCTTCGGCGCCGTTCCTGTTCGGAGCGGCGATGGCCTTCCTTGCAGTCCTGCTGTTGTCGTCCCTGAAAACGCGCAGCCAGGTGGTCGAAGCGCGATCGGGCTAGGAGATGTCCAGGGTTATGACTGGTGTCAATAAACGGGTTCGACCGCCGGTGCGGCGAGAAAGGGCGGGGAGATACATCCTGGTAACCCTGCTGAGTTTCGCTGCCACGGTCTCTCTGACTCGATTGTTTCTGGAGCTGACCGGCTACCCCCAACTGGGCACCGGCACGTTGCACATCGCCCATGTGTTGTACGGTGGCCTGCTGCTGTTCATTGCGGCGCTTCTTCCCCTGATCCTCGCCAATCGATGGGTGTACACAACCGGTGCCCTGCTGGCCGGCGCCGGCGTTGGCCTGTTCATCGATGAGGTCGGGAAGTTCATCACACAGGCCAATGACTACTTCTTTGCCCCGGCCGCGCCCATCGTGTATGCCTTCTTCCTGCTGGTTGTGTTGCTCTACTTGCAGGTGCGCCGCCTTCCAGGGGACGATATCCGTTCCGAGCTGTATCATGCTCTGGACGGCCTTCAAGAGGTTCTCGATCATGATCTTGAACCCGGGGAGATGGCAGTCCTCACACAAAGGCTGGAGAAGATCGCTGCGCGAACGGACGCGCCCGAAAGTGCTCGACTGGCGAAGGAGCTGCTTAAGTTTCTACGATCCGACACGCTCAGACTCGTGCCGGAAGAGCCCGACCTGGTGGAGCGGCTTAGTGCGAGGCTCACAACGTTCGAAGCGCGTTGGATCGGCCAGGCCCGTCTGCAGGCGGGCCTGGCTGGCGCTCTGATCGCCCTCGGCTTGCTTTCGAGTATCGCGGTGATCGAGCTCCTCGTCCCCGCTTTGGGCATGGCCCGGTTGGAGAGAAGGCTTCAGGACTTGATTGAGGCGGGAAGAGTGGCCAGCGGTGGGAGCCTTGGATGGTTCGCGGCCTGGATGGCACTGGACGGTTCGGTTGGCCTGATCCTTCTGGTTGCGGGGGCCCTGATGATCGTCGGGCAAGAGAGGCTTGGGGTGGGATTGGGGACCCTGGCTCTGCTGCTCTCGTTGACGACAGTGGACCTCGTGGTCTTCTACTTCCAACAGTTTCGCACGGTCATCACGGCCTCGGTCCAGTTTCTCTTGTTCGTGGCGCTGGTCTACTACAGGCGCAGCTACCTTCAGGGTGGGGATACGGCGTAGGATCTATACTCGCCATGGGCCTTGACCCGAGGCAGGGGGAGAGCCCGAGATAGTCATCCGCCTCGATGGCGCCACACCCGGGCCGCCAGCCCCAGCAATCGTTGGGTGACTAGGGGTGCTCTTCGAACGTCATCTCGCCAGCGCGGAGGGGAAGCTTGATCCGGTTCTCCTGGGGCGTTATCGGGCACGACCAGTTCTCGTTGTACGCGCAATACGGGTTATAGGCGAGGTTGAAGTCCACATGAAAGCGGCCATCCGGTAGCTTTTCCGGTTCCAGGTAGCGGCCGGCGCCATATGTTTCTTTCCCGGCCAGCGTGTCGGCAAAGGGGAGAAAATAGCCTTGCTCGTTGGCAAACACGGTCAGGCTGGCTGGCACACCATCGACGACGAAGTTGAACTTCCCCAATCGCAGGTAGGTCTGCGCGTCCCCTGTATTGGTCAGAATGCTGACGCGCTTTCTGTCTGGGTACACCTCGAGATCGACGATCAGGTCGAGGCCCGAGTTCTCAGGAAAATAGCGCAGGCCCTTGAATGCCAACCTCTGTTCGGGGCTGAGGGGGCTCTGGGGGTCCCTGCGGAAGAAGTCATCCTTAGCCTTCCGGAAATCATCAAGTGCGCCCATCCTGCCTCCTGGACAGTCCATTCCCCTGGACTCGGCCTGAGGCACGATTCTTACGGGATTGGCTGGAATTGGCAAGGCTGACCCAGTTGGCCGTCCGGTTCCCGCGGTCATCGTGTTGGTCAGTACGAACGCGTAAATGAATCCTCGCACGACCCGTGTTGTGGACAGAAGAGCCTGCACACGCGCGCAACATGACCCCCTCCCTACGAGATTTCCCCCATCTCCGCCTCATGGCGTTCGGGGGGATCGCCAGGTCTCACGGCGGAGAGGGCCGCCTGTCCCGATGCCTTAGTCGGGGTTCGTCCCGGATGATCTTACCGGGAGGTAGGGGGGTGAGGCGAGAGCCCATTCCAAACCACAGCCGAATCGACTCTCTGTGATCGGCCATGGCAATCAGGGGCAACCAACTCCTTTCGTTCACAGGCTCCACATGCCGGACAGGAGCGCGGCCGGCCAGGAAGGCCCCGGCGCTTGGGTCGGGAAGAGGGCCGGGCCCGGCCTGGGCGGATCGGCAGAGGAGCACCGGGTGCTTTCTAATTCGGGCCGCCTGACGACAACAAGTCGCCCGATGGCGCCCGCTGTTGTTAACGATCTTCTACTGCGGCCCGTGTAGGATCTGAACGTGGAAAACCCGAGTTCGGAGAGGTGAATCTCGATGGCAAAGATAATCGGCATAGACCTGGGAACGACAAACAGCGTCGTTGCTGTCATGGAAGGCGGGGATCCGACGGTCATATCCACGGCCGAAGGCGGGCGGCTATGCCCTTCCGTGGTTGCATTCTCAAAGAACGGTGAGAGGCTGGTTGGCCAGACGGCTAAGCGCCAATCGGTGGTGAATTCCGAGAACACCGTCTACTCAATCAAGCGTTTCATGGGCCGGCACTACGACGAGGTCGAGACGGAACGCAAGATGGTTCCCTACGAGATCGTTCGGGGGCCGAGCGGCGACGCCCGGGTGAAGATCCCGACAACCGGTAAGGAGCACACGCCGCAGGAGATCTCGGCCATGGTTCTGGCCAAGCTCAAGACCGACGCCGAGGCTTATCTCGGTGAGCCGGTTAGCAAGGCGGTCATCACCGTTCCGGCCTACTTCAACGACTCCCAGCGTCAGGCAACCAAGGATGCGGGCAAGATCGCCGGCCTGGAAGTGATGCGTATCATCAACGAACCGACTGCGGCCGCCCTGGCGTACGGCCTCGACAAGAAGGATAACGAGACGATCCTCGTCTTTGACCTGGGTGGTGGCACGTTTGACGTGAGCGTTCTCGAAGTAGGGGACGGGTTGGTCGAGGTCAAGGCCACCAATGGGGACACCCATTTGGGCGGCGACGACTGGGACCAGGTGATCCTCAATTTCGTCGCAGACGAGTACAAGAAGGAAACTGGAATCGACTTGCGCCCGGACCGACAGGCGCTGCAACGCCTACGCGAAGCCGCCGAGAAGGCGAAGATCGAACTCTCCAGCGTGACCGAAACGGAGATCAACCTGCCCTTTGTCACAGCCGACGCAAGCGGGCCGAAGCACCTGCAAATGCGCCTGACCCGCTCGAAGTTCGAGCAATTGAGCGAGGAGCTTGTGGCACGCATCAACGGGCCGTTCGCGGCCGTTCTGAAAGATGCCAGCGTCCAGGCCTCTGCCATTGATGAGATCGTGCTGGTCGGTGGGGCCACGCGCATGCCGATGGTTCAGGATCTTGTGCGCAGTCTCACCGGCAAAGAGCCTCACAAGGGTGTGAACCCGGACGAGGTGGTCGCGGTGGGGGCGGCCATCCAGGGCGGCGTGCTGGCCGGTGAAGTGAAGGATGTACTCCTGCTCGACGTGACGCCCCTCTCCCTGGGTGTGGAAACGCTGGGGAGCGTCATGACAGCGCTGATCGAGCGGAACTCGACGATCCCGATAAAGAAGACCGAAACGTTCTCCACTGCCGAGGACAACCAGACCGCCGTCGATATCCACGTCCTTCAGGGCGAGCGACCGATGGCAGGTGACAACATGACCCTGGGGCGCTTCAGACTCGAGGGCCTACCGTCGGCGCCGCGAGGCTTGCCCCAGATCGAGGTGACATTCGACATTGATGCCAATGGCATTCTGAATGTGGCCGCCCGCGACAAGGCTACCGGCCGCGAGCAGAAGGTGACGATCACCGCCTCGACCAACCTCGAGAAGACCGAGGTCGAGCGGATGGTACACGAGGCCAAGCAGCACGAGTCGGATGATCGGAAGAAGCGTGAATTGGCCGAGGCCCGCAATTCGGGTGATACGATGGCCTATCAAGCAGAGAAGTCGTTGCGCGAGTTGGGCGACAAAGTGCCCGCCGGAGACCGAACTCAGATCGAGGAGAAAGTGAAAGCCCTGCAAGAGGCGCTCAAGGGGGAGGACGCGGGCCGGATCCGGCAGTTGACCGAGGAGGTTCAGCAAGCCAGCTATGCCTTGAGCCAGCAACTCTACGCTCAGCAGGCAGCCTCTGAGCCGGGAGGCACAAACGGAGGCGGCGGCCAAAAAGAAGGCGACGTCGTAGAAGGTGAATTCCGGGAGGCCTAAGGGCCTCCCGTTCTTTTATCATGGCGCCGGCGCCCCGGGCTCTCCTCGCTGGCAGAGGCGGTCAATGTCCTCTCCCAGCATCTGACTGGGTGCGGCGGTCGGGGTGCCTGTGACATTCAAACGCCCGCGTGTAAGCCAAGGGGGCTACCGGATCGAGTGAAACCGGCCACATCCCCTTTTCCCCGTCCCCAGAAAGGAGTCTGGAGTGGCAATTCCTCGGCGCCGGGGCAGTATGGCCTGGATGGCATCCTTGTCAGGGCGCGAGCCGCCAAGCTATAATGATGTGAGATGACCTTTCGCCCCTTCACATCCCCACCGGTCTCAGCCCGTCCCTACCCATGCTTCCAGGAGGTTGTGCACCGTGACGCTTCCCCGATATGCGTACTTCGAAGGCAAGATCGTGCCCTATTCCGAAGCCAAAGTGGGCGTGGCGACCCACGCCTTGAACTACGGCACAGGCGCTTTCGGAGGTCTGCGAGGCTATTGGAACACTGAAGAGGAGCAGCTCTTCCTGTTTCGGCCGATCGACCACTTCATTCGGCTGCTGAGTTCGGCACGCATCATCCATGCCGACGTGGATTTCACTCCCGAAGGATTGGCTGAAATCGGCGTTGAGCTCATGCAAACGGAAGGCCTGCATGAGGACTGCTATCTCCGACCGCTGATCTACAAGGCCGATGAGCTCATCGGGGTCCGTCTTCACGACTTGCGTGACGCACTGACGATGTTTGTCGTGCCCTTCACGCGCTACGTCGATCGCGACGACGGGGCTCACGTGACTTTCTCATCCTGGCGCAGGATCGATGACAATGCGATCCCGGCGCGCGGCAAGATCACTGGTGCATATGTGAACTCGGCCCTCGTCAAGACGGATGCCGTCAAGGCTGGATTCGATGAAGCCCTGGTCCTGACGAATGAGGGGCATGTTTCCGAGGGCTCGGCGGAAAACGTCTTCATAATGAGAAACGGCGTGATGATCACACCGCCGGTCACAGAGAACATCCTCGAAGGGATTACCCGGCGCACCGTCATGACCCTGGCCAGTCAGGAACTCGGTCTGGATATCATCGAACGGCCGATCGATCGGACCGAGATCTATGTGTGCGACGAGCTCATCTTGACCGGTACCGCGGCCCAGGTGACGGCAGCGACGCACGTCGATCATCGGCCGATCGGCGACGGCACGTTGGGGCCGGTCGCGGCTGAGCTCCGTGTGCTTTACGATCGAGTCGTGCGCGGCAAGATGCCGAAATATCAGTCCTGGACGACGCCCATCTTCGTGAAAGAGCCGGTGTCGGCGGTCTGACGGGTCCCACCACTCGTCACTTCTTCAGGGCCGGCCGCGGTCTGCCGGCCCCTTCCTGCCAAAATGGTATTCATCCCTCCTCGTGCGCGCGGCCTGATCTTGGGCGGGCTCCTCTTGTTGCTCCTGGTGGGCATCACGGGGATTGGGCTGGTGCAGCTGGCCAGCGCCCCGATATCGCCGGTCATCGTGATATGGGTCCTAATGCCTCTGATCGGCCTGCCGCTGGCGCTGGTCGTAGCTTACCATCTACATGGCCTTCTAACTGGCCGCTACCGCCTGGACCGAGATGGGTTCTACCTTTCTTGGGGTCAGGCGACAGAGCAGATCCCGCTGAGTATGGTGCAACGGGTCATACTGGCCTCGGAGGCGTCTCAGCCGCTCAAGCCAAGGAGGGGGATATGGTGGCCCGGCTGTGTCGTCGGAAAGGCGAGGCTTGACGACGAAGGCTCGATCGAGTTTTTCGCCTCGGGGTTGGGGGACCGACTGCTGCTTGTGTCCACAGAAGTGGGTGGTTTTGCGATATCGCCGCCCGACCCTGCTGCGTTCAGGCAGGCCTTTGTTGACGCCACGCGGATGGGGTCTCTAGAGCTCATCCCGGCGCGGAGCCAGCGGCCCGACTACTTCTCGACGCGGATGTGGAACGATCTCACCGCCCGGGGGCTGGTCCTGGCGGGTGTTACCCTCAACCTTCTCCTTCTGGGGTTCCTGGCCGTTCGAGCACCCGCGCTCCAGGGGGGTGTACCCTTCGGATTTGGCCCTTCCGGAGAACCCGGCCCGCTGGCGCCTCCAGGGCGCCTGCTCCTCCTGCCTTTGATCGCCGGACTGTGCTGGCTGGGAGATCTGGCGCTCGGTGCCTGGCTGTACCGGCGTGATCGAGAGAGGCCGATCGCATACGCAGTCTGGGCCTCGGCGGTGATCGTGGGCGGTCTCTTCTGGGGTGCTACGCTGCAATTGCTGGCCATCCCCTAAGTTTCCCCCGCATATCCACAGGGATTGGGGCGTTTTCCACCGGAAAACGACGGGTTATCCACAGGGATATCCAGACAGATATGGGCAATTCATCACAGTGGATCTTCGGTCTGGCGCTCGGCATCGTCGCCGCCTTGGTAGGCTACCTGATCGGTGGCCTCACGCCGGCTGGGGCGATTGCGGCGGCGGTGGTGGGAACTCTGACGATGGGGGGTGGGGGGATCGCTCCGGCAGTTCTTCTTTTGCTTTTCTTCTTCTCATCCAGTGCACTATCAAGAGTCGGTGGCGAGAGGAAGCGTGCGGCGCAATCGTTTTTTTCGAAGAAAGCCCAGCGCGACCCGGGCCAGGTCCTGGCGAACGGGGCACTAGCCGCCGGCCTCTCGGTCGTTTATGGACTCGGGGGAAGTCAGGCGTGGTTTGCCGGCCTGTCGGGCGCCTTGGCCGCCGTGACCGCCGATACATGGGCGACCGAACTGGGGGTGCTGGCACCCGGACGACCCAGGCTTATCACGACAGGAGAGTTGGTGGAGGCAGGAACATCGGGCGGGGTCTCTCTGTTGGGAAGCGTGGCGGCGACCGCCGGTGCGCTTCTCATCGCGCTGGCGGCCGGGGGGTTTGGCGTAGGCAGGCGTGTGATCCCGGCGTCTTTGATCGGCGGGATCGCCGGTGTGGTCTTGGACAGCCTCTTGGGGGCAACCGTCCAGACCAGCTACTTCTGTCCCGAGTGCAAAAAGCAAACCGAGCGCCATCCGCTTCACACGTGTGGCACGGAAACGGTTCACACGCGCGGCTGGCGTTGGATGAACAACGACGGCGTCAACTTCGTCGCCTCAGTGGCGGGAGCGGTGGTCGCGGTCGGGGTATGGGTTGTGACGGGATAGACGGCGGACGATGGACGGCGGACGGCAAGACGCGTGACCGGAGACCGAAGACGGGAATATACTCCCGCCACTGAAGCCCCGGTCCCCCGTCTCCGGTCCTCGGTCGTCCATCGTCATTCGTCTGTCGTCCGCTCATATTCCCCGATGGAGGTCTAGAATGATGGAAGAAGGCACAAGCCGCGACGACATCCGCAGATTGTTGAAGACATTCGGCGTCAAAGCGGATGAGGCCATACTGTCCCATTTGGTTCGAACGCCGGGGGGCCCGCCGCTTCGCATACGATTGATCCTGGAAGACCTGACGGACTACGGAGGAACGCCTCCGGCGGTGCCGCTCAGCTTGGATGTCGATGGCGAGGTCCGGCGAGCATAAGACGACGTCGGGGTAGAAGACCCGAGCGCTCCCTGCCTGCCGTTCTGGCGCGAGCGTGACGAAGGAGATCGGGAAGGAGCCGGGGATGACGCAGAATGTGTTGGGGCTGGTTCTGGGTGGTGGACGAGGATCGCGCCTGTGGCCGCTAACCAAGCTCCGGGCCAAGCCGGCGGTGCCGTTCGGTGGCAAGTACAGGCTGATCGATATCCCTGTCAGCAATTGCCTCAATTCCGAGATCCATCAAATCGCCATTCTCACTCAGTTCAACTCAGTATCCCTTCACCGCCACATCTCGGGGACCTATCACTTTGACTTTTTCCATCCCGGCTGGGTCCAGATCCTGGCGGCCGAGCAGACGATGACCAGCGCCGACTGGTACCAGGGAACAGCGGACGCGGTCCGCAAGCAGCTCTTCGAGATTGGAGTGACTGGCGCCAGCGAAGTTCTGGTTCTGGCCGGCGATCATCTCTATCGGATGGACTACACCGAAATGATCCAACGTCACCGCGAGGTGGGCGCCGATGTCACGGTCGGGGTTCTACCCGTCCGCCGGGAGGATACTTCCCGCTTCGGCATCCTCAAGCAAGACCGCGAGGGGCGGATCACGGCCTTCGTCGAGAAGCCGCAGACGGACAAGGACCTGGAAGGTTATGCGCTTGAGGCCGGAGCGGAAGAACGGTATCCCGGCTCAATGGGGATCTACTTGTTTCGGACACAGGTCTTGATCGAACTGCTATCCTCGCCGCATGACGACTTCGGGGGTGACGTCATCCCGGCCGCGATCGATAGCCACAAGGTCTATGCGTGCAGCTACGATGGCTACTGGCAGGATATCGGAACGATGCGGGCCTTCTATGAAGCCAACCTGCTTCTCACGCAGCCGGATGCGCCGTTCCGTTTCCACGACCCCGACCGGCCGATTTACACGCATCCACGCTTTCTCCCCGGGTCGCGCATCTACGATGTACGCCTCGACCGGGTCCTTCTGGCCGACGGCTGCATTGTCGAAGGCGCCGATCTGAGTCGCTGCGTGATCGGCATCCGAAGCGTGATCGGAGACGATGTTGTGATCCAGGACACGGTCATCATGGGGGCGGATTATTATGAGGAGGAGGCCAGGAATAGGGGGGAGAACGCCATTCCGATGGGAATTGGGCGCGGATCGCGCCTTTCGGGGGCGATCATCGACAAGAATGCCAGAATCGGAGAGGGGGTGCGAATCGAACCCTTCCCCCTTGGGACGGAGATCGACGAGGAGAACTGGAGCGTGCGAGATGGGATCGTGGTTGTGCCAAAAAGCGCAATACTCCCATCCGGGATGGTCATCGCGCCGTAGGGATCACCAGGCTCCCGGAGCTTTCAAAGCTCCGGGAGCCTTACGAGCACGGTTGACGCCCAGGTACTCAAAGGTTAAAATCTCGGTACATTCGCCATTGGTTCCCCAGAAGCCACAACCTGGGCTTGATGGATATGTGTGCGCAGGAGATCGGGCGCCTGCGCATTCGAATTACATGGTTGAGAGGAGGTGAATCGGCAAGGGTTCGACCCTGAAACAAACCCAAGCAGACTCCGCATACTAAGACACCTGCACTACCCATATGGTCTTTCATAAGGAGGAGAGTCCGTGAAACGCCGAACCACATTCGTAGTGCTCAGCCTGATCATTATGGCCTCGATGGCCCTTTCGGCTTGCGCGCCGGCGGCGACCCCGACGACCGCGCCGACAAGTGCGCCACCAGCCGCGGCCCCGACGGAGGCCCCACCTCCGCCGACGGAAGCGCCGAAGATGGCTGAGTCTCTGGTACTCGGCACGACCGATAGCTGGTCGAGCTTCGAATCGGCCTGGGTCTACAACTTCCACGACTGGGAGCTTTGCCACCAGTGCGCCGACGGCTTGCTCAATGTCAAGCCCGGCACGGCCG
>Ga0209641_10002569_pt1 | contig 15524 bp, 14 predicted proteins | sample RifCSP16_1_FD_184022 | JGI IMG/M metagenome (GOLD analysis project Ga0209641, IMG submission 184022) | Soil microbial communities from Rifle, Colorado - Rifle CSP2_sed 16_1 (SPAdes) (version 2) | ecosystem: Environmental > Terrestrial > Deep subsurface > Rock core/Sediment | place: Rifle...
ACCAGATAAGCGCTCCCGTCACCCACTCCAGGGACTTTGAAAAAATGAAGGAGCTTGTAGGTGTTTGGGAAGGGAAAACGGACATGGGAAAAGGGATGCAGCAGCTCACGATCACCTATGAATTGACTTCGGCAGGCAACACCATCGTGGAACGGTTCGCTGCGGGAACGCCCCATGAGATGGTCACGGTGTATCATGATTATAAAGGGAAACTGGCCATGACCCACTACTGCTCGCTTGGAAACCAGCCCCACATGGAGCTGAGCAATCCCGGCGGGGCCAACCTGATGTTCATCCTGTCCAAAAAAACCCCGGGCCTCGCCTCGTTGAAAGAAATGCATATGCACGCGCTCACCATCGCCTTTGACAGCAAGGACAGCATCACGAGCACCTGGACGCTTTACGACAAGGGAGCGAAGAAAAACGACGTTGTCGTGAAATTAGCGCGTACGAAAATATAGCCGGGTCTATGGACGCAAGGACCATGCGGCAGGAACAGAATGACAGCCGGGGCACTCTACCCCGGCTGTTTTTATCGCTCGCTCCTCGATTGGAAAATGGACAGACAGGTTCTTCTTGTCCTCCTTGCCTGACCGCATGAACACGACGGCCCGAAGGTTGCACGAAGGTTGCGGTCGGGCAAATATGGCAGGCACAAAATGCGTAACCAGCGATTTGTTCGTTGATAAAAAAATCAAAAAGTGGTATTAAGATAATAAGGCGTTGCAGGGAACATCGTAAGATTATTTTATGACTTGATTTCCGTTGAAAGCTGACGCCCCGGTATAGATACCTCGGGGAGACCAGTTTGCAGAATGAGAGATCGTCCCAAACTGCTCCCAGGTAACAGAGGAAACGAAGACCGGCAGCTGAAGCCGGATGCTGAAGGAGGATGCAACGAGGGAAACGGCTTGCTTCAAGGTACGTGAAAGCGGATTGAAGAGGCAACCGTGAGCTCGCTGTGATTCTCCTGAGGCTCAACGGAATATCTTACGAAGGGTCCAAAAGGCAGCGCCTTTCTGTTGTCCCGCCCCCCGCCACGTTGCCCCCCCCATCAGACGGAAGTAGCGGCATCTGTCATGCAATCACATTATCCCTTTTCCCAAACGCCGGCAGGCGGGCGATCGGCGCAAAGCGGAATGCATTTCCTGCAACTCCTGCTTCGGTCCGCCGAGCGAGGGTAAGGGCTTTTACTGCGTTACCATGGCCAAGAAGCGGGGTAAAACCATTTAAGCGCGTATCGTCGTTCCAGTCTTTCGCATAAGTATACGAGGGTCGTCTTAGTTACTGAAGAATCAAATTCTGCGCAAAATGGGTAGAATATTTCAGAACAGCTTATGTTTTAAAAAGCTTTCCAATTTGCATTTTTCAATTTTCAATTCCGGCTTGTCCGGGTTAGGATATAAAGGCGGCCCTCGTTTGTCTTCAGGATCGGACTTGGCAGGGAACATGCTTCACCATACATGGTCATCAGCACGAATATATTTGCTTAATATAAGATAGTGTCATCAACTGAGATGGGAATTTTTGTGAGTAGCTGCTAACAAGTACAGGTTGATGCTTTTGGTGCCCTACGCAACGGGTGCAACAACATCCCTCGGTATATTTCTTTGCCCTTGTCATCGTTATCAAAGTTAAAGAAACGACCGTAAACCGCTCTTGTATCCTGCAACATGTATCCAGGGTTTATCGCCCTTGCCCCCCCACTCTCTGCTCCAGGCGCTATGGGCGCTCAAATTCCTTGACAAAAAAAGTCCGTGTACTATAATCGATCTTAACCATATACGAATGAATTGCCCTTTTTGAGGTGACTGTAAACCAATGTCAGACGAGAAGCCAAGGTTATCATTTCAGAATCTTGCAGAAAGGCATCGCGGTATTACCCCCGCAGTTGGTGAATCTTATGCGGAAGCGGCCCGTGTTTGTCTTGATCGGCATCATGCATCCCCCATCGACTTCAATGTTGATAATGAAGGCACAACGCAAGCTGCTGTCGCTGAGTGGATACCAGCCGACGATAGAACTAAGGCCGCTTGGGCAAATGAAATCGATACGACAGAGGCAGGGGCTTATGCATGTACGCTGGCGGCCGTTGAATTGACAAACGGCATGATGGCTGTAAGGCGTGCTGAAACAAAGACGGGCGCAGATTACTATATTGCACCGCCGGATGTTGAATTAGAGGATTTGGAAAGTTGCTATCGTTTAGAGGTTTCAGGTGTGGATAAGGGACCTACTTCTGTAATCCTTCAGCGCCTCCGGACCAAACTTGAACAGGCAAAAGTGGGCGGAAGTAACCTCCCAGCGATAGCAGGTGTTGTTGGATTTCGTGAGCGGTTGGTTTTGATACAGCGGTTGGTGGCTGAAGAAAAATGAATTGGTCTGATTTTCATACGCAGAGTGAAACCCTCGCAGGGCAGGCTGAGGTCGCGCACCGTCGTGGTGAAAAGGAACGGGCGCAGACGCTTTACTCACAAGCCGCAGAGGCAGAATCTCGAGCTCTGGATTATCTCGATGAATCTAAAGTGCGTACAATTGGGATTTCAGCCGTAAGTGCTTCAGCGCTTTGGTACAAGTCAGGCCAGTATGCAAAAGCGCAGCAGATTGCATATCAGTGGTTAAGTAAAGGGATGTTACCGGAATTTGCAAAAGAGCAACTACAAGGACTTCTCCAATCTATCTGGAATGAAACCGTTCGACAGAAGGCCAGCCTGCAATTTGTTCCTGGGCAGGTAAATGTCTCAGTTAAGGGAGGAGAAGTTGTAACTGGCGGCGCACCATTAGATCTTATTGTTGAAAAGGTGCAGACCATCCAGTCACTTTTTTTTAGGACGGCAGAATATCTTGGTGGGATGCCACACAGGAAACATGGCGGCCCTAGCGCAGAAATTCGGGAGTTGTGCCGACCATGGCTTTTTCAAACTGTTCCGGGCAGCTATCAATTCGCCGTGGCCGTTCAGGAACCTGCACAGCAAAAAATGTTTCCTTCAGGAAAACCAACTGCGCGTGATGTCGCTTCGCGTTTTTTAGAAATATTAAAAGCAAGTGTAGAAGATCCCGATGTGTCTTTACCGCAAATTGTTCCTGATGCCTCTTACCGTGGCACTTTTTTAAAACTTACAAGAAATTTAGCGCCGACGGGTAAGAGCTTTCAGACCATGGAAATAAAAGCAGCCGAAGATGCAGCACCTATAATATTGGATCCTGGTGCAAGAAAAAGCATTCGTGATTCGCTAAAGCGCCAATTACCGCGTAAACAAGAATCCGCCGATTATAAAGCAGAAACATTAACGGGAATTCTTCGGGCAGTACATTTAGATCAAGACTGGTTGGAAGTAACTGTGGGGGACCAACACATACGTGTAAATCGAGTAGGTGAAGCGATTGACGACATTATCGGACCAATGGTTAATCGGCCAGTAATCGTTCAATCCGTCACAGACGATAAGGGTCAATACTTCTTTCGTGATATAGAACCGGCAGAGTGAAAAAAATAGACAGTGTCACAGGGGCCTACAATGAGAAAGGGAACCTAAGAGGGGCTTGAAATATTAGCTGTCCTTAAAACAGCTTTCGGACGAGGTTTTTCGGCGAGATAGGAAAGCTTCTCAAGGTGTTCTCCAAGGATTTAGAATACCATACTTGAGCGTCAGCGTCAAGGATGATCCTGAGTTTTGAGTGCAGGAGTCTGTTTGTTTTGACGGAGAGCCCTCAAACGAATGACCCTAAGTGGTCCTTAAAAGTCGATTTTCTAAGTCTTCTTTATTTGTTCCTACAACGTACCTGTCTGATTGCATAAATAGTATTTCATTAGTACTCCGCACAAATCCATCTCTTCTCTCAATGTCATACTGAATAGCAACACGTCCTACATCCTCTATTTCTTGCAAGTGTTTAATTTCAAGTTTCGTCAAAGAATCAATTTGTGAATTCTCATCGTATTCGGGATGACTCAAAGTCAGCAAATGCGTCGGTGACAATGGAAAGAGGATTACTGTGCCAACCAAGCCAATACCAGCCTCGAGAGGCGGCGGTATTTTCACATTATAATAAGTAACTGGGCTGTCGGTTGTAATAAATTTTGCTACCTGCCTTGTGTAAATGACCGTCCAATTCATTCTTAAAATAAAGTACATATGATGCCCCAAGACTTGCCGCATGTAATTAAATCGCGATTCCTTTTTCCTTACAGTGATTATAAATTTACCCTCTTGGAGAGCTTTTGATACTTCGACGTCCTGGCGCGCAAAGTTTGAAATTAACTCTTCATATAGCCTTGTAACCATTCTGGCCTGACGCGGCACACCTGTCCGCAAGTAAGAGAGAAAAACCGTGAAGTTAATAATTTCATCTTCTGTAAATTCTTTGGACTGGCTTATTAACTTATCAATTACCAATTTCGCATTGTTTTCAAGGTTACTGAGAGTTCTTTCGAAAATATAGGGATCTACTCCTTTCGGTGCCCATTCTTGCCGATTGTAATTTTTAACAAACATTATTTCTTCCGGTTTTTGATTACGCCATTCTTTTTTTTCTTTATCGTAAACGATAAGCATTCCAGATTTAGGGTTCAAAAACCTCTGAAGATATGATGCTGGCACAAAATGATTTCTTTCTGGCCTTGTCTTGTGGCTTCTTTCCATAATCAATGAAGGAGTGATCCCTCTTGGACGTATCTACGCTTAAGGAGCCGATGCCATGATCCTCTCTAAATAATCACCAAGTTCTTCCAAGTAGTCAGGCTTTCTTTTAATTAACCACTCGACGAGCTTAAATCCATGATGCACCTTATTGAAAAAAACCTTGTTATTACTGACTTCTGCAAATAATCGATCAAGTAAGCCCGCACCGTTTATCTCGCGCAGACGAATCGACTCAGTTCTCTCACTCTTAAACTCATCAGGTAGAAAAGCATCCATATACTTCTCTATCCAGTTATGTACCGCTTCAGCCGTAATGTCTTCGCGCGTTCCTGTCCCTTCAGAAAGGACACTTGCAATTGCATCTGCATCTATTAGATAGTTTTCAAACATGCGTCGTGGTAGAAAGTGTACCCTTCCGCCGGATTGTCGACGGATGTCTTCCATATCTTGTGGTGTCCTGCCTTCGCGATCAAACGAGAAAGCGAGCGCCGGCGGCATCAGCGCCCCTGCACCGCTGAGTTTAGTGTAGATCTCCCACACAAGTGCAGCCGATGGTCGCCGGTTGACGAGCCGGCCAATATCTCGCACAGCAGCAATAGCCGTGCCGGTAAGAGGCCGTTTAAGATATTGCTCGATCAGAATGCGGAAGCAGACTTCTTCTGTTGGCCCTTCAACCCACAGTACCTGGTCCGCTCCGAACACGTCAGATAAAGACGCACCGACTTCACGCAAGACCAGTTGAAGGCTATCCATCTTATCAGTCTCCATTTGATCCACGGAGCTTATACCCGCAGACCACCGGATGATTGACAGCGTCTTCGGTTGAGCGGCACGAAGTATCTCTGGCGAATGCGTTGAGATAATAAACTGCAAATAAGTAAAGCCACGGAGTATTTCCATTAATTTCTTCGCCGCTCCTGGATGGAGAAAGCTGTTTGGTTCATCAATTACAATCGAGCGTGCAAATGACGACATGACCGCAACATAAAGGATAGCGAGCACTTGACCAACACCGGTGCCAGCGTCATCAAGGCTTATCGCCAAGTCCTCACGCTCAGTACTTGGATCAACCGTCCAAATTATGATTTGCAGAGCACCCGTTTCCCGATTCGGTCGTACAGCTACCCAACGAATCGTGGGAAAAATCTGATTGACATAGGAATTAAATCTATTGAAGCGCTCTTTGTTGGCTTGGAGAATATTAAGAACCTCTGGTAAATTGCTCGCATCAGGATTCAAAACATCGTTTTTTCCGAAAGCAATCTCTGCGACCTTAAGCCGTTCAGCATGGAAAAAATAAACTTGATTGATGAATGCATGACTCACGTGGATCCCAAGGTCCCTACTAAGATCTTCGGCACCACCTTGACCAACTGTTCGAAAATTTTGACGATCGTCTGAGGACTGCATCATCACAGCTTTTTGATCAAAAACGTAATCGCCAAAAGAAGTTAACTTTGTAACCCAGATATTGTTACCCCCATCTCGACGAAGAGAAATCACAATCTGTGGGCGCGAAAACAGTTCATTAAGCTTTGCAAGTGCGAAGTGTTCTGGTGAGCTGCCAGGATGAACCGGAACTAAAAACTGGCCTTGACTTGTTAAGAGTACTTCTCTCAATTCTTGTCCAGTACACTCGACAGAGAATAGAGCTTCCGATAGAGGGGCTATTGCCGTTGTGGATGTCGGCTTTGTTTTAAGGCTGCGATGTGGTTTATTGCCAAAGCGAAAACTAATGCCTTGCAATAACGCAGACTTTCCCGCATTATTCTGACCGACGATAACGTTGAAGCCGTCTGCAAAACGTAGTTCACCCGAGTCGTAAAAAGATTTATAATTTTTTAACTGAAATGAAATAAGTTTCATATCTATCCGAAGGAAGACTCTTTTTTTGTTAACAAGCTTGTTATGATATGATTAGGCATTACATTATTACAAAGATATGAAAAAATCGATGGGAGGTTTCCGGCGAGATGGCCTCGTTAGAGAACCGTTAGAAATACCACGTCTTTGAACCTGTATGCAACTCGCCATCCCTGGCACTCCGAAGCACGTACTTTATAGAATAAGATTGCTCCTCTCTGACACGTAAATTTGTATTCTCCTGATGACACAAGGATACCGGATATTGGGGAAAGAGACAAGCGGAAAGTGCGTGGCTGTATGGGGTCAGACTTAAAGATTGAGTTATCAGCTATTCCTATGCAATCGTTACTCTTACTGCTTCTGCTGCTCTGACTGAAACTCGCTCGCCTTGTTTCTTAACAATAGAAAGGCTACCCCTACACCAAAAAGCAAACCTGCGACATGGGCCGTGTTTCCCACCCGAAAAATATTCAAGCGGGTAGCAATGATACAAAAGATCAGCCAGCCAAGAAACAGGAGAATAGTTTGCTTTGTTACTATGCGCTGAAAACCGGGGTAGCGTTCCCGTCCGATCCACATGAACCCGAACATTGCGTACACAACACCTGACGCGCCTATCCCGGTGCTGCCGGAAATGGCGAATTGAGCGCCGGAACTGACGATCGCCGCTATGAGAAAGAAACCCATCCAGTTTAACCGTCCGATCGCGGGTTCCAACAAACCTCCAAGAATCCAGAGCCAATAGACGTTGAAGAAGAGGTGCCATAGTTGAGCGTGGGTAAAGACCGACGTGAGCAGTCCCCAGTAATTGCCGGATCGCATTCCCGCAGACGTCAGATAGAATAGGGTGTCTCTGATTTGAGATTTCCCCTGAGATACTTCGACAAAGATGCCCACGCATGCCGCGCACACGATCCAGGTCAGGACCGGGCCTCGCTGGACGGCCGCTGGTTTCTCGCTGTTTTCGTTATACACTGTTATCTTTTCCATAAATTTGGGACCTTATAGTGATAGACTTTAGGCAGCGCTATCGTGGATGATATTTTGATTATATGTATGTGCAATCTGTTGTCAAGGACGTTTATGGGGTATTTGGGGGCATGAGTTTCGAGGCCGAATGGGCGACTGTGAGGCGACACCCCCCTCTTGCTTGCTGAAAAAGCACTTTAACTTCGGCAGCAAACCGTTACTGCACAGCTCTTTAAAAACTTGCCTTTTTCTCGTTCACCCCGCTTCATGCTGCGCGCACTGCAACTTTCCGCATTATTATACGTTTAAATGTTGATTAGCATCACCATAAAATACCTTGATCGATCGCTATTCAAGTTTTTATTGCCATACATTTACGTAAATGATAAAATGCAGCACTTTTTTCGTATTGCCTGCCCGGCTTAAATCATTTTAGAGGAGGAACACTATGAAACTCAGAGATAGACATGTGGTAAGCATGCTCGTGGTATTTATCTGTTTTCTCACATCCGCAACTGTGAGCTTTGGACAAACCGTAGGAACCTGCGCTGAACAGATATCGTCATATACGTTTGACATGCCATACATTATAAGGCCCGCAATCAACGATCTGGGTGAAATCGTATGGACGCAGTATGATCCGGTTACAGGCGGGACCAAGCTCAATTCGAGCATTCGGGGCGAGATAGCCACAAATACGGGAATGCCAGAAAATCCATCGATCAATAATCGGGGAGATCTGGTATGGACTGGAGGAGCATCAGTTTTTGGCATTTTATCGGGGCAGAGCATCCAGGTAAATTTTGGGTTGAGCCTTTCGTTCCCTTCGATAAATGATCATCAGGAGATCATAGCGGCTCGGTATTCGCCGGACGGCCTCTACTCTACGTATCGCGGTCAATTAACAAATGACGATATTTGGCGGACATTACCGGCAATGAACAATAAGGGCGATATCGTATGGGAGCAGTATGACTGGACGACAGGAACGAACCAGATCTATGGCATCATAGCTGGCGTACAGACACAGGTGACCACGGATCCCGAATGGCATTACAGCCCATCGATCACTGATTCCGGTGAAATCGTCTGGTCGCAGTCTGATGCCTCGGGGTCTGGAGTGATCTACTCAAATGTGCGTGGTCGGCTGAACACTGACTGCTTACCCAATATGTCGTTCAGTAATGCAGCCGTTAATAACTGCGGGGATGTGGTTGCGACAGGGTATGATCCCAACGTGGGAATCGCTGTCTACCGTATTGGCAATGCAACGCCATGCGGAAGTGCACCTGAACCGAACAACGATCAGCAAACATCCGTCCTGCTGACAAGCGACAGGACCATCACCGGCGTCCTGGATACCATGAGCAACACAACTGACTGGTATCGGTTCATTGCGAAAGCCGGGGACCTGATCAAGATATCGGTCAATTGGGGTGCTGCTAACGCACCGCAGGGCCAGATCACTATCGCGCTCCTCGATGCCAATGGCATGCCTGTTGGCACAGCCGGAGGGCCGGCAAGTCCATCGAACCTTGATACGGTGGCACCGTATACCGGGACCTATTATATTCGGCTGGAGACATTGAGCGGAAGGTACGGCTACGGCCTTTACCTGAAGGTCGGGATTGGCAGCGGCGTCTGTGCGGACCCGGCCATAACAGCCGATGCTCTCGACATTTATTCACCTCCGTTTTTTTACGCGCCGTACTCAATGAATGCGTCTGGTGAAATTATCTGGTCAAGGTTTGACATGGCTACCGAAAATTACCAGATATTTTCAAGCACACGCGGACAACTCACCTTTGACATGGTACCGCACGAGCAGGCGTCAAGCAATAATAGGGGCGATCTTGTGTGGCTCCAAAATGGTCAGGTCTATGGGATCCTTTCCGGGACGCAAGTTCAGCTGACGAACGGTCCCGAGTACTACGGCCAACCTGCTATTAATGATTTACAGGAGGTTGTGGCTATTCAATATGGAAATTCTGGAGCGAGTATCTATTCTTCTCGGCGAGGGGTATTGACCGGCCCGGTCAACGACATGGGCTCTCTCTCTCTGAATAACAAGGGCGACATCGTTTGGGCGGAATATGATAACATATCGGGTACGTACCAGATTTACGGGATCCTTTTAGGCGTTGTGACCCAACTAACTACTGATAGTGCATGGCATTTACATCCGTCGATCAACGATTCAGGCGAAGTGGTATGGTCGCAGCAAGAGAACAGCACCATGCGGATCTTCTCAAATGTAAGGGGACAGATGACCCATGACTGTCCTTATAGTTCGCATGGTTTTGGGGATCACTTAGCACCTGTCATTAACAGTTGTGGTGATATTGCCTTTATGGGGATGCAAGACGATGGCCGGTGGCTCGTTTATCGCTTGGGCAGCGCCTCTCCCTGCGTTCCGGACGCCTTTATTTTTAATGCTCAGATTGACATGCCGCTCAACACCAGCATTGCATCCAACAGCATCCTCTTGAAAGGGCTGGGTACGACAACGCCGATCACGATTATCGGAGGCGAGTACGAGATCAACAACAGCGGCCGCTGGACAAGCGCGAACGGAGTGATAATGAACGACGACTCAGTCCGCGTGCGCCTCATGTCATCAGATAAGGGATCAACATCGACCGAGACGAACCTGATGATAGGCGGCGGCATGGGTACCTTCAGGGTCACTACGCGTGCTGATGCACCACCACCGACCATTGTCCTTACCTCGCCGGGACCCGGTATGACGAGCAATAGTAGACCTCTGCTAACGTACACTGCAAGTGCAGGTACTGTTGTTGTGACCGTGGACGGCGTGGCTGTATCGAAGGTGTCCGGTGATACGCTGGATGCTCTTGCCGACGGTATGCATATCGTCAACGTCGCAGCGACAGATACGTCAGGAAGGACCGGATCCGCTTCGGTAACGTTCACCGTTGATACGATCGCACCCGCGGTAAGTATCGCCTCGCCTACGGCGAAGTTGACGAACAATAAGACGCCCTTATTGTCCTATACGGTGAGCGACGGTGCGGTAATCGTGAAAGTAGATGGGGTTGTGGTGAACAAGGTGTCCGGCGATCTGCTCGATCCGCTTGTGGACGGTCTGCATACCGTCCGGGTGGAAGCAACGGATGCTGCAGGGAACATCGGTGTTGCCAGCGTCGACTTTGCGGTCGATACGGTATCACCGACCATCAGCATCAATCCTGTAAAATCGCCGACAAAAGATACTGATGTGACCATAAGCGGTACGCGCGAGAACGGGGCCAAGGTCGCGGTGAGTGTGGACACCCCGGCGGTCGTCGGGCCGATATCGTATAGAACGGCAACCACGTGGAGCTGCACGATCGACAGTATGGTCAAGGGGATTAATACGATCACAGCCACAGCGAGTGATGCGGCCGGCAATACGGCTTCGGCGAGCAAGAGCATCATGGTGAAATAGGCGCACGTCGGAAAAAAAGACGTGTCTGTCAGCCCTTTTGAAAGTGCCAACGCATCCGTTGGCACTTTTTTTATGCGTTCTTCACCTTGGGGGCAGGCTTGCGATGATAGAGGGAAGCATTGATAAAGTCGCCTTGGGGCAGACTTTGGGGCCGGGTCTTGAAATATCAGTTTTATGTTTCGAAGAATTTACGCCCGCGACCTCTTCCTGTAAAATATCAATCCACATCACGCAATCGCCTTCCTCATATTTCCTCTGGCAATTCTTATATATCGCACACGGAATCCCTGAAGGCCGCAGGGTAACATATGGGGGCCAGACTTAAAGATTGAGTTATTGACATACTTCATTCAGAAATGACGGATAGATTCTACATTGAATTTTGTTTATGGGTACAGGGCGCAGGATACAGTAATGAGGAGTCAGGAGACAGAGGATAGAATAACTTTGGAATGAACGAATAAAAGCGGATCTGGAGGAAAAGTCGGCATCTCTTGCACCGTTCTTTCGCGAGCGCTACAACTCCCTTCTTTCACTGCACTGCTTTACTCTCGATGAGCTCCGAAGCAAAAAGTCCCTGCCGCTGCTCAGGTCCGTCAAAGAGTATTGATCCCGCTTCTTCTCCATCCCCCCAAATATCCCCTCTGCAACTAACAGAAAACAAAAACTATGATATAATGCCTCTATGCATTATATACAGCTGCAAAAAGGAGGCACACGATGGGAGACAAGGGCGGCAAGAAGAACAAAGAAAAGAGCCAGAAACAGAAAACAATGAAGCATGTGCATGAAATGCAGCAAAAGAAGGACCATCAGATGAAAAGCGCGTTTGAAATAAAAGGCAGGAATCCTTAGGATCAGGTCCGCTCAAGGACGGTGAAAGCCGGCAGTCGTGAGGAGCGAGGGGCAACAGTCGTGGATCATGGATACAAGGCGCAGGGTACAGCCCGTGGGGATTATGGCTATAATTTTGATCGTCGCAGCAGTGCTTGCCGCAATCTACCTCCTTGCGACAGTCGGATTTTATTATGCCTTCAAAAAGTTTCCGATTTGAGCGGGCGCCAGGTCGCTGGCGTCGCCAGCAAAGGAACAACCGCGTCTCAGGTTCATAGGTACACTAAAACCCGATGCTGTCAAAGATCCGAGTAAGAAGCCTGGTGAGTAACTTCGCGATTCTAGAACAAAAATTCGAAAAAGCACACGTCGTCGCAATTTTAAAACATTTCGTTGCGGCAAAGATACAGTATCAGGAAGGCGATTGGGAAACTGCCATATTAGCGGCAGGCAAATTGGTCGAGGCTACGACGAAAGCACTTCTGCGATTTTGTGGAAAAATATTATCAAGAGGCAGAAAGTTTCATGCCGGCACGGCCTTGCGTGGCCTCGAACGTGAATCATCTTCGATTGATGATACTGTAATTGATGCTGGTGTCACGGATGTTTCTATCTCTTGGGTTCTTGGTGAGCTAATTCGTTTTTCAAGCAAGAGAAATAAGAATCCGAAGGAAGCACAAGAATTAGTAGAGGCACTTGCAGGAAAGACATACCTGATTTTCGAGGAGCTCGACGGACGATTCTACGTAAATATGGACGGGTTAAGTGCAGAAAAAACAGCCTTGCTTATCCTTTATGGTCTCTACCCTAGTAGGATACGCGAAGATTTTTTACGAGAATTGGTGATGCGTCATGGGTTTTCTGCAAAAAATGCCAATATGGCGTTTAGGCGCGTAAAGCATCTTTGTGATACTGATGGAACCGGACTGAAACTAAGAGGTTTGGGCAGGCAAAAAGCCGAAAAAGTTTTGGACGAAAGCAGACCGTGACGCCCCAAATAATCCCTTTCAAACCGTGTTCTTATCTTCCTAAATACCTTATCTCAAAAAAGCCCGTATCGAGCATGCCCCGTTGGAGACGGATTCCTTTAAAGCGGGGCAGGCCGGAATGGCCTTTTAAATTTTGGACCTTGAATTTTCTTTAGAATAACCGGAGACCTGAGGGGAATCGAAAACCGTAAGGCACCAGGCGCGAGGAGAGGAGAGCATAAAAAATGCACGATGCGGGATGCGGCACATCTTAGGCTCAGGCCTTTAATGTTAGACTTTCCTCGTCGTGCCCGGTTTGCTTTGTTGCCATCCTGTTCCTTTTTCCGTGCCGCCCCGGGCGAAACCGCAACCCTCTTCCTTAGCAGTCGCAGCATGCCTCATCTTCCGGGTCCATCAATGCCATTTTCAACTCGGCCAGTTCCTTGCCGGTGATTTTTTTATCGGTTTTCGCCCGGTTGCAGAATGCCTCTGCCGCCGGATCCACGGCTTCCTCGCCGGCGATGCAGTCGCAAAATGAATTGACCGTATTACTATCCACGCATTTCGGAAGCGTCTTCATAGTCACCCTCCTGTCGAATAGTACATCTTTTCGATCCGGCTAAGCGGCAAGCCTTGACTTGCCGGGTTTTAAGTTTAATTTTTTTCTGATCTCGCTTGCCGGGTCGCTTGTTGCATACACGGCTGCTCCCACGTCGAACATTTTTGATGTGTTCAAACTACCCACGACAACAGGCTCAAGGCCTGCACTCTCCACAAGCTCAGCGGCAGCCTGCAATCCGTCCTGGTCGTCGCCGGCTATAGGAATCCCGATCTTTTCACCGCGTTCGTTGACCGTTTTTTTGAGGTCCACATAATAGACCGTATTGAACGCCCTTACGATCCTTGCGCCCGGCAGAAGACGGGCCACAAAGGCGCCCATGCCGCCCGGGTCCCTTCTTGCTTCTTCTGCGATTGCCCCGTCTCTCTCGGGATACGGATTCGACGTGTCGATCACGATCTTGCCCTTTAAGGCGTTCTTTGTTTCAGCGTCAAGCTCGGGTAAAGCCTTCAAGGGAAGCGACAGCACGATCACATCCCCAAATGCGATCGCTTCGGCGACGTTCCCAACGCGGGCTTTCGGCCCTGCGGTCTTGACAAGTTTTTTGAGGGTATCGGGATGTCTTGAGCTGAAGCAAACCTCGTATCCTGCCTTTGCGAAAAGGATCCCAAGATTTCCCCCGATATGACCTGATCCCACGATGCCGATCTTGTTTATTTTCATGACTTAGCTCCTCTTTGGCGCATTTTGGCTCGGCGCCTATTAAACTATATCGCTTCCTGTGAAATATTGTCAATTCGACGAAAGTATGCACAAAGGATGATTAAGTAGACGCGGGGAGCAGGAGACAGGGGTCAGGGGTCTTAGCACTTTTTTCAGTTTCGTTAAAGTGGTAAAATATATATAAGAGTATAAAGAGAAAAGAGGTGAATGGATATGATCGTCAACCTGGAAAAGAAGGAACGTGACCTGCTCGTAACCGAACTGGAGAAGACCGCCATCCCGGAACTCAGGGTCCTGATCGCTTCAGGACTGCGGAAGGATGACAGGGAGGAGTTGAAGCAGGACGAGGCCGCGCTGAGGATCGTTCTCGAAAAGCTCAAAATGGCCGCCTGATCGGAAAGGACCGGATGACAGCTGGAAAGGGACGCATCGTAAGTGTATGCGTCCCTTTTGCGTTGTGAACATCCCGGTACATTTTCAGCTCGTGAGAAGGCGGAATAGAATCTCATTTGATCGAGGCCCCTGCGAAGACGCTGATGAGTCCGACGTACGAAGAATGTAGCAGCAAGTTTGCCTGATCCATAGGCAGTGTTGCGGGCGGTGATATACTATCATTAGAAGTATTCCTTGTCGGTAGGATGGGAGGTGAATGAAGATGAAGACATTCTCATGTGCAAGCCTTGGAATGGACTGCAAGGAGGTCCTGGCGGCCCAAACAGAGGAAAAACTCCTGGACATAGTGTCGATCCATGCGCGCGATGTCCATGGCATGGCGGCGATACCGCCGGATATGATCGGAAGGATCAAACAACTCATGGTCAACCGGTCTGCGTCCGACGCCGCGACTGCGGCAGACCGGATCTTCGAGAAGTACAACTGTAACAAGGAGCCGGAATGCACCTGGAGATATATCACCGAGGCAGAGGCGATCCTGACCGGCCGGCCATCGGTCCATACTCAGGAGCTCAAGACAGCCTGATGTCAAGGGAAGGCCTAAACAAAAAAGCCTGGGGGACATCCTATAGTCCCCCTGTCAAGTGCAATTTGATTTTGCTGTAGTTCCAACGTGATAACTGCCGGCCTTTTTTCAGGGCGCACGTCGCCCCCGTGTCAAACGACCTGTGGATCGCAGCCACGGCAATGCAATACGGCCTCAAGCTGGTTACCACGGACGGCCACTATCGGCAAGCACCTCAGATCATAGTCGAGTGCTGCGCTGTTTGAACGGACTTCAGAAACATCGGGAACTTTGGGGACAGAACGGGATTTTGGGACCGGGTCCTGAAATATCAGCTTTATGTGTTCTAAGTGATCTTGGGAACGTTGATACCCGACGAGCGAACCGCAAAAAAGCCCGTACCGGACTTACCGGCACGGGCTTTTCATTTTTGAATTTTGAATCTTGAGTTTTTTTAGAACAGCCCTGAGACCGAACCGGTGTTCACATCCACGTCCACGCGGCGGAATGCCGGGTTGGAACTCGTTCCGGGCATGAGGCTGATCGTTCCCGCGCA
>Ga0209641_10002573_pt1 | contig 15519 bp, 13 predicted proteins | sample RifCSP16_1_FD_184022 | JGI IMG/M metagenome (GOLD analysis project Ga0209641, IMG submission 184022) | Soil microbial communities from Rifle, Colorado - Rifle CSP2_sed 16_1 (SPAdes) (version 2) | ecosystem: Environmental > Terrestrial > Deep subsurface > Rock core/Sediment | place: Rifle...
CCGCTTGCATACCCGGCGGACTGCATCTTCTAGAATTTCCACGGAAAATGGTTTCAGGATATAGTCCGTCGCCCCTTCGCGCATTGCCTCTACGGCATTCTCGATAGTCCCGTATGCCGTGATCATAATGAAGGAGACCTGTGGATTTTGCTCCTTGGCCTTGTGGAGGACATCTAGACCGCTGACGTGAGGCATCCGAACATCGCTGATCACCACATCGAAGGTCTGTTTTTCGAGTTTGTACAAGGCTTCGAGCCCGCTGCAGGCCACCTCGACGGCGCAACCTGCCCTGCTCAGGGCCGCCGATAGTGCAAGCCTCATGTCCGCCTCATCGTCGACCACCAGTATCGAAAGGGAAGAGAGACTTTGCTTGATCATAATCACTCCAATCCGGGATTTCCTTCCGGTCGGCCGCCGGGAAAGATCAATGTCAGTTCGGTCCCTTTGCCTGGCTGACTGGTAACCTCCAGCCGGCCGCCATGAGCTGTAACGATGTTATGGACAATGGCCAGCCCCAGCCCCGTTCCCGAATCCTTCGTGGTGAAGAAAGGGTCGAAGATCCGGGAGATTTGGTCCTCCGGGATTCCTACTCCGGAATCACAAAATGCAATCTCGATCCGGCGGGCTGAAGGACAGACATTCGGGCCTCCCCTGCCGGAGGCAGTGCCGGGGGGAGAAAGGTACCGGGTGCATACCCGAAGGGATCCTCCGGCAGGCATTGCCTCCACGGCATTCAAGATCATGTTGAGGAATACTTGTTTCAGAAGCTCCCGATCGCCCGGCATCGTCGGATTTTCACAACTGAACTCGGGTTTCATAGTGATATGATTTTGTTCTAGAAGGTAGCGTGCGAACTGTAAGGTTTCGGAAACAAGATCGTTTACCGCGATGGGATCCGCTGCGGGTTTCGAGCTTCTCGTGAACAGCAATAAATTCGTCAAGATATGATTGAGACTTCTCACTCCGGAACTGATGCGTTCCGCCAGATCTCTCTTGTCCGGATCGTGTTCCAGCTCGCGCTTGAGAAGGGTGGCAAAGAGCTCGATGCTGCCCAGCGGGTTTCGGATCTCGTGGGCCATATGGGCAGCCATCTCTCCCATTGCTAAGAGACGGCTGCGGCGCTGTCCCTCTTCCTCCAAATGCTTGAGCCGCGTTACATCTTGAAGGAGAATCACGACTCCCGCCATCTGTTTTTCGTGGCCCTGCATGGATGTCGTGGAAACACGCAAGACGATACGGTCCCGGGCTCGCCCGTCAGGAAGCGAAAATTCTGAGTCCACCGGGAACCCGCAGCAGTCGGCAGATACGGGATCAGACCCTCCGGGGGGCAAATAGGGGCTTAAGTTCTCTCGCCAGTGAGCACCCAGCACCAAGCCCGGATCGAGGTCGGTGAGCTGCTGAGCGGCTCGGTTAAACAGTCGGACCTCTCCGGCCATGTCCAGAACGACGACACCCGTCTGGAGGCTCTCTAGAATATTGTTCAGATAATTCTTAACCTCTTCCTTCTCCTGAAGATTTCTCTCGAGTTCCTGGTTCTTTTCCTGCAACTCCAGTGTGAGGTCCTTCACGCGCTTTTGCAGCAATCCGTAAGAGCGGCGAAGTGTTTCGGTGGCGCGGGTAAAAGATTCGAATGCCGCGGCCAGCAGCTTTCCCTCGGAATTGTCCTGGGCGCCGCGCACTGGCTCCGGGAGGAGCCGGAGCCGGCGCTCAACGGATTCCTGATAAATTGGTTCGGGGCTTTCTCCGCCCTCGGGAGTTAAAGAAGAGTACTCATACAGGTGAGACTCCGCCGAAATCGGTTTCATGGCGCTGTCCCCTCCTTGGAGCCCTCCAGGAAAGGTTGAGCTTTCGCCCGCAGCTTGGTCTGCCAGTCCATATCTGCGAGAAAATTCGTCGCCACTTGTGACAGGAAAGCGTCCGACTTGGTGGAGCTCAGGGCCTTGAAAATCTCCCGTGCCTTCTCCGGCACCCCGAGCTTTTGATAACTCAGCCCCATCTGCAGTGAAGCCCACGCAGATTGGGGAGAGTTGGGAAAGAGCTTTTGTGCTTTGCCGTATGCCTCCAGCGCCTCCTTGGTTTTGCCCATCTGGAAAAGGCTGTCTCCCAGGAGGAAGTAGCTTGCGGCAATGTGGGTATCATCCGTGCCGACCTCCGGAATGTAAGACTGGATGGCGCGCGCGAAAAAGCCGGCGGCCGCCTCGAATTTCCCACGCGCCCAGGAGAGACGGCCCTCGTTGTACAAGGCGAGAGAGGCACCCGAAAATTTCGGGTTCGCCTGCAGTGCCTGTTCAAAGAAGCGCGCCGCACGGTCCGGTTCGTTCTGAGCCATGGCGATTTCCCCGAGGCGCAGCAGCCCCATAGGTCGATAGGAGGATCCAGGGTAATCCTTTTGCAGAGCGGAAAAGATTTCAGCGGCTCCGGACCGGTCACCTCCGGCCCAACGAGTCTCTCCCAACAAAAATAGGAGACGGTCCCGGGGGATGTTCTGCTTTTTTCTTCCCAAAAGATCGCGGTACACCTCCGTGGCAGGGCCGGAAAGACCCAGTGCCGCAAGGCTCTCCCCCACTTGCAGGAGGGTCTCCTGGCTGGCAGCCTCGTTCAAGACATCGCGCCGCATTTTCTCGTACAAGTCGACCACGGCGATGTGGCGCCCCAATCCGGCATAAAAGGCGATCTGGTCTTGGACGGTTTGTCGAACCAGATCTGCGGCTTGAGCCGCCAGCACGCCATAAGGATACTGGGTCTGATGAATCTTCAAGGTTTCGAGAGCCTCGCGAAATTGCTTACTGTCCTTCTGACGGGTGGCCAAACGGATCAAGGCAACCTCGCTCAATACGGGAGTGGTTTGAGCCCGCGCTATTTCACGGTAAACTTCCGTGGGATCCTGGCGAAATTTCGACGAAACCCATTGGATCGGGTTCAAGACGGCTTTCGCCTGCGTCGAGTTTTCTCCTTCCATGTCGGCCAGGCGGATCCGGCTGATGTATCCTCCCTCTTCATAGGGGTACCGTGTAGCGGCCTCCTGGTAGATCTGCCGGCCTTCCCGGTTCTGACCTGTTCGTCGATAGGAATCCCCGATTCGGGCCAGTCCTCGCGTGCTGAGCGGATCTACCGGGTAAAGGTTCACAAGATCGAAAAACTTCCGCCGCGCTTCAGGATATTTTCCGCGTTGGTAGAATGTTTCGCCCATGGCAAACAGGGTCGCTGCGGAGGAGATCCCCCCACGGGGATACGAAGCCAGCGCTTTCCTGTAAAAGGCCTCGGCTCTTTCGAATTGGCCAAGACGATAAAATGTGTTTCCAACTCCATAGCTGGCCTCAATCCCGGGCGCCGAGTTCTTAAACTGAGCACTGATCCGCTCGTAGATCACCTGGGCTTCCGCAAACCTCTCCAGGGCAAAATAGGTTTCTGCGAGTCCCAGCATTGCGTAGGGGAGATAACGGCTCTTCGGAAATGTCTCAATAAAAGTCTGGTAGATCGCCTCGGCTTCATAATAGTATCCCATGCCGCTGTAGCTGCGCCCGATCTGTAATTGAAACCACGGAGCGATGGGAGACCGCGGATAGCGCTGGAGCAATTCCCGGTACTCGTCGATTACCTGGACAAATTGTCTTTTACCCGCCTGCATGGCCATGTAAAAAAGACTATCGCCACGCAGGACTTCGGCGCTCTCTCTGAGTCGACTATTCGGAAATTCTTTGAGGAGACGGGTGAGCTGGTTTCGCGCCAGATCGTAATTGCGATTCTGGAACAATTTCAGAGCCACAAAGTAAACTTCTTGATCGGTATTGTCCGCTTCTGTCCCTGCCGGGTTTTGACTTGCCGACTTCCCGGCGGGTTCTCCTCGGACTTCGCTGAGGATCCCGGCAACCCCGATCACGACAATAAGCAAAAGGATTCCGTTTCTGAAATGCATCTCGCGATGGTACTCCTCTTTGGAACTTACCAGAAGAGACGAGCAAGATTCGTACCAGTAGGTGAGCCGGATTGGGAATTCGGAAAGACCGCAGGAACCCTGTAGGTAGTCCACTTTCCTGCAGATCAGAACCACCTTCAGGAGTTAGAGAGGAACTTCTTCTGTCAAATTCAGCGGATTACATGTCAGGATTTTGACAATGGTTGTGCGAGTTGCTTCTTTTTTAGTTTTTCCACCAGAGTGGTGCGGTTCATCCCCAGTAAACGAGCGGCTTTATTTTTCACCCAGTCTGCTTTTTCCAAGGCTCTGAGGATCAATTGGTTTTCGAAGCGATCGACAACTTCCTTGAGCGAAATCCCTTGATCAGGAATATCGAACTGCAAGAAGTTTCCATCCGAACGGGCACCAAAGAACTTCTTCGGCAAGTCTTCAATCTCGATGGTGCCCGCTTCTTTGAGGATGACAATGCGCTCGATGAGATTTTCCAGTTCCCGCACATTGCCAGGCCACTCGTAGTTCGATAAATGCTTTAAAGCCTCATCGCTAACACCGAGCATATGCTTGCTTTTCTCCCTATTAAAGTGCTCCAAGAAGTGGTTGACAAGCAGGGGAATATCACCCTGTCGGTGACGCAACGGTGGCAGAGAAATGGGGATCACGTTCAGACGGTAATATAGGTCTTCCCGAAATGTGCGGTTGGAGACAGCCTGCTCCAAATCCTGGTTGGTGGCCGCGATGATCCGCACATCGACCTTAATTGTTTTTGTACCTCCAATCCTTTCGAACTCCTGCTCTTGCAAAACCCTTAGGACCTTTACCTGCAGGGCGGGACTCATGTCCCCGATTTCATCGAGGAAAATGCTACCCTGATGGGCCAGCTCGAATCGACCAATCCGGGTCGCCGAGGCACCCGTAAAAGCCCCCTTCTCATGTCCAAAAAGCTCGCTTTCCAGCAAGGTTTCGGGGATGGCACCACAATTCACAGGGATGAGGGGGCGATCTTTACGATGGCTGTTGAAGTGAAGCGCTCGTGCCACGAGTTCCTTGCCGGTTCCACTTTCTCCGCTGATGAGCACGGTGCTGTCACTGTCAGCCACCTTCTCAATCAGTTGGAAAACCTGCTGCATTTCCGGGCTATCGCCCACGATATTTTCGAATCGATATTTTCTCTGAAGCTGGCGTCTTAAGGCCAGGTTTTCAATGAATAATTTCTGATCTTCATAGCGGCGAAAATGGGTGCGCCTCTCTGAGCCTGGGAAAGGACTACCGCTTCCCCTCCAACGCTTTTCCTCTAGTGCCCGCAAGATCAACTTCTTGAGTTCCTGAAGGTGGAACGGCTTCGTAACAAAATCGTAGGCGCCAGCTCCCATGACTTCTGCCGCAGTTTGTGTACTTCCAAACCCTGTCATCGCGATGGCGAGAGTTCTCCTGCCGAGTTGCCCCATTTCTTTGAGAACTTCAAAACCGTCCACCCGAGGCATTTTTAGATCGACCAACATGAGCTCGAATTCCCTTTCTCGCAAAAGGTCGATAGCCCTCTGGCCACCACCGGCCACGCTCACGACAAATCCTTGCCGAGAAAGGAACTCCTTTAGGAGATCCCGGGTCTCCTTTTCGTCATCGACAACAAGGATTTCAGTTCTTTCCATGGGCGGGCCCAATCCTGGTTGGTTATTTGGCGTGTCCATGTATACAGCATTTTCAAGGGGATGTCAAAGTGAAAACTGGAATTGTCCCTTGACATCATTACCCTATTATGCTAAAAATTCTTGTTCGTTGACTGATTAGACCGACGAATCCATCGGCTTGTTAAAGTGAAAACGAGTGAGGTAACGCACTGATGTATGCAATCGTTGGAACAGGGGGCAAACAAATCCAGGTATCTCCAGGCGAGATTGTTCGAGTGGAAACCTTGCCCGGAAAAGTTGGAGAAACCATTGAGATTCCGGAAGTTCTTCTTCTCAATCGGGATGGGAACGTCGAAGCGGGAACACCGACTCTACCAGGTGTGCGGGTAACAGCGCAAATTTTGTCCCACGGGCGTAGTAAGAAAGTCATCGTTTTTAAGCACAAGCGCCGGAAAAACTACCGCCGCAGGAATGGCCACCGTCAGGGATTTACAGAGATCAAAATCACGGATATCCTCGCCGGTTCAGGGAGTAACTAAAACAATGGCTCACAAGAAGGGACAGGGGAGTACAACAAACGGCCGAGACAGTATCGGTAAGAGGCTCGGAGTCAAGGCAGGGTGCGGGCAACGGGTCAGCGCAGGCAGCATTCTGGTCCGCCAGCGGGGCACCCACTTTCATCCCGGCATCAACGTGGGCTTAGGAAACGATTACACCCTTTTTGCGACCGTCGATGGGGTCGTGCAATTTGAAACCAAACCCGGTGGCCGTAAAATCGTCAGCATCTTGACTACCTAAGACCGATTGATGAGGGAAGCAATGTTTTTATTCACTCGCCGCCTTTGCTCCCCTCCTGCCGCTTTTCCTCTCTCCTCTGGGCCGCAATAAGAATTCTCGAAGGGGTATTCCTTGCTTGTTGATCAAGCCAAGATTTTCCTCAGGGCTGGAAAAGGGGGAGGTGGTTGCCTCAGTTTTCATAGGGAAAAGTACGTGCCGCGGGGCGGGCCCGATGGAGGCGACGGAGGACGGGGAGGTCATATCTTCCTGCGCACAAATCCGAACCTTCACACGTTGGCAGATTTCGCCTATCGCAAGATCTATCAATCCCCACCAGGTGGCCCTGGAGAAGGGGGAAACCGCCATGGCCATCACGGGGAAGATATAATCCTTAGCGTTCCCGTCGGAACTGAAGTCATCGATGCGCAAACCGGAGAGCTTCTAGCCGACCTGTCCCGGGAAGGAATGGAATTTCTCGCAGCCCGTGGTGGACAAGGTGGCAAGGGAAATGCCCGGTTCAAGTCTTCAACGAACCGTACCCCGCGGCAACGGGAACTCGGAGAGGCGGGCCAGGAGCAATCGTTGGTTTTAGAACTCAAAGTTCTGGCGGATGTAGGGCTTTTGGGGTTCCCGAACGCAGGTAAATCGACCTTCATTTCCAGGATTTCGGCAGCCCGGCCCAAAGTGGCTTCTTACGCCTTTACGACCCTGGAACCCGCCCTGGGAGTTTGGGAACTTCCTGGAGGTCCCATCGTGGTGGCCGACGTTCCCGGAATCATTGAGGGAGCTCATCAGGGAAAGGGGCTGGGACTCCGCTTCTTGAAGCATCTCGAACGGACGGGAATCCTCCTCTATCTGATCGATTTCAGTGTTCCATCCTCCGAGATTCCTCCCTGGGATCAATATACAGCTCTGCGGTCTGAAGTCGTTGCCTACGGGAAGAGACTGGCGGATAAGCCCTATCTGGTCATAGCCACCAAAATGGACTTGCCGACTGCCGTAGAAAACTGGTGCTCCCAGGCGGATCTTTTCCGGGAAAAGGAAATCTTCCCGATCCCCATCTCGGCACTCGCCGGGAGCGGAATCGAGGATCTCGCACGGGACGTTGATGCGCTTCTACCGCACAAGGGAAGAAAGCTAAATGTCTGTGTCGGATAACACAAGAGCAAACGATGGGCAGCTGCGAGAGCGCCTTCGTACCCGCAATATCAAGCGGATCGTTATTAAAATCGGCAGCAGTGTTCTTGCCCTACCTCAATGCGGGCTCAATACCGCTACGATCGAATCCATCTCCTCCCAGATTGCCTCCCTCCGCAGTCAAGGACTGGAAATCCTCCTGGTCTCTTCAGGGGCCATTGCTTCCGGAGTCCTCAAGCTCGGTCTCAAAGAGCCCCCCCGCACTTTGCCACTCAAGCAAGCTGTGGCCGCCGCGGGGCAAAGCCATCTCATCCGAACCTATGAAAAATTCTTCGAGGTGTACAGCACTCATGTAGCCCAGATTCTTTTGACCCACGAGGATCTGCGGGACCGCAAACGTTATCTGAATGCCCGCACCACGTTGCTCACGCTCCTTCAGCTCGGTGCCCTCCCGATCATTAATGAAAACGATACGGTCGCTGTGGATGAGATTCGATTTGGCGACAACGATACTCTATCCGCCCAGGTCGCAAGCTTGATGGATGCCGATCTTTTACTTATCCTGACCGATACCGATGGACTCTATGATAAAGATCCCGGAGCTGGAGGGAATCCTCATCTCATTCCCTCAGTTGCCGAGGTTACTGTCGAGGTCGAGAAACTGGCGGGAGCACGTCCGGGCGCCCTGGGAACCGGGGGGATGCTCACAAAAATCCGAGCCGCGAAGGCCATGAGCCAGGCGGGTGGCTTCACGGTAATCGCCAACGGGAGGGAAGAAGCAATCATCACGCGCATCCTTTCCGGTGAAGTTCTCGGTACTCTTTTCCTTCCCACCGAGAAACCATTGCGCAGCCGGAAACACTGGATCCTTCACACTCTGCGGCCTCGAGGGTAGATCACGGTCGACGACGGGGCCAAGGAAGCTCTGGTTCGCTACGGGAAAAGCCTCCTCCCTTCCGGTATCCTCGATGTGCGAGGAAACTTTGCATTCGGGGATGCCGTCAGTTGCCTCGGACAGGACCTGCGCGAATTCGCCCGGGGTCTGGTCAACTACAGCGCCCGGGATCTCGTGAAGATCAAAGGGGCTCGCACAGACACTATTGAATCCATTCTGGGGCGCAAAGACTATGATGAAGTCATCCACCGGGACGATTTGGTCCTCCTGGAGGTTTAACCAGTGGCAACGGAAACCCTGAAAAGCATGATTCTCTCCATGGGCCAAAATGCCCGAGCCGCTTCCCGTCCCCTGAGGCAGATGTCTACCACGATAAAGAACAATGCTCTGGAGTCTATGGCCGCCAGCCTTCTGAACCATGGGCAGGAGATCCTGGAGGGTAACCAGCGCGATTTGGCCGCAGCCCGAGAGAAGAACTCGAGTCCGGCAATGATAGATCGCCTCACTTTGAACGAGCAGAGGCTCCAGGCCATGGCAAGTGGAATTCTGGAAATTGCCGCTCTCCCCGATCCCGTGGGAGAAGTGCCGAGAATGTGGCGCAGGCCCAATGGCCTCTTGATCGGGAAATGTCGGGTTCCTCTGGGAGTCATCGGAGTCATTTACGAATCCCGGCCCAATGTCACTGCCGACACGGCGGCTCTCTGTCTGAAATCGGGAAATGCGGTCATTTTGCGAGGGGGTTCCGAAGCCTTCCATTCCAATCGAGTGATTACCCGGGTTTTGTCCGAAGCGGCCAGCAGCCGGGGAATTCCCGAGGGTTCTTTACAACTCGTTGAGACGACCGACCGGGAGGCCGTCTACGAACTTCTTCAAATGGACCGCTACCTCGATGTCATCATCCCCCGCGGAGGACCCGATCTAATTTCCCTGGTCAGCGAGCGTTCCCGGGTACCGGTCATCAAACACGATAAAGGGTTGTGCCATACGTATGTGGATTCCCACGCGGACCTGGAGATGGCCCTGCGAGTCTGCACGAACGCCAAGGTTCAGCGTCCCGGTGTCTGCAATGCAATGGAGACTCTTCTGGTGCATCAGACAGTCGCTGCTTCCTTCCTCCCGCGCATCGGGGAAGCTTTAAGCCGCGCAGGCGTCGAGATCCGAGGCTGTCCTCGCACTTGCGCCCTCCTTCCCGCAGCCCGGCCGGCTCAACCGGAAGACTGGGATGCGGAATACCTGGACCTGATCTTATCTGTGAAAGTAGTCGATAGTTTGGATGAGGCCACGGCGCATATCGAGCGGCACGGATCAGGACTGGCCGAAGCCATTATCACCTCTGATTATACAAACTCGCGGCGCTTCCTTGATGAGGTCGATGCCGCCGCCGTATTCGTAAACGCCTCTACTCGTTTTACCGACGGCAACCAGTTCGGTCTAGGCGCCGAGATGGGAATCAGCACCCAGAAGCTCCATGTGCGCGGTCCCATGGGCCTTGAAGATCTAACCTGTATGAAGTACATTATTCTGGGAGACGGACAGGTCCGGGAGTAGTCCGGCTCGGCCGGAAATTCCCCGATTTCAAAGAGGTTTGATGCGGCTCGGCATCCTAGGAGGGACATTTAACCCGATCCACTGCGGCCATCTCCTCTGTGCGGGTCAGGTCCGGGAAAAGCTGGCTTTGGATCAGGTCATCTTTATCCCTACGGGGCAACCCCCTCATAAGGAGGGAAATCCGGTTCTTAACCCGTACCATCGTCTGGCCATGGCTTACTTGGCCACAATGCCATTTGCGGCTTTCACGGTTTCCACTCTGGAAGTGGAACGACCGGGAAAGTCTTACTCGGTCGAGACCATCACTGCGATTCGAGATTGTTTCTCTCCCGAGACCGAGTTTTTCTTTATCCTCGGCAGCGACGCCATTCTGGAAATCGGGACCTGGAAAGATACGGATAAGCTTCTCAAGAGCTGCGATTTTGCAGTTGTGAATCGCCCCGATCATGAGGTGGATGATCTCTTTTCCCATCTGCAGGACTCGGTGAAGTCCCGCTATCCCGAACTCGAGTTCCTTCCCAGCAAGCCCTCCGGAAGCGGAGGAATGATTGGGATAAAGGGCTCGCCCTACTCCGTGCACATGATTCCAAGCTTGACACTGAGGATTTCCGCTTCAGAAATCCGCCAACGTTTACGTCAGGGCCGTAGCGTGGCGGGCTTGGTGCCGACCGCAGTGGAACGGCACATCGTCAAGTATGGACTTTACTTGAAGGAGGATTCATGGCGTTGAGCGCAGAAGAGAGAATCAAGGTTTGCGGTCGAGTTGCAGGAGAAAAGAAAGCCACGGATTCCATTCTCCTGGACTTGCGCGAGCTTTCCACGATCACCGATTACTTTCTCATTTGCAGCGGTCAATCGCAACGCCAGGTGAAGACCATCGCCGATGCAATTGATGAAGTCCTCTCCCAGAGCGGTGTCCAACCTGTGGGGCGCGAAGGCTACGAGGAGGGACGCTGGGTTTTGCTCGATTACGACGAATTTATCGTGCACATATTCCAACCCGAAGTCCGCAAGTTCTATGACCTGGAACGGCTTTGGGGAGTCACCGTGCAGCATTGGGCTGAACCCGCCGGCACGTTTGTGGCCGCGCCCCAGCGCCGTCCGGCGAACCTATAAACAGTTTCTTTTCACAGGAACCGATATGAACGTAAGTGCTCCAGTAGCCCTTATCATCCTCGACGGTTGGGGGGACGCCGCCCCTGGCCCCGGAAACGCCATTTCTCTGGCCAAGACGCCGAATCTGGACGGACTGTTCGCCCGCTTCCCTCACACACTTCTTCGGACTTCCGGAGAATCCGTCGGCCTGCCCGACGGCCAGATGGGAAATTCAGAAGTGGGACATCTGAATCTCGGCGCCGGCCGCATCGTTTACCAGGAGCTGACCCGCATCAGCCGCTCGATCCGCACCGGGGACTTTTTCCATAATCCTGTCCTGTTAGGATTCTGCGAGCAGCTTCGGAACAACACAGGGGCGCTGCATGTCCTGGGGCTTGTCTCCGACGGCGGAGTCCACAGCCATCTCGAACATATCACGGCTCTGGTCACACTGGCCGCACAGGCAGGTGTCAAGCAAGTGCACTACCACACATTCCTTGACGGTCGGGACACCCCGCCGACGAGCGCTCAGGGATACTTAAAGACGCTGGAAAACTTTCTGCGGGAAAGAGAAATTGGAGATATTGCCACTGTTTCCGGACGCTATTACGCGATGGACCGGGACCGTCGCTGGCCCAGGACAGAGAAGGCTTACCAGGCCATCGTAGCCGGACAAGGACGTCAGGCTCGCACTTCTCACCAGGCGGTGGAAAAGGCCTACGAACTCGGGGAAACCGACGAGTTTGTGACCCCTACGGTCATTGTCAAGGAAGATGGGACCCCCTTCGGTTCCATCCGGAACGGAGATGCGGTGATCTTTGCGAATTTCCGCGCGGACCGAGCGCGCCAACTCACCCAGGCACTGGCCGATCCACACTTTGCGGAATTTGAGCGGAAAGACCCACCGGCTCTACTCGGCTTTGTCACCATGACCGAATATGATGCCACCTTTCCCTACCCGGTGGTATATCCTCCCCAGAACCTGTCTCAAACTCTGGGCGAGCACTACTCGCGTCTCGGTTATCGACAGCTGCGTATCGCCGAAACGGAAAAGTACGCTCACGTCACCTATTTTTTCAGCGGCGGACGTGAAAAACCTTTCGAGAACGAGGAAAGGATCCTCATTCCATCTCCAAGAGATGTGCCCACTTATGACCACAAGCCGGAGATGAGCGCGATTCCTTTGACCGACGCCGTTCTCTCTCAGATCGACTCCCGTCGTTTCGACCTGATCATCCTCAATTATGCAAATCTGGATATGGTAGGCCACACTGGGGTTATCCCGGCCGCAATCAAGGCCTGCGAGACCGTGGACAGACAGCTCGGCAGGGTTATCGCAGCGGTCTCCCGGATTGCCGGAAACGCCATCATCACCGCCGATCACGGCAATGCCGAGTGCATGATTGATCCCGATACCGGAGGACCCTACACGGCACACACGTCCAACAAGGTCCCCTGTATCATCGTCGGCGATTCTGTGCGCGGCCGACCGATCCAGACGGAAGGAATTCTTGCCGATGTTGCTCCCACCATCCTCGATCTCGCGGGCCTCCCATTGTCCCCGGAAATGACAGGCGGATCTTTACTGGGAGACTGACAGCCTCCGGACACGCAGGAAATCGTCTACTGCGCCTACAAACCTCTTCATGTTTTTAGAGTGGAAACTCGCGATCTTAGGAAACTAATTAGCCGGAATAACCAGGGAAGAGCCCACTTTCAAACGACGGGAATCGGGAATCCGGTTTGCTTTAAGAAGAGAGGAGACTTCGATTCCATAGCGGGCGGCAATGGTCACAGGAGTGTCTCCTCCTGCCACCCGGTGGATTCGGGGGTTTGGCTTCGCGTTTTTCATGAGCACCTTGAGAGCCCGCGAGATGTTTTCTTCCTGCGCCGGCGGTACCCGCAAGCGGTATCCTCCGGGGTAGGACGGGGGAGTGTAGGGACTCAGAAGACTCGGGTTTAGGTCCTTGATTTCCGCATAGGAGACCCGTGCCAGCTTTGCCACAGTCCGCAGATCAATCTCGCCGTCCACAGGAATTTCGACGTATTCCATGGGAGCCATGTAATTGACATTACCGAAGCCGTACTTCTGGGGGTTTTTGCCGATTAACACTGCCGCCATCAGCTTCGGGACAAAGTTCCGGGTTTCCTCACGTAACATACCTTTGCGGGCAAGCTCCCAGAAATCTTTGGTGGCTCCTCTCTCCATAGCCCGCTGGATGGCGTTTTCCCCGGCGTTGTAGCCGGCCGGAGCCAGAAGCCACGATTGAAACGTGCCGTACAGGTCTGTAAGGTAGCGGGCGGCAGCATAGGTAGACTTAATGGGATCACGGCGCTCGTCCAACCAGCGATTCATCACTAGGCCGTAGCGCTTTGCCGTTCCGCCAAGAAACTGCCAGAACCCTTTGGCTCCGGACGAGGAAGTTGCATCCGAGTAGAGACCGCTCTCGATGACCGCCAGGTATACCAAGTCTTCCGGAAGATTTTGCTCCGCAAGAATCGTGCGCATGGCACTGAAATAACGACCGGAACGCTCCAGCACCCTGGAAAAGTTCTTGCGGGTCTGAAGAAACTGCCCAATGAAGCGGTCTACCTCACGGTTTTGGATAATGGGAAGGTCGGTCGATTGAGCAGGCTCCGAATCCTTGTTGTCCGAGGCCAACGGAGAAGCCAAATCCCCCTCAGAATCTTTTGTAGCTCCTGTCTTTGGGGGTTCGCCGACCTGGGCACGAGCTGGGAAACTACCAAGAATTAGTATCAGTGGGATAAGGAGAGCAGCAACAGGAACCTTCCACCCTGAAGCCCATCGGAATTTCCCGTCGATCTTCTCAGGGTTTGATTGATCCACAGTGGCTAACCTTTAGAAGAATGAAATACTGCTTTGCTCTCCACCTACTCACTTTTGGAATACCAGTCACAAAACGTTGCCAGTTTACAGGCGTTAGGTGGAGCAGTCAATAACAAATCGCTCCCAATGAGGCTCATCGGAACGGCAAGTCGAGTTCTTGAGGGACTTCCATTTCGGGGAAAACGACGGGATACCTGCCCGTAAAACAGGCAGAGCAAAAACGACCGTGAGTGGCCTCCTCAACCGCAGAAATCAGCCCGTCCAGGCTCAAGTATTGCAGGCTGTCGACCTCCACATAGCGGCGGATTTCTTCCAGGCTGCGGGACGCGGCAATAAGCTCGCGGCGAGTCGGGGTATCAATACCATAATAACAGGGATGAGTGGTTGGGGGAGAGCTGATTCTCATATGAACTTCCCGTGCCCCAGCGGACCTGAGCATGCTCACGATCTTTCGACTCGTCGTGCCCCGCACGATCGAGTCATCGATGACGATCACCCGCTTGCCTTCGACGATCCGGCGAACCGGGTTTAACTTCAGTTTGACCCCGAAATGTCGGATCGACTGTTGAGGCTCGATGAACGTACGACCCACATAATGGCTGCGGATAAGACCGAATTCGAAGGGTATCCCGGTCTCTCGCGAATATCCGAGGGCCGCCGGCACTCCTGAGTCGGGAACAGGTACGACAATGTCCGCTGCCACCGGGGCTTCCCGCGCCAGCTGACGGCCCAGCGCCTGGCGCACCACATACACGTTTTCACCGAAGATTTGGCTATCCGGACGAGCAAAATAAACGAACTCGAAGATGCACTGATGGGGAAATACGACCTTGAAGGGCTTCATGGAAGCTATGCCCTCCCCGTTGATGATGAGAAGTTCCCCGGGCTCCACATCCCGTACGTAGCGCGCCTCAATCAGGTCGAGAGCGCAGGTTTCGGAGGCCACCACAGGCGACTCTCCAAGAGTTCCTAAACATAGCGGGCGGAATCCATAGGGGTCTCTTGCCGCAATGATCTCTTTCTCGGTCATCAGCAGGAGCGAGTAAGCCCCCCGAACGCGGCCAAGAGCCTCGACCACCCGGTCGATAAACGGATTGCGATGGGAAACCGCAATCAGGTGCGCGATTACTTCGGTGTCGTTCGTTGAGCGGAAAATCGAACCCTGTTCCTCCAGCTCAGCGCGCAGGGGAAGCGCATTGACCAGATTTCCATTGTGCGCGAGCGCCAGACCTCCACGCATGTATTCGACAACCAATGGTTGCGCATTTTTAATATGGCTTCCCCCGGTCGTGGAATAGCGGTTGTGACCGATCGCCATCTTTCCGGGTAATCGGCTCAACACCTCAGGGGAGAAAACATCTGTCACCAGTCCCATGCCCAACTCGGCATGGAGCCGCTTTCCATCCGAAGTCACGATCCCGGCGCTCTCCTGTCCCCTATGTTGGAGGGCGTGAAGTCCCAGGTAGGTAATTTTGGCTGCCTCCGGATGATCATAAACGCCGAACACCCCGCAGGCATCTTTGAATTTCTCAGCCATGAACGCCCTCCAAAACCCTCATAAAATCGATCCCTCTTCAAAATAGCGCCTGAAACCATTTTGCCAGGCTTGCTGGATTTCGGCAATGGGCAAGTCAATGTTTTCCTTCCACTCCCGGACGCGGATTTGCAAAGTTGT
>Ga0209641_10002575_pt1 | contig 15516 bp, 12 predicted proteins | sample RifCSP16_1_FD_184022 | JGI IMG/M metagenome (GOLD analysis project Ga0209641, IMG submission 184022) | Soil microbial communities from Rifle, Colorado - Rifle CSP2_sed 16_1 (SPAdes) (version 2) | ecosystem: Environmental > Terrestrial > Deep subsurface > Rock core/Sediment | place: Rifle...
TCGGCATTCCCGAGGAGCGGTTATCGGCGACGCGCAAGGTCCTGGCCGAATACGGGAACATGTCGTCACCCACGGTATGGTTCGTGCTCGATGAGCTGCAGCAGCAGGGCATCGCGCCCGGCGAGTGGTGCGTGATGCTCGCCTTCGGCGCCGGGCTCTCGGCGCATGCGTTCCTGCTGAGAAAAAGGTAACGCATGTTCTTTGCCATTTTCCGTCGGCAGACGGAACCCGGCCGGGAGCGGCGCATAGAATATAGCAGCGGGTCTGGATTAATAAAGATGTTTGTGCTATTGTAGTACAAGTGATAAGGAAAGGGCGGCAGAACCATGAAGAGCCATATGACGAAATTGGAAGGTAAAGCGTTTAAAGCACGCTGGGCGGCGGTAAACCTCGCCGAGCAGAGAGAGCTGCAGACAACCTCTATCGATCAGAAGGCGAGGCAACTGGCCGCGCTGATGGAGTCTGCGGAGGCGCTCGGGTGGAAAGAAGCGCTTGCGTCGGAAGAAACAGAGGTGCGGGAGCGGTGGAATGAGCTCAGAAAAATCTGCCGGAAGTAAACCGGAACATTTAGCGCCGCTCCTTCAAAAGGATCGAGCGATGGGTGCGTGAATTTTCGAGCGCTCTGGATATGCCGGAGATCCTGCGTGATATGGAATCTCTTCTTTCAAGACACCTCAAAAAGAAATGACCGATCACTGTTCCCCGTGCCGCTGTCGCTATTTCGATGGTTCCCTCATTTTCTCCCGCTCCCCGGAGGGGAGAGGGACGGGGTCAGGGGGATCCGCAGCCGCAAAGAACCGGAGAACAATACGTGAAACGTCTTCCCTTTAAAAGCACCAAACACTGCATGGTCTGCGGTTTGAAGCTTGACTACCTCAAGAAGGCCGAAACGCATGTCTGTACCTACTGCGGGAAGACAGAGCTTGGGCACGTTAGATGTCCCGGGGGCCACTTCATCTGCAACGCATGCCACGGCAAGGACGCGATGAAGGCTGTCGAAGACATCGCCTTTGCCACGGAGTCGAAGGACCCTGTTGAAATCGCCGAGTTTATGATGGGGCATCCGGCGCTTCCCATGCTGGGGTGCGAGCACGCATATATCGCCGCCGGGGCGCTGCTTGCGGCATTGAAAAATTCCTGGTCAAAGAAGATCACGAACGAGGATATCCGCGAGGCATTCGAGAGGACGGCGAAGCAGGCCCACGGCGGCTACTGCGGACTTACAGGCGTGTGCGGCATTGCGGCGGCCGTCGGCGCATGTTTTTCGATCTTCCTCGGAGCGAAGTGCGGTTCAGACAATGAACAAAAGATCACGATGGATGCGGTTGTGAAGGTCTCGCAGGCCATCACAGACCTCACCGGACCGAGCTGCTGCAAGGCATATGTGCGGGCGTCCCTTTCAGTTGCGGTAAATCTTTTTGAGGAAAAGTTCGGTATTATGCTTCCCGTTACGAATCCGGCGGTCTTTTGCAAGGACAGCGGCAGACATCCTCATGGATGCAGAAAAGAAAAATGCCCCTATTATAATATGCCGGCAAAGGACCTCTTTGCCGATACTATTCACCTGCCGGTCACCGCATGCCGCACCTGAAAGCCCTGAACCGTCCGGTCGGACGGAATGATTTTAAGCGTTAACGTGAGAAACCCTTTCCTGCTTTTCCCGCTCCGTCGTCTGCCCGTGAGATCTTGCGCTCTATCGGCCCATCGCGGAAACGTTCCCTTGGACGAAGAGAGAGACCTTCCGTTTCTTCTGCCGAAATATCTTTTTCTTCATGGTCTCATAATAGAATAGACATCCTCGAGGCTCTTATATCGTCATTCCCGCAGTGATTCTAAGCGGGAATCCAGATCCTGTCTTGTGCAATTCTGGATCCCCGATTGGAGCACTCGGGGATGACGGTCGGTGGTATGTACAGACAATTATGAGACCATTAATAACACGAAGTGAATGGAACTCAGCGCCTCTGCCTCTGCTCGCCGGTGTTGAAACGGCGGCGGGGAGAAGGGTGGCGCGCGGCGGCGGGCCCTTTTTTCTCGCGGGACATCTCTTCTTTCGATCTTCTGATCTCCCGGACGTACATGCTTTCGTCCGCCCACTCTACGGGGATCTTTCGGCTTATGTACTTCTCGATGTCGTCGAGCGAGTATACGTATTCCTCATCGGCAAGGCTGATGGCCTTGCCGCTCGCTCCGGCCCTGCCGGTGCGGCCTATCCGGTGCACGTAGTCTTCGGTGTGCTGGGGAAGGTCGTAGTTGATCACGTGGGTAACGCCTTCGACGTGGATGCCCCGGCTTGCCACGTCCGTGGCGATGAGGACCGTGATCTTGCCGGCCTTGAACTCATCGAGCAGCCTCAGCCGTTTTTTCTGGTCGATATCGCCGGTGATCGCCTGGGCCTTCCATCCGTTGCGGTCCAAACGCTCCATCACCATATCAGCGGCGCGCCGCGTATTGACGAAGATGAGGACGCGTTCAGGCGATTCCTTCTTCAGTATTCCGAGCAGGAGCGAGAGCTTCTCATGTTTCCCCACGTGGTACAGGACCTGTTCCACCTTCTCAACCATGACCTCTTCGGGCGTGATCGATATTTTTTCCGGCAGGTTCATGTGCTCATACGCGAGTTCCATCACCCGGTAGGAGAGCGTTGCTGAAAAGAGCATGGACTGACGTTTGGCGTAGGGAGGCATTTTTTTGAGCAGGAACCGGAGGTCGTCGATAAACCCCATGTCGAACATTCGATCCGCCTCGTCAATGACGAGGTAGCGGGTCTTTTTGAGGCTGTACACCCGCTGTTTAAAATAGTCGATGAGCCGGCCCGGTGTGCCGACGAGCACATCCACGCCCTTGCGCAGGGTTTCCATCTGTTTGCGGTAATCGACGCCGCCATAGACCGCAAGGAGGCTGAAGCCCGTGAACTTGCCGAGCCGTTCCGCTTCATGGTATATCTGGTCCGCCAGTTCGCGCGTGGGCGCTATGATGAGGACCTGAGGCGAGTCGCCCAGGTCACGCACGGGATTTCTGATCATCCTGCTGAAGAGAGAAATCAGGAAGGCCGCGGTCTTTCCCGTGCCGGTCTGCGCCTGAGCGGCGATATCTTCTCCACGCAGCGCGCGCGGGATCACTGCCTCCTGTACGGGAGTACATGCGGCAAAACCGACATGCTCGATGCCCTGCCGCACTTCATCGGGAACATCCAATTCACTGAAGTTCATGGCTCTCCATTCTTTGGTGAAGACTTTTTGTCAACGAACTTGTCCCGTAATATACCACAAAACGGGGTATTCTCAAAAGGGAAATCATAACAGCCCGTTCTCTATTCAGCAGAGCGATCTACGGCGGATTGACGCTTTCAGAATCATTTGCGGGGAAAAAACAAGGCATCGTCCCGAACAGGGAGAAAAAATCCGGGATCGGGCCGGCGGAACCGCCTGATAAAAAAAGAGAGGACAATCAAAAAAGCCGCTCTACGCGCGAAGAATACGCCGGGCTTTTTAATTTTTGATTCGCTGATAATATTGGGCAGGGATTTTCGCCGCTGCGGCCCTTCCTTGCGGCGCCGAATGCGTAACCAGAAAATACGGTTTATTTAGACAAAATACTTTATTTTTTTGTCCAGTTTTTAATATTTTCATATTGGGTGTTGATAAATTGTCTAACTCTCGGAAAAATAATTTTTTTAACTTTCCCGTTGACAAAACATACACTGTTGTTGTATATTTGTCTACGAGGTGAATACAATTGCTGACAAAACTCTTCTCTTCCACGAGAGCAGAGCTTTTAAGCTTGTTCTTTAATAATCCTGACAGCAGGTTCTATCTCAGGGAGATAGCCCGCCACATCGGAAAGGATGCGGCGGGAATAAAACGGGAACTGGATACGCTGGTCAAGATAGGGATCCTCGGAAGAGAAAAGAGAGGCGTTCAAAAGTTTTATTACGCCGATAAAAGCTCTCCCGTATTCACGGAGCTGAAGGGTCTGATCTTCAAGACCACCGGCGTACAGGGCTCCGTCAAGGCGGCGTTATCAAGGCTGAAAGGAGTGCGGGCCGCATTCATCTACGGTTCGTACGCGAAGGGGGCGGAAAAAGAGGACAGCAACATCAATCTCATGGTGATCGGCCAGGTGAATATCACGGAACTGAATGATATGGTGATGGCCCTGGAAGAAAAGCTCAAGCGGGAGATCGATTATCTGGTGTTCGATGAACAAGAGTACCGTAAGCGAAAAGATGCGAAGGACCCTTACATCCGGGAGATCGCAAAAGGCAAAAAGATATTCCTTGTCGGAAAAGAAGATGAATTATAGCGCGCTCAAAGAGATGGGGATTCTGGAAGAAAAGGCCGCAGAGGCGATGGAGGTCGTCGATCTCGTGAAGCAGGCGGAGCGCGATCTGGCCACAAGCCAGGTGCTGCAGGAGAAGGACGAGGAGTGGGCTTTTGCCGTTGCCTATGTCGCCATGTCGCGCTCCGCGAGGGCGCTCATCATGTCCGAGGGGTTCAGACCGCGGGGAGCGCGGGGCAGAGATACCCAGAAGACCATTGTAACGGCGGTGGGCATTATTTTAGGAGCGCAGCAGAAGAGCCTCATTAACAAATTTGACCGGATGAGGAGAAAATATCAGAGCTTCATAGAAGAGGGGCGAAGGGTCATATCCCGGTATGAGGCCGGTCAGGCCATTCAAGATGCGGAAGAATTTCTGGCGCTCGTGAACGGGCGGATCAGGGAAAAGTACTCGCAGATGTCGCTGCTGAACGATGTTCCGCAGCTTGCTTCAAGATAACGCCGCTTGAGAACAAAACGCGGTAACCGAAAGGGGGTGGATAGCTGATGGCAGCCAAGAAGAAGGCGAAGAAGAAGGCGAAGAAAAAAGCAAAGAAGAAGTAGTTTTCCTGGATACGGTGTCCCATCTGTGTGTGGACCCGCCGGGGGCAGTCCTGCCCCCGGCACCTTTCGGCTTCATACCATAACGTGATTCAGGCGGACCAAACCTTTGTTGAAAGGGGGTGAAGGGTAACCATGAAGAAAAAGGCTCCGGCAAAGAAGGCAAAAAAGACGACGAAAAAGAAATAGCGCGAGCTTGACCGTCGCAACAATACTGCATGAGCGTTTTGAGCTCCGGCCACGAAGTGAAACTTCGTGGTTTTGTTTTTGACAGGCATACCGCACAGGCTCTTAACTGTCTATGGACAAACCATCCTTCGAACGATTGGTCACCGCCGCGCTCCGGCGGCTTCCGCGGGCATTCAGAGAGAAACTCGAAAATATCTCCATTCAAATAGAGGACGCTCCATCGGCCGCGACCCTGCATGATATGGGGATCAGATCCGGGACGCTTCTCGGATTGTATCAGGGCGTTCCGCTGACCGAACGGGGCTGGGGGTACGGCAATGTTCTGCCTGACCGCATCATTATTTATCAAAGGCCGATCGAACAGGCGGCCGCATCACCGCAGGACATCGAGGACATGGTGCTCGATGTGGTTATGCATGAGATCGGGCACTATTTCGGGTTTGATGACCGGTCACTCTCGAGGATGGAAGCGGAGAAAAGGAAGAAAAGGCGACGAAGGTGAGAAGGTGAGAAAAGTCATAGGACATTAGGAGTATTTACTTGACTCAACCTGTGTCTATATGTTGTATATGACCGGGGAACCATATTCCCGATTAAACCTTCGGGAATGACTGTTTTTTAATATTTTTCTTATTGTCATCCCCGAATGCCCCTATCGGGGGTATGGTTTTACCTTATAATGTCACAATATAAATCCCGCCATTCAGGGTTATTTTTTTCAATCAAAGCAATTTTCCATGCCCTGTTCCATTTTTTAAGCTGTTTTTCTCTTGATATGGCACTGTTAATATCTTCCGTCATCTCGAAATAGATAAGGTTATGGATATGGTATTTGTTTGTAAAGCCATCTGCCAATCATTTTTATGCTCGTAAACTCTTTTTATCAGATTAGAAGTAACACCAATATAGAGCATTCCGTCTCGCCTACTTGCCATGATATAGACATAGTATTGCTTGTTAGCCATGCTTCAAACTTGTCCTCGATCTGAGCGGCGAACCATATCCCCGATAGGATCATTCGGGGATGACAAAAGTTGATGTGCCATTATTGTTCTTTTGTCAGCTGTCTATTTTACCTGTCCACTCAATCTGAGAACGCGCCTTTTTTCTTTCCATCTTAACTTCTCATCTTCTCAACTTCCCATCTTCCCCGTATCTCTTCACGATCTTCTCAATGATCCCGGTCGTCGAAGCGCCTTCGATATACGGCACGCTGATCACTGTTCCGCCCCGCGCCTCTACGATGTCACGTCCGATGATCTTCTCGACCGGCCAGTCGCCGCCCTTGACGAGCACATCCGGCTGGAGCGCCGCGATGACCTTATGCGGGTCCGATTCATCGAATATGACGACGAAATCCACAGATCCGAGCGCGGCAAGCACCTCCGCGCGCTCGTCCTGCGGGTTGATGGGCCTCTTCTCTCCCTTGATCCTGCGCACCGAGGCGTCGCTGTTTACTGCCACGACAAGGATGTCGCCGAAGGACCGGGCTTTTGCGAAGTAGCGCGTGTGGCCCGTGTGGATAAGATCGAAGCACCCGTTGGTGAAGACGATCTTCGTGCCGGCAGACTTGAGGATATCGAGGAGGGGGCGAAGCTCGCTTATTGTTTTTATCTTACTTTGCATACGAAAATATAATATAAAATAGGAGAGAAAGCAAGCGGGCTTTTCCAGATTGAGCGCCGGGTAACGGCTAACCATGGGACGGGCGGGCCCTTAATCCTGGTGTATATGAAAAATGTCGTCAAACACAGGGGCGATCTCTTTGAACGCCTTCAATACCGCGGGGTCAAAATGTCCGGGCATGGTTCTGTTGTCACCCTCTGTTATTATCCGGTAAGCCTCCCCGTGCGTGAAGGATTTTTTATACGGCCGTTTGCTCCGCAGGGCGTCATATTGATCAACAAGCATCGCGATCCTTCCCTCGATCGGGATCGCTTCTCCTTTCAGCCCCCTTGGATAGCCGGTCCCGTCCCACCGCTCATGGTGACTGAGCGCAATGGAGGCCGCCATCTGGATTCCCGGGTAGGATGAGGCCGTGAGCATCTTCTCGCCGATCGAGGTATGCGTCTTCATGATCTCGAACTCCTCCGTCGTGAGCGCGCCCGGCTTCAACAGGATGTTGTCGGGTATCCCGATCTTGCCCAGGTCGTGCATGGGGCTTGCGAAGGCGATCGTTTCGACAAAAACCGGGTCCATGTTGAGCGCCTCCGCGACCTTGTTTGAATAAAGGCCGATCCGTGAGATGTGGGCGCCCGTGTCGGTGTCCCGGTATTCAGCGACCGTTGTCAGGCGTTTCACGAGCTCGCTGCTCATGTTCTTGACCATGGTGAGAGCGTCCGCCAGTTCGCGCGTTCTCGTTTGGACCGTGCTTTCAAGCGAAAGCTTGTAATCCTGTTCCATCTGTATCAGACGGGAATACTTGATGGCCTTTCCCACAGAATAAATGAGGTACTCGGGGTTGTACGGTTTGGTTATAAAATCGAATGCGCCCCTTTTTATGGCATCGACGGCGACATCCAGGTCGGCAAAGGCCGTCATCAGGATGACCGGGATTCGAGCATTAAAGGCGTGGATCTTCTCGAGAAGCTCGATTCCGGTAACGCCGGGCATCTTAATGTCAGATAATATGACATCAACGTTGATGTTTCGAGCTTTTTCAACGGCCTCCTGAGCTTTTTGAAACGAAAATACGGAGTAGCCGTATTCCTTCAATAACGATGAAACAGATTCAAGCACGTACGGATCGTCGTCGACGATAAGCAGTGTTTTAGCATCTCCCTGATTCATGTGTTGAGAACCTCCCTCACTTTTCTTAAAAGCTCCGGTGGTGATACGGGTTTTGAAATAAAGTTCGCGTCTCCTTCCCGTACGCCTTTTTCGTGTACAACAGTTGAGGCATATCCGCTCGTGAAGAGACACTTGACATCGGGCTTTACTTTCTTTATTTCTTCGTAAGCTTCTTGCCCGTTCTTTTTAGGCATGATCACATCGAACAACAGTAAATGGATTTTATCTCTATTTTCCATAAACGCTGTTACCGCCGCATCCCCGTCTTCCGCCTCGATAACGGTATACCCGAAATCCTCCAGCAGGGACTTGATGAGACGTCGCACCTCCGCATCATCTTCCGCTATGAGCACCGTTTCCGCGCCGCCTGTCAGTGTGAGGAGGTCCGGGATCTCTGATCGGGCGTTATTGATGTCTGATTTTAGTTTCACTGTCGGAAGGTATATTTTAAACGTTGAGCCTCTGCCCGGCTCACTCGAGCAATCAATGTACCCTTTGTGCTGCTTGATGATGCCGTAGACTATAGAAAGTCCGAGGCCCGTTCCTTTGCCTACGTCTTTGGTCGTGAAGAAGGGTTCGAAGATCCTTTCCAGCGTCCTTTTATCCATACCGGCGCCCGTATCAGTTACGGTAATAAGGGCGTAGGAACCTTGCTTCCCATAGCCGTATATCCTTACAAATTCATTGTCCAGCTCTACCGGCTTTGTGGTTATCATAAATGACCCGCCGCCCGGCATGGCATCCCGGGCATTTGTTGCGAGGTTTATGAGGACCTGCTCGATCTGCGAGCTGTCCGCCATAACGGTCAATTCCCCGTCCGTAAGCGCGACCGTGTGTTCGATATTCTCGCCGAGGAGCCTCTTGACGAGTTTGCCCACCCGGTCTATTGTTTCATTAAGGTTGATCAATCGCAAGCTGGTCTGTTGTTTTCTCGAGAATACGAGAAGGCTCTGGGTGAGATTTGCCGCCCTTTCCGTTGAAGCAAGTATCTGGTCGACGTTATGCCTGAGCGGGTCGTCCGCGTTCATTTTCAACTTCAAAATATTTCCATAGCCGATTATGGCGGTGAGGGAATTGTTGAAATCATGGGCGATCCCGCCCGTCAAAGTGCCGACGGCCTCCATTTTTTGCGCGTGGATGAGCTGGGCTTCAAGTAGTTTTCGTTCGGTGATGTCCGTTATCATTCCCGAGAGGATTTCTCCATCAAGGGTTGCGCTTAAAAGAATATGCTTTATTTTCCCGGTCTTGGTAAGTAGTTCACATTCAAAATTGTCAACGCTGCCCTTTTTTTGGAGAGCCTCAATTATAACCTTTCTGACCTCCGGATCCCTGTATCTTGCCCGGATGCCTGCTGAGGCCATATCATCCGGAGAATCGAATTCCAGCATCCTTACCAGGGCATTATTTGCATAGAGTATGTCTCCCCTCACGTTCGTTTTATATATACCTACGAGCGCATTATTAACGAGATCTCTGTACTGTTTCTCCGCCAGTTTGCGTCCGGTGATGTCCCGGACAACCTCGATGCCCGCGATAATGTTTCCCGTTGTGTCTTTTAGGGGCGACGCCGTAATCTGAACATACCGCGTTCCCTGGTCGGTAAGCGAACTTCTTTCCTCCGTGTGGACATTGCCATCCTTGAAAGACATGATAACGGGGCACCTTTCACAGACATGTTTCCGACGCTCATATGCCGCGTAACAATACTCCCCGATATGGTCTCCGATCATATTTTTAACAATCTGATTCTGGTACAAAACCTTCAAATTGGTATCCTGAATGCTGATACCATCGCCTATGGCTGCAATAATGGCTTCTAATTTACTTTTTTCTTCCTTTAAAGCCGTCTCGGTTGAATGGATGGATTGGAAATACTCTCCGATACGGAGGACGCCCATCAGCATCAGGAAGGAGATTATCAGGGCGATGAATTCCGAAGTGCCGGGATCCCCCTTGGCGCCGGCAGTCAGAAAGGCGGAGAACGATACCAATCGGCGCCCGGCCATCAGCAGCATTGCCAGAGAGATGAGGATCCATGCCAGCTTTCTTCCCGTCGTGCGGATGAGCAGCAGCGCGCTTACCGCGGCCGCCAGTTGCATCCCGATGGACAGCAGAAATATGATGATGGAAAGCATCGTGATCTTCCTCGCTTGATCGCACTAACTTTAATCATGCAATAATGATACATTCGTAAAAAGTCGATTCTCACACAAAGCCACACCCTGCACTCGCGATACCACTCGTAACCGCTGGGTGCAAGCGAAGTCACAAAGAGGAAAACTCTTAATGATCAATTTAATTTCTTCGTGTTCTCTGTGCCTCCGTGTGATAATTAGACTTCTTACGAGGTCATCAATAATGATTCATGTCGCTTTACTCCGTTAGAGAAAGTCGCCGAATCCTGTCGGCAGTTGATTATTTCGGTTCAGCCCCAGATTCCTCCAGCGGCAAATATATCCTGATTGTCGTGCCCTTGTCGGGTTCGCTCTGCATGTCGATATATCCCTCGTGCTGTTTAATGATGCCGTAGGCCGTCGCGAGTCCCAGCCCGATCCCTTTTCCCACCTCTTTGGTGGTAAAGAACGGCTCAAATATGCGCGCCATTGTCGCTTTATCCATCCCCGAGCCGGTGTCGGAAACGGAGATGAGCGCATACGGGCAGGTCTTGACAAACTCGTGGGTTTCACTGAAGGTTTTGTCGGGCTCCATCCTCGTCATGCTGAGAGTAAAACGCCCGCCCTGGGGCATTGCATTCCGCGCATTTTCCGCAAGGATTCTGAGGACCTGTTCCAGTCTGACGGCATCCGCCATGAGCGTGAGCTCCGCATCAACAGGCGCGGTCTTCAGTTCGATATTTTTCCCCATGATATCCGGCAGGAGTTGTTCCACGCCTCGCAAAATATCATTGAGTTTTACCGGCGCTTTTCTGACTGACTGCGTTCTGCTGAAGGTAAGCAGGCGCTGGATGAGATTCGCGGCCTTCTCCGTCAGGGCAAGTATTTTTTCGGCATTGTTCAGCAAAGGACCGTCGCCCCCCAGTTTTATGCGCAAAACGCTTGCGTAACCTGTTATTGCAGCGAGTATGTTATTGAAGTCATGGGCGATGCCGGCAGACAACTGGCCGACTGCCGCCATCTTCCCGGTATTGCGGAGTTCTTCTTCAAGTTTTAGCTTGTCGGTGATGTCGTTCAACGTTTCTATGACGGAGATGATCCTCCCCTGTTCGTCCTTTACGGGAGAGGACCTTGTTTCCAGATAAAGAGGGGACCCTTCTCTATCATAGTGGGTATGGACGACCATGTGCGGCTCTCCGGTTTCGAAGGTGTGCCTTACCGAGCAGTCTTCCCCGGCCTTGTAACACGGCATATCTATATGATGAGATACCTTGTAACAGTATCGGCCTATGACGTCTTCAGCCGGCATCTTGACCCGGTCGCAGTATGCCTTGTTTGCGGAGAGAATTTTGAATTCATGGTCCACGGTTATCAGGCCTTCGGTCATGCTTTCGAGGATATTTCTTGTGCGTTCCTCCGTCCGCTTGCGATCCGATATATCTCTGAATATCCCCCGACTTGCGGTGAACTTTCCGTCTTCAAAACGAGCGTTGGCATTTCCTTCAACCACAATTTCTCTTCCGTCCTTTGCCATAAAAACGGTTTCTACGTGGGCTATGGATTCACCGCAAGAAACTTTTTTGAACAGTTCCATGCACTGCTGGGCCTAGTCCTTGCGCAAGATGTCCGTAAAGGTCATATTGCTGACTTCCTGTTCCGTGTATCCCAGTGTTTCCAGCCATTTTTTGTTCACATAGATGAATTTGCCTTCCGCGTCCACGCTCTGTATCAGGTCATTGGCATTCTCAAAAAGGTCCCGGTATTTGCTCTCGGACTCTCTCAGGGTCCGTTCGGTCCTCAGACCTTCTTCCCGTAATGCGCTGACAACTATGGCGACAGTAATTAAAATCACCACCCGCTGCGCGTCTACAATGACCGAAATGCCGGCGACAAAAAAAGAATGGAGCGCCAGCAGGTAGCCGCCCAGGAAAACGGCGATCCAGATGGACCGCCTTCCCCACCAGAAGCCGGCAAAGACCACCGGCAGATAAAAAAAATGGGTCACCAGAATATCGGAATGCAGGACAAAATGGTAATAGTAAGACACCCATAAACAGAGCAGAATAAACAGGGTTATAACGGTTATTTTTGAAGCTTCTGTCCCTTTACGATGGTTGTCGCCCGGTTTCATGATGTTTTTCATGATTGACATGCAAACCCTTTCTGTTCGTAACTACGCGAAATTATCCGCAAAGAACGCAAGGAACTCAAAGAAAAAGCTTGAATCTTGAATTTTTTAATATCAAAGTCTCTCTGCGTTCCTTGCGTTCTTTGCGGATAACCGGTTTTGACCTGAGCAGTTACTTCTCTTTATCCTATAAAAATCCCCGCGGTTCACCGCTTCACGCCTGCTTGTCCAGCACCTCGCGCACTTTTCGGAGAAAGGCGTTCGGGGAGAATGGTTTCGTGATGAACTCTATGCCGGCCTCGAGAATGCCTTTCTTGTGGATCATGTTCGCGGTATAGCCGCTCATAAAGAGCGCCCTGATGCCGGGCTTCTGCTCCCGGGCCTCATCATACACGGCCTTTCCGTTCTTTTTCGGCATCATGACATCGAGGACCAGGAGATCTATTGAGCCGGGGTTTGCCATGAACTGTTTCGCGGCATCCTCGCCGTCCTCCGCCAGTATCACCCGGTAGCCGTATTCTTCAAGGATGTTCTTCGCCAGCTCCCGCACGGTTGTATCATCCTCCGCGAGGAGCACCATCTCAGCGCCTCCGATCACCGGCGGGTGAGCGGGCACCGCCAACGCCGCCGCGTCTTTTTCTATGGTCGGAAGGTATATTCTGAAGGTCGTGCCCTTCCCCGGCTCACTGTACACATTGATAAAGCCGTTGTGCTGCGTGATGATCCCATAAACGATCGAAAGCCCGAGTCCCGTGCCTTTTCCCGTTTCCTTTGTCGTAAAAAAGGGCTCGAATATCCTCTCTTTTGTGTTCTTATCGAGACCATGGCCCGTGTCCGTGACGGATAGCGACATATACTTTCCCGTTTTTGCAAAGGCATGTCTTTTGACATACTCTTCATTGAACTCGACGAGCTCGGTCTCGATCATTAAAATTCCGCCGTCAGGCATGGCGTCTTTTGCGTTCGCGCAGAGATTCATCAATACCTGCTCGATCTGCCCCGCGTCGGCCATGACGGCGGCTTCCTGCGGCGGCATAAAAGTCCTCAGCTCTATGTTCTCTCCAATGATCCGCAGCAAAAGTTTCTGCAGCTGCGTTATCACCTCGCTGAGTCGGACCGGCTTCGGATCGATGATCTGCTTGCGGCTGAACGCGAGGATGCTCCGGGTAAGGTTTGCGGCCCTCTCCGATGAGGCGAGTATCTGTTCAACGTAGACCGCGGGCTGGCTGTCCTTTTCCATCTTCTTATGAAGAAGATTTGCATAGCCCATAATGGCCGTCAGAATATTATTAAAATCGTGCGCAATGCCTCCCGCGAGCAGTCCCACGGACTCCATTTTTTGAGCCTGCATGAGCTGGGCTTCGAGCGACCTTTTTTCCGTTATGTCCATCAATGTTTCGATGGCCGAGACCACCTGTCCCGCCGCGTCCTTCAGGGGATATGCGTTTGTTTCAATATAGAAGGGAGTTTTCATTCTATCATAGTGGGTGTGAATTGCCCGGTACGGCTCTCCCGTTTCGAAACATTTTTTTACCGCGCAGTCGCATTCGTTCTCTTTTTCATGGCAGGGTTCGTTGACATGGTGCGATATCTCATAGCAGTGTTTCCCGATGATGTCGTCACAGGACATTTTGACCTGATTGCAATATCCCTTGTTTGCCGAAATGATCCGGTAGTCCCTGTCAATGACGACCACGCCCTCGCCGATCCCCTCCAGGACGGAGGAGAGAAACGCCTCGGATCTTTGCACGGCGCTCTCCATCTCTTTTCGTTTGAGCGCCATCCTGTTGAACGATCCCGCGACGTCCATGAGCTCGTCATGCCCGCTTAACGTTAACGTGAAGGACAGGTTGCCGCGTTCGATCTCGCCGAGCCCGTGGACCAGGGAAGAGAGATTTCTGGTGATCCTCATGCTCAGGATCAGGGACAGCCCGAGCGCAATGAGCGAGACGAACAAGAGCATGACGATGTATCGGCCGCCCGCGGCATAAGCGTAGCTGTATGCCGTCTTCGTCGGAACGCCGACAATGACCCTCCAGCTTGTTCCGGTGACGGATGAAAAACTGTGGAGCCTGCGTATGCCGTCGGAACAGGTATCCTCCGTGCTTCCCGCATTCGCGCTCAGGGCTTTTTGCGCGATGGATTCTTTGAGGATATTCGTGCCGATATTTATTCCATGATACGTATCAATCAGTATATTGCCCTGCGAATCAATAACGGTTATGGTTGACTTCTCAGGCAGGTTCCAGGTGGCGAGGAGTGTTTCGCTGAGCCGGGGGAGGTTCACCGGGAGGCCCATGACCCCGATCTGTTGTCCCTTGTTGTTCTTGAGAGGCATCGCGATCATGACCGCGGGGGCCTTGAACAGCTTTGAGACATGGAGGTCGCCGACTACCGGTGTCCCTTTGCGCGCGGTCATGAACCACGGCTTGTCCGTATAGTTAAGGAGCCGTACATGCGGTGTTTTGACCCCGCTCCCCCGGTTATAGCCATGCATATCCGCTATGAGGATGTTTAAATGATTGGGGTATGAGGGGAGGAGTTTTGCAAAGAGCCGGTCACATTCTTCAGGGTCCCTTGCCTGTACGGCGGGATGGACCGCAAGGGTGGTGAGAATGCGGAATGAACCGTCAATGATAACCGTGAGGTCTTTCGCGATATTTGACGCTATTTCGAGATTATGCGATTTTATCTGCGCCTTGCTCTGCTCGATCATCTCAAAATAGTGATGGATAGAGTAGCCTATGATCGGTATCAGGATGATGAAGATGATGGAGGTCAGTTTATATTTGATCGGGAATTTCGCGTACATACCATATACTATAGCAATTATTTTTACAATATGCCGAAAAAGTAAAGAAAAAGAGGGGAAAACAAGCGCGGCGCGTTCGTGAATGTGAAAGGGAAAATAAAACCGGCAGGCTGCTGGAGACTCTTGCAAAAGTCCCAATTCTGTCATTCCCGCAGCGTTTTTGAGCGGGAATCTGGTTCTAACTGTTTGAAAAACCATATCCCCGATAGAATCATTTGGGGACGACACCATAACTAAACGTAAATATAGTCATTCCCGAGGGTTTAAAAGCCTGCCGCGGTATGTTTTTAAGCCGGGGGGAATCTGGTTTTCAGTAGACATACAACGCATATGGTGTACTTGCTTCAAGTGGATACCCCCATAAACAATTTTCAGTCAACCCTTCGCACAGCTCAGGGCAGGCACTGAACCCTCCGCTCTTTGTCGCCCTGAGCGAAGCGAAGGGTCTCGCTTTGTTATACAGGGCAGTCTCCGCGGGACATCTCTCAACGGTCAGGAATTTATGAGGTTCTTCGCTTGGCGTTCATTTCCGCACATGAGCCATGTTATCCCCGGTGGGTTTCGTATATTTCCTCGAATACAGGAGAGATCTCTCTGAATGC